>Ga0257106_1000147_pt1 | contig 43316 bp, 32 predicted proteins | sample LP_taG_3_FD_190177 | JGI IMG/M metagenome (GOLD analysis project Ga0257106, IMG submission 190177) | Marine microbial communities from Northeast Subartic Pacific Ocean, Canada - LP_J_2011_P26_10m | ecosystem: Environmental > Aquatic > Marine > Oceanic | place: Canada: Northeast Subartic Pacific...
CGCCGCACCGCGACACCGTGGCCGGCGACGCCACTGCCAGGTCCTGAACCTCGAAGATCATGTTCATCAAACCCTGCATCGCGACGATTTCGCCGCTGTTGAGGCACAGTTTCTTGTTATCGTCCAGCACCGTGTTCATGTTTTCGATCCAGATGGCGTCCACCGGCCCGTCGAAGACGACCCACTTGCGGTCCGGGCTGGTATCCCTCGCGGCGTTGCGAAACGTCACCGCGAGGATACCGTCGGCCCACTCTTTGCTCACCGGGTCCTCGGCGCCGTACAGCTGGCCCATGGTGATAGACTTGGGGTTAAGGCAGTAGTACTTGACTTTTTGTTCGCCGTTCAAACCTTTTTCGTTCAACTCGCCGAGGGCGTCCGCCAGCACGGAGATGCACGATGACTTCATGCCGTACGATTCCCCGACCAGCATCAGCCCGTGCCGCACGATGATCATCTCGTACAGCTGGATGATCTTCTCGAAGAAGTTGTCCAGGGGCTGGAGTTTCGCCCTGGCGGTGGCGTTTGTCAGAGCGTCGTTGAGGTTGTCGTAGTCAATCTCCGGTAGCTTGACTCCCGGGAATAAATCGCTGAGGATGCCGCGGAATAAGGGCACGTCCTGGTCCAAGAACTTGGGCAGGTTGACGTCGGTCAACGCGCGGAGCATGAGGACGTCCTCAGCCTCGTCGGCAAACTTGCGCTTCAAGTTACCCGCCGCGCGAAGCACCGCGATGACGGCTCTCATGCCGTAGTCGTAGTGGTCCTGCGACGAGAGCTGCTCGGAGCACAGGCGGTACGTCTGGACGAGCTTGCGCGCCATGTCTCGAGCCTCGAGGTAGCCGAACGAGTAGAGGATGATCTCGCCGATCATGGCGTAGTCCGGGACCATCATCGCGACGTCGCGGAAGAGCGCCTTGAGGTTATCGGGGAGCTCGGAGCGGCCCGCGTAGCCGGGGTTCATGGTGATGAACACGTTGGCGGTGTGAATGATTCTGAGCTCCACACCCTCGAAGATGAACCGTTCCATCTTCGCCGCGACCGCGCGCTGAATGCACAGCACTTGCTGCGCCACCACGGAGAGAACCTCGAGCTCGATGCGGTTAAACTCGTCGAAACACGCCCACGCGCCAGACGCCGCCAAACCTTTGAAGAATTTACCCATCGCCTTGTAGTCCAACCCGTCGGAGCAGTTGAAAACCACGCACGCGATGGCGATCGCCTTGGAGAGGTCCTTCGTGGTCTCCGTCTTGCCGGTACCCGCGGGTCCCGCGGGCGCGCCCCCGAGGTTAAGGTGGATCGCGCCCATCAACGTGCGGTAACACCGGTCCGTCAGCGGCGTGATGACCAACCGGGCAGAGTTGCCGAGGTACTCAAAGCCGTACTGCGCCTGCGCGTTGATCATGCGGCACTTGAGGGTATCGTCCTCCCAGAAGTAACGCAGCTGCGCGAGCCACTTGAAGTCCTTGGGATCGTGCACGCCGTCTGCTGACATCTGGACGACGACGTCGCGGGCGTGCACGTCGATGGTGACCAGCGCCGACATCGTCGCCCGCTCCAGTTTGGTCAACTCGCCCCGCACCATGTTGACGATGTTGGTCAGTTGCACGTTGGACTTCTCGCCGTACTCCTTAAGTCCGCCCGCGACGATGGCGTCGGTGACTTCTTTGGTCCAGTGCACCTGCGACCCGGCGATGACCACCTGCCCGGGCCAGTCCAAAATCCACTCCTCTCTCGGTTTCGTGGTGTAGGACACCACGGATTCGCGCGTCACCTTGAGCAACGAAGCCTTCATGACGTCCTCGAACTCGAGCATCCACTTCTCCACCGCGCCCGTCTCTGCCGGGTCGATTTCTTTGCACAGCGGAACGGACTCGCCCTCCACGGACACGATGGTTTTCATCGTGACGCGCTCGGTGAATTCCACTTTTTGCACAGCCTCGAAGCACTTCTTCATGAACGGCTGCACTCGGAGCGGATCCTTGCCCTCGGATAAAATCTCCAGGAGCTCGTCGTTGGACAGGAAGAAAAAGCGGGGGAACGCCATCTTCTTGGTGTCCAAAAAGTCGTTGAGTCCCTTCTCGACGATGTCCAGTTGCCTGTTGGACTCGTCCAGATCTTCCAGCAAGTTTTCCACGTTCGGCGCGTCCACAGCCTTGGGCGTCGCCTGGACCACATCCATGATCTTCCGCCACGTCGTGTCCATCGTGTCGAACGCCGCCGCCTCCGTTGGGATCTGCTTCCCGATCTCGTCGCTGCTGAAGATGGGCTCGAGGTACAGCCACTTGGCCTGGCACTTGAGCCACTGGTCCACGATCTGTTGCAGCCGGTCCAACCGATCGCCCCACGGTCCCACCCTGTCCGCGAACGGCTTGGCGAACGGCGACGCGCCCATCGCCGTCACCTTGACGATCTGGTCGTCGAGCACGGCTTGGACCTCGTCGACGCACGCGCCGTCCAGGATGGACGTGCCGGTTTCTTTCCAGGGCTTGAAGCGCAGGTCCAAACCTTCCCAATCCTCCACCATCTTGTCCAACGCCTTCTCCATCGTGTACTCCCGGGATGCCACGTCGCTCACCTCGGCGAGCCGCACGGTGTGTTCCTTGACACCCTTGTCGATCAAACGCTGCAGGGAGGTGAACTCGTCCTTCTTGAGTTCAAAGTTTGGAATGGCGATGATCTCCGTCATCTTTTCCCAGTGCCGCGTTCGCAGACCCGGGTTGCACACGGCGTGGACCATGGGAAGCATATCCTTAAACTTCTCCAGCTTCTCCGCGGTAGCCTCGGCGACGGCCAAGGGCTTGGGCATGAGCTCACCGCCGCCCTTCCCGGAGAAGCGCTTCACGAGCTTGGCCATGTCCCGTACCGAATCCGACACGTTCTCGTCGATGACCTCAGAGTTGAGCTTGGAGAACGGGCCTTGCATCCACTCCCTGTGGTTCTTGAACGTCTCCCACGTCATCGTCCACAGCTTCTTGAACGGCTCGAACCGCGTGTTGAGCTTGGTCACCTCCGTGTACCGCGTGATGCCCCAGCCAAACAAAATCTCTTCGTCGTTGATAGCCTCCGCCTCATTCGCCGCCGCCTCCAACGCGGCGACGAGAACCTCGACTTTGCCGGCGTAAACCTCCTCGCGTTTGTCCACGTCACCGTCGCGCTCGAACGATTCGATCGTCACCTTGTACTCCTCCAGCTTGGTCTGGAACACCTCGCGCCGAGCCTTGAGCTTCTCTTCCCACAGCCTGTGCTCGGAATTGCACGCCCTGCCGGCGAGTTTCATAATCTCGTACATCCTCGCTGGCCACCCGTAGGAGACGCAAATCTCGTCAAAGTCCTCATCCGTGGTACTCCAGAAGTACTCCTCCAGGAAGAGCTCGCGCTTCTTCTGCGCCTTGATCTCAGCCTCGATGTCTTTCGTCATCTGCGGCTGCGTCTCCTTGACGTACTTCTTGAGCTGCACCGCCTCGTTCACGTTACTCGGTTTCACGTGAACCCGCTCGTTCATGGTGACGTAGGTTTTGTTCATCTCAATCGCGGTGTTCGCCACCGTGGTACGTACGTGGTCCAGCAACGCATCCGCGCATGTATCGGCGATGTCGGACAGCCTCTGTTTCAGCGAGGAGCAGTCGACGACGTACACGCCGGCGCGAACGCGTTTTCCGGAAGATTTCCGAATGTCATCCGCGAATGTCCGGTACTTGTCAATCTCGGACCGGAACTGGTCCAAAACCGTCGGTTCGCCCTTCTTACCCGTCGGGTCCGTGGGAACCACCACGTTGGCGGCGAACGCGGCGACGTGTGCTGCAATGTCGAGGGTTAGCAGACCCTCGTGCGGCGCGAAGACAGCCTTGAGCGCGTCTGGGGCGTCTCTGCCGCGTCGCATCGCCGTCGCCAGCCGCGTCCGCGCGTCCACGACGAGCGGGTCGTCCAGCTGGAACGTGTCGATCGCCTTCGCCGATGCGACGTTCACCACCCCGGGCCGCGGGATGCCGATCGCCGCCAGTATCGCGCCGTCCAGGCAGCTGATCACGGCGTCCTCGAAGGCTTCAAACGGCGGTGAAAATTCAGCGCACCCGTCCTCACCGGGCTGGAGCCTGACCACGAACAACGGGTCGTTGGACCAGAGGAGCGTGCGGTCGAGCGGATCGCAGTGTCCGTGCGTGTCCGGGTAGGTGTGCTCCAGCGCCAGATCCGTCACCAGCTCCTCCACGTTTCGTTTGACCAACTCGCGAAGCTGGTTACTCTGCGCCGTCGCCACCGCGTTATAGTAAGCGTCCGAATCGGCGTTGACGCACACGGGCGGATCAGCGCGGAACACCGCCGCGGTCTCCGCGGTCCACCGCTCCCACATCGCGCTCTTAGACGCCTCGCGCGTCGCGCTCTGGTGCGCCACGAACGCGTCGACTTCCCACGGCACCGATGCTCTGAATTCTTCGCTCCCCGCGTCGACCAGTCGCGCCGCCCTAAACTCGGTACTCCACAGGTGCGACAGCGCGCTGATCTGCGGTGAGAGCGTCTGCAGCGTCCACGCGATGTCCTCGCGCGCGGCGTCGACGTCCGCGCGCCACACCGCGGGCAGGTCCCCGTGCGGCCTGCCGCTCGGCTTCGGCGGCTTGGCGAACCCAGCCAAAGTTTCCAAGCCCAGCCGAGTCCGCTCGTTCGCGTTGGTCAGCACGTAGTCCACGATGGACTTCCTCGCCGCGTGGTAGTAGTCCGTTCGCATCTCGTTCAGTAACGAGTGGAGACACGTCTCGAATCCTTCCACGGATAACGCACCGTGTGGGTCCGGGTCGGACGGGGTCATCGACAAAACGTTTTCGAACCACTCCGGTTTCGGCTCCGCTGCCGTGCCTTTCGCATCGTCCGCGCCCGCGTCCACGCCGTGCTCCACGTAGTAGTGGTACCTGACGATGGCGTCCGTCAAAGACCGTTTACGCGAGTCGCTGTACGTCTGTGCGCGTGTGGAAGATGAACCGGCGACTTCCCCGTCCGAGTTGGATGAAGCGTCCCCGTCGTCGGAAGATGAGGGTTCGTTTGCGGATGATGCTCGGCCGATTGTGCGAAACGGGTTATCGGGGCTCGGCGGCCGCGGCTGCGTGAACCCTGGTTCCTGCGGGCGGACGCGGTGGGTCCTGGCGAGCGCGTCGTCCACGCGCTCGCCCCGGCTCGTCCTCGGTTCCGCCATCGTCGGGTACTTTGGCAGCGGTCTCTTCGTGATGATCTCCGAGTTTACCCATCCCTCGTCGTTGGGAACCTTGGCGCGCTTGGCGGCGCGTTGTTTGTACCCGGGCCCCGCGGACGGCGTGTAGTTGGCGCCGATGCGGTTCGTGGGCGGGTGGTGGTAGAGGTCCTTGGAATCGCCGAACGTCGACGCGCGCGTGAACGGCGAGTGCGTGTTGAGCAGCGGTGGCATCCTCGCGGCGACCGATCGCTTGGCTCCGGCGACCGCGCCCGCCATGGCGCGTTCCTGCTCGCGCGCGAACGTCACCGCGACGTGCGCGCCCGGCGCGCGTATCGCCTCATCCGCGGTCTGCGATGGAAACACACGTGGAGGAAGGGGACGGGGTCAGGTGGATGGGTGCGGGGGGGTCGGTCGGGCCGTGGGCTCGAAATCGTTTCCCGTTTGAGAATCATTGAATCCGGGTTGCGTGCGTCGTGCGGGTGACGCCGCGATGGGCGAGGCGCGGGTTACGGATCGGGGTCGGGACGCACCGCCACCACGGACACCTCGAGCATCTCCGGCGCGACGTCCGCGAGCGACCATCGAAGGTGCTCGTCGCGCGTCGGCAGGGGCTTCTCGAACGGGTCCTCCATCGCGCCCGCCCCTCCTCGCTCCACTGCCGACTGTGTGTCTCCACCACCTCCTCTGCTAAAATTCGAGGCGGGGCCCACCGATGGGAGGAAGCGCCGCGCCGCGGTTGTTCACCTGCTGCGCGCGGCGGCCTATCCCTCGCCTAGTACCGTCCGACCGCTGACAGATACCGCCTAGTGCGGCACCGCCTGTGTGAGGTCGGTAGTGTCGAGCCCACGGCACTACACTGGCCGGGTGAGACGCAAGGAGCCCGAGCAGCGTGCCCTGCAGGCTTCGATGATCGGGATCGAGGCGAGTTCGTCAAAAGCCAAAAATGGCATTGCCAAAAAAAAGAGTTTCATCTCTTCGAGGTTGATCGCGAGTTTCGCAATTTCACCCGTTCCGTTGGTGATGTTGACCGCGTGACCTGCCTGTTGACCGCACCTCTTCTTTCAACCATTCCACTTTGAACAGAGATCTCGTTCGGGTCCATCTTCTTGTCTTTGGAATCGCCTGTTGGTTTTCCAAATTTTTCAGGAAGATCCAGTGACGCGTCAGTGACAATCTTGGATATTTTGGGTATCGCAGACCGAATCTCTATACAAATATCCAAAGCATAATATCTGGCCGTCGCGGTCGATGCCTGGGTAAATACCCGTACCTTCTCAAACGAAATATCAACGCCAATTCTCAAAACGAAGACCTGGCGGCTACCGTTTTACAATTTCCATTTCACGAGTTGTAAACCAAGGCTTCTTTGGTCACTCAGAACACAGCGGGGCATGAACTGTCAGTTTTCCTCGGCCGAGAAAATGCGTTTCGAAATATCGCGTTTTCGTTTTCTTCCCGCTTTTTCTCGGCGCTCTTCACGCACGGAAGCGCACTTCACCCGCGCGCGCGACTTGCGACGCGTCACGGGCGAGTAAATACCACTTCCGAGTCGTGTTCAAGGTTGACTCAGGGCGTGCACATTCCGCGTTTTAGTCTCAAGTGAGTTGGGAACGGCGCGTTTTCGGACCCGAAACGAGCTCAATCGTGGAAGCAACGACCGCGTCGGGTGCAATGACCGCGACGATGACGGTGCCGCCTCGGTCCGTCGCCGCCGTTACCGCGGCGGCCGGCGAGGCGGAACCCATGGACGTCGAGTGCTGTGTACCCCCGAGGCTATGCGAGGAGGATTACACGCGCGAGATTACGCTGGCGGCGTATCACCGGGATGCCGCGCGAGTCGCGTCCGTTTTGCGCCTGTGCGGGCCAAAGTCCGTCGCCGAGATGTCTCTGTCGCGCGCGGCGGCGGTGCAGCTGCTCGGAGAGGACGTGTACCTCGGCAGCCACAGCTGGAGCACCCAGGAGGGGTTCCCGGTGATGTACTTCGCAGGTGAGATCACGCTCGCGCCGCCCGCACGCGCCCCGTTTCCGGCCCGGATCTTCCCCGCGCGCGGCCGAACCCCGCGGAAAGTTATTCTTCGCGGGAAAGCTGCAGTGGGCAATGACTCAGCCGTCGAACGACGGTTTTTTTACCCCGGTTATACGCGCGAATCTGGGTCGCGCGCGCACGTCCGAGGCGAATTTCGCGTTCTCAAAGCCGCGGAGGCTTCCTCGGGAGTTGTCGCATCGACCCATACGCGAAACGGGCGCGATACGCGCGGTCGCCAACCCCGCCACGCGCGTTTCCGAAGCCCCGCATGTTACCTCCAAAAAAGCTCCCCGAAGATATTTACGCTCGAACCGTCGTTTTGATCTTTTTTGCCAGCTCATGAAAATTTTTGCCCGAGATATTCTTTCGCCCCATCGCCGCTCGTTCCCACGATGTCCGCACCCATACACCGAACCGAACCACTGATACGACCCACACATCCACCCACCACCCACCAACAGCCAAATGGGGAGGCGCCGAGGTCACCAAGGCTCTCCTGGAAGCCGGCGCGGCGGTCGCGCAGTCCACCACCCTCGGGGTCCAGCCGCTGCACATGGCGGCGCAAGAGGGCCAGGTTGGCGTGGCGCGACTCCTGCTGGAGCACGGCGCTCCCGCGGGTGCCACAGACCGAGCCGGCTGGTCCGCGTTCCACTACGCCGCCAACCACAGGTGGGCGACGTGGCGCGGGGACGTGAGCGGACAGCTGGAAGTCCTGGAGCTCTTAGCGTCGCACGGCGCGAACGTCGACGCGGGCGACGGCGAAGGGTACACGTGTGCGCACAGCGCGGCGCAGTCGGGCAAGTGCGAGATTTTGCGTTTGTTGAAGCGCTTGGGCGCGAGGCCCGATGCGGTGACGGCGCGCGGGGTCATGCCCGTGCACGTCGCCGCGGAGGGTGGCAGGGCGGAGGCTGTGGATGAACTTCTGCGCTGGGACCCGGGGAGCCTTTTGGCGGAGGATTTCCGCGGTCACCAGCCCATCCACCACGCCGCGTACCACGGCCACGCCGACGTCGTCGAGGTGCTCCTGAGGCACGGCGCGGAGGTACACCCGGGGAAGAAGCGCGGCGCCGGCAAGCGGGGCACCGACGGCGACCTCATCCACCACGACCACCAAGGAGCCGCCGGTTCGCCCCTCCATGGAGTCGCAGGATCCCCCAACCGCAGCAACCGCGAACAACACGGAACCACCCCGCTTCACCTCGCGGTCCGTTCCGGCAGCGTCGGCGTCGTCGCCGCGTTACTCGCGGGCGGCGCGGACCCTAGGCGCCGCGACTCACACGGCTGGACCCCGCGCGGGCTTCTCCAGGAGTGCGCCAACCGCAAATCCACCGGAGCGCCCGCGACGCCCGTGAACCAAATGTCCGACGCCGACAGAGCCGCCGAGTACGCCGCCATGGACTCCGTGCTTCGCAGGGCGGAGATGGGCGTGCCACTCGTGTGGTCCCGCGCCGCGCACAGGCTCTACCCGCGCGAGTTCAAGAGGCACGCGCGCGACGTCGTCCTCGCCGCGTGCGTCCCAATGACGAGGCACGACGTCCGAGGCCTCGCCGCCGACAAGATCGTCGACCAATGCCTCGCCGACGCGGCGAACAAGGTTTGGCCGGAGATGACGGAACGGAACCTGTGGCCCATCGTGCAACGCGTGCGGTCCGTGGCGGAGAGCAGATGGGCGGAATCGTGCCTCCGTGGGATCTGCGGGCCATCCGCGGGCGACCAGATGAACGCCGGGGTGTGCTACGACGCGCGGTGGGGCATTCAAACGCTCGGGTGGTTCGGGTCAACCGGGGTCTCGAACGATGGGAACCCACCACCGAACGCGTTGGTGGTGTACAGCCCGCCCGGGAGCCACGGGCTGGTGTCCGCGGGGTTTGGTGGCGCCGGCGGGTTCGGCCTCGCCAAAGCCGCCGCGGTCACTCGGATCTTCGGCGGCCACGTCGTCGCGGATGAAAATGGGGAGAGCGAGGTTGAGTCGGCGCTGCCGCCGCACCTGGTCCACCTCCAGCAGCAGTACCACCAGACGGCCGTCAGCATTGCCGTGTATCATCACCTTCAGCGAGCGTCCGCCGCGGCTCTGGCCGCGTAACAAACCTATCAATCCAAAGGCGGGCGCTCGTCCAGGCACAAGCGGCGCCGACGACACAAGATGTACCTTTACTTTACGCACGCAGAAAGAAGTTAAAATACTCTGCACCAAAACAAATAATACGCAACGCAGCAACAGGCCACGTGAGATGTCTCATTGTTGTACCATCACCACCGTAAGGGCTATAGACGACATCCTAGCCCAGAAAGTGAGACGACCACGGTCGGCCTGCCACACTAGTTCTTTTTATGTAATACACTTTACAAGACCAATTAAAAAAAGAATTTTGTCTGAGCGGCGTCACGTGCCCTCCTGATCAGCAGCACCCTCCCGACCCGCATCCGCCGCCGTGCGAGTGCCCGTTTCCGTACCCCCCCCGGTGCGCCGCACGCCTCGCCGCCTCCACGCGCTCCGCGATGGCCTCCTTATCGAACCCCTCGTCGTACAACTGCCTCTTCATCGTATCCTCCATCACCTCCAGCGCCTCGCCCAGCAGCTTGAAGTTTTGCTCCGCAGCCGCTTTGTCCTCATCACTCGAGTTGGCGTGCCTGTCGGGGTGCCACTCCATGCACCGTTGCTTGTACGCCTGCTTCACCTCGGGCACCGACGCGACGCGCGAGATGCCGAGGATGGCGTAATAGTCCGGACGTTTTGACTTTCGAACCTCGAACGTCGCCTTCTCGTGGTGCCGCCTGTGATGAACAAAACACACGTGACGTCAGTCTGATTGCCCGTATGTTGAGGGGATGATAAAAGGAGAAACTGAAAAGAAAAGAAACGCACCGAACCGTCTCGTCTCCCGGGTCCATCTCGAGTAAAACTTTGAGCGAATCAGCCGCCTCCTGGGGCTTACCCAGGTGCAGAAGCGCGGTGGACTGGGTGAAGTACGCGGGCTTGTGGTCCTCCTGCGAGGCGATCGCGGCGGCGCAGTCCACGAGCGCGGCGTCGTACTCCTTCAGACGCAGCCTGGCGTTGGCCCTCTGCGCTAAAACCGCCGCGGTGAACGGCGAGTGCGTCGGCGCCTGCGCGGCATCGAGCGACTCGGTGAACGCGATCGCGGCGGCTTCGAAGTCCCTCGTTCCCGCGGCGGTCCGGCCGCGGTCGAGCGCGGCACCCGCGCGTTTCATCCGTCGAAACAGCGACGCGCACTCGGCGTGGTCGGGGTCGAGCCTTAAACCCTCGCGCACGTGCTTCATGCCTTGGTCAAAGTCCAGCTTGAGGCAGAGCGCGTGCCCGCGCGCGGCGTACGCGCGGACGTTCCCGGGCTCCGCGCGGATCACCGCCGCCGTCGTTCGCATGGCGCCGTCGCACCGCCCGAGCGCGATCTCCGCTCGCGCGCATCCGAGCTGAACAGCCGCGCATTGAGTCACCTTCAGCGCCGCGGCGTACATCTCCAGCGCACGCGCCGGTTCGCCGCCGCTCAGCGCCCGCTCGCCTTCCGCGAGGTGCGCGGACAGCACGCGTACGCGTTGGAGCTCCTCCTCGATCTCTTTCTTCCCCGGGCATCGGGTCGACGCCGATCGAAGCGACTCCTCGGCGGCGTCGACGTCGCTCAGTTCGATGAGCGCCTTGGCTAGGCGGACGTACCCTTTGACGTATCCGCTGTCTAGTTGGATGGCGCGCCTGCAGTCCGTGGCGCACTCCTTCGCGGCGCCCACCATGAGCCACGCGGCGGCCCTGTTACCGTAGTAGGACGCGACACCGGGCGCGGCTGATATGGCTTTGGAGTAGAGCTGGATTGCTTCCCTGTAGGCGTGGGCGGTGAACTTGGCGTTGCCTTGGTTCTTGAGCGCCTCCGCGTTCTCCTGTGCGTTGCTCGGAGCGTAGTCCTGTCCTTTGAGGTGCGATTCGGAGTTTGTGAGGTGCGCGGACACCTCGGAGAGGTCGCCTCGCCACCCGCACGACGTGCTGTCGTGCAGCGGGCATCGCACCTGGACGCGTCCGAGGAGCCTCCACGCCAGGGGCTGCGTCTGGAGGGGCGCCACCTTGCCCTCGCCCGCGAGCCCGGCGTTGCACGTCGGGCATCGCGGTCCCCGTGCCTGCTCGCCGTTCAGCGCAGCCTCCGCCAGGATGTCCGGGTCCGAGCTCCTGGCCACCCAGTCGGCGAGGCACTTCTCGCAAAAGACGTGCGAGCACGACGTGTGCACCGCGTGGCCGTATTCCACCAGGTTGCAGCATATCTTGCACGTGAACTCCGAGACGATGGACTCGTCCGTGAGCACGTCCGACAGCGGGAAACCCATCGTACGCGGATGTGTCGCGTGTGAGCGGCCGGGTGGTCCCTTACGACGAGGGAACGCGCCCGAGGCTTGTGATGAATGAAAGACTTCCATCGCCTTCCATAACGCGATGATACGTCACCAAAACTTTAAAATGGAGACTGAATGCTCACTGCAAGAAAATCAATATTTTTCGAAAAACCGGAGCGCTAATTCCGAGCCAAATTCCAAATTTTCGACTTCTTGATGAACTTCTTGGAGGCTCGCGAGTGGAAGAAAGCGCCCTTCACTCGAAGAAGCACCGCGAGATGCGTGCCAAGTGGAAGAAGAAGCGCACCCGCCGCCTGAAGCGCAAGCGCCGTAAGATGCGCCAGCGCTCCAAGTAAACGAGCAGTAAAACACGCGACGAAACTCCTCGTCCGTTAGCGACACGTAGGGAAGCCCGGATCTACCACCGGCTCCGCAAACCCAAACCCTAGAACTTTTCCGAAGCTCACGCGAACCCGCGCCGTCCTCCTGGTACGATGCGCACGCTCAAGCACCACGAGAAGAAGCTCCTCAAGAAGGTCAACTTCCTGCAATGGAAGAACGAGCACAACCACCGCGAGGTCGAGGTCATGCGCAGGTACCACCTGCAAGACCGCGACGACTACAAGAAGTACAACAAGCTCTGCGGCATGGTCACCAAGCTCGTCAACCTGCTGAAGCGAATGGACCCACGCGACTCTGAGCGAATCGAGCTCACCGACGCGCTGCTCCAGAAGCTTTACGACATGGGCGCCATACCTTCCAAGAAGTCGTTGGCCCTGTGCGATAAGTTGTCCGTCTCGTCCTTCTGCCGCCGACGCCTGTCGGTGATCATGGTGCGGCTCAAGATGGCCGAGACACTCCGAGAGGCGGTGACGTTCATCGAGCAAGGACACGTTCGGGTCGGGCCGGAGACGGTCGTCGATCCGGCTTTTCTCGTGACGCGCAACTTCGAGGACTTTGTCACCTGGGTGGACACCTCCAGGATCAAGCGCAAGGTTGCGGCGTACAACGACAAGTTGGACGACTACGACTTGCTCAACGCATGATCACGGAACGGAACCAACTCTGTTTGTCACGAGTAGGGTTTGTTTTTTTGGTGGCCGCTCGGGGTGTCGGCGGGATACTCTCTATGTCGCGTAGCTCTTCGCAGTTGTAACAATAGCGAAGATTTGCGCTCTAATCATCACCCCGTCTCCGTACGAGTCAAGACCCTGAATAACTCGAGTAACCTAGCTCCGCACAGTCGCCCAGATACCAGAATAAATAAATAAATAAAATTCAACGCTGAACCCGACAGCTCCGCGTGTCTAACTAGCGTACAGCCCCGCGATAGCCCCGGGGATCTCACCCACCGACGTCACCCTCACGTCCACCAGCTCGCTCGACTCCACCTCGTCCGTACCACTCGTAGAATTCACCGCCCGGGCTGGATCGACCCGAGGCTGACCCCACGGAACCACACCGGGATGCGCCACCAGCACCGTCTTAAACGGCCCGTGCGTCTTCGCCGCCTCGCAGTCGTTCACAACGTCGTCGCCGACGTGTACCCACGACCCGGGTGTCCCGCTCCAATCGCGCATCTCCCTCGCCATCTTACCCGCGAGCGTGAACGGAAACGCCGCGGGTTTCCGCGCGTCATCCTCGTGAATCATCATCTCGTCCATCATGGCTGTTAAAAAAACACGACGTCAAAAAAATTGCCCATACGGAAATTGCCAAAAATAACCAAAAATAACCAAAAATAACCAAAAATAACCAAATAGACTTACCATCCGCGCTAATCTCAAAGTCGAAGTAGTCGCCGAGTCCCGCGCCCGCCGCGCTGCCCAGCCCGTTGGTGATGGTCCCGATGCACGCGTTCGGGTACGTAGTGCGTAACGTGTGGAGCGTGGACACGACGTCGTCGAAGAGGTGCTCGCGGGCTGAGGCGCCGCGGGTTGGGATCCACGCGATGTGGTACCCTGTTACACACAACATGCCGTCAGTCTAATTGCCCGTGTGTAAATTAAAAAAAACGTACCTCGCGACGCGATTCCGACGGCGTCGGGCTCCGGCACGCCGAGCTCGCACGCCGCGCGGAAGCCCGCGGCGATGCGAAGCGCGGCGAAGGAGAGCGGGACGTGGCGCTCGCCGAGTTTCTTCGAGCGAGCTTCGCGTTCGGTTCGTATGGCCTGCGTGTCGTGAGGACGGGTGATTGACGGGTGATACATACGATGGGTGATGACTCGACGTGTGTGGGATGAAGGCGTGCGACGTGAGACTGTGTTCTTCGGTGAGATGAGACTCACCTTCATGTACTCGTTGATTCCCGCGCAGTCCGGGAACCCCGGTATGCGCTCCTGGCAAAAGTCCACGAACGCCTTGTTCGCAGCCATGACGACGGGCGTGGTTGGCCACAGGGTGTCGTCGAGGTCGAACGTGATGACCTCGACGTTGGATGGTGCCCCCCCGGCGCTACTACCGGAGACGGCGCGGGGACATCGCGAGGAGTGTCGCGTGACGATGCGCGCTCGCGACGACGACGCGAGGGCGGCCCTCACGGGCGCTCTGAGCGTCGCGGCCATGGGAGCGAGGTTGGGTGTGTCGTGGTCGCCCTCGGGAGCAAAGGCATTGTCAGGCGAGTTACCGGTCGGACATGCATTATTTTTCAAGAATGAGACTCGTAAGCGACGGTCTAATGTGACTACCGGCCGGTTGCAACCGAGTTTGGCGCCAAGTTGCGACGTCGCTGCTGATGACACTCATCACCACCACTCGAGCGCGCGCGAACGATGCCGCTCTGCGCCGCGCCGCACGCCGCGGCCGTGACCACCCGGGGCATCAATGTGCCCGCGCGCCGGTGCCTCGGCCGACTAGGAAGCGGCGCGAGATCCCACGCGACGCCGCGCGTCTCCCACCGCGCGTCCGGTTCGCGCGAACATTCATCAACGGTGATCTCACGTGGAGGCTTCATAAACGCGCGGCTCGCGGTGGCGCCCGCGGTCGGCCTTCGCGCGCGCAGGCCCCTCGCGCCCCTTCCCGCCGCGGCGGATGCCCTCGGCGGCGCGCCATCCGCGCCATCGTCGACCGCATCGCCCGCCACCAAGCTCTACCCCAACCTCGATCTCGACTTCGTCCCGGCCATGACTCCCGCGGAGTGGGCGCGAGGCTTCGCGCTCGCGGTCTTCACAGGAGCGCTCCACGCCGCCTTCGTCGCCAAGCTCTTCACCCAACGACTCACAGCTGGGTCGTCACCGTGGTACGTCACCGTCGCGCCCACACTCGCGGTCGCGGTACTCACCTTCGCCATCCATCGCTACCTCGCCCTCGAGGAAAAGGAACAAAGCAGGCTAATCTCCGAAACAGCCGCCGCCGACCCGGACTCGCTGTTCACCAACGTCGACGACGTCACCGTGCACTACAAACTCCGCCGGCCGAAGAAAGGCCCGCCACGCGTCGTCGTCTCGTGCTGCCACGGCTTCGGGGCCAACACGTACTCGTGGGAGCGGTGCGCCATGTCACCGCTGGCGGAGGCACTAGGCGCCGCAGTCGTCGCGCACGACTCACCCGGCTTCGGCCTCACCGCTCGCCCCACCGATCTTTCCAAATACCTGCCAAAGACGAACGGGGCGATATCACGCGCGATGCTGGACGTCGCGAGCGTGGCGTACCAGTCCATGGAGCAGCGGACGGTGCCACAGTCGCCCTTCCCCAAGCCACGGCGGGTGGTGATGGGGCATTCCATGGGGGGTATAGCCGCCGCAGTCGCCGCGGGAGCCGGGGACGTGGACGACGTGGTGCTCGTCGCGCCCGCCCTGATACCCCCGCGGCTTGGGGTTAAACCTAACCTAAACCCTAACCCTAAGCCCGTGTCGTTGATGACGGCGTTGTGTGGGGCGCTGGGTCGATTCTCGACGGCGGTTGCGGTGTACGCGCTGGCGCCGTTTCTGAAACTTTTCCTTCGAAAAATTGTCCGCTCGGCGACGTTCTGGCGCCGCGGCCTGTCCAAGGCGGTAGGTCGCAGGTGCGCCCCGGTGTTCTTCACGGACATGAGCTGGGCGGACGGCTACCGCAGGCCGTCGTGCGTCAAGGGGTGGGACGACGGCATGGTCCGAGTGGTTCTCGCCGCAGCCACCGCCGGCGTGAACGACGTGTGGGCGGCTGAGTCCGCGAAGGTCGCCGCGGCGATACGGAAGGAGTCACCCGCGACGTGTGACGCACTCGAGGACATGTCCACGGACGCGGCGGCGACGCTGGAGGCGCTGCGGTGCTCCGGCGCGAGGGTTCTCATCGTGCACGGCGACGAGGACGCCATCGTGCCGCTGGAGAACAGCCGACGACTCGCGGATGCGCTCGGACCGGAGGCGCAATTAGTGGTGATGCGCGGGTGCGGTCACATGCCGCACGAGGAGGACCCAGACGTATTCGTGGAGGCGGTGAAGTCGTTCGTGGGTGAGTGGAACCCTCGACCGACGGTTCGCGCCAAGAAGCCGTGAGCGATTCGATCCGCTTGTAATTCATCGCAAAAAATCAATCTACTAACGACGACTCTCTCAGTCCAGTCCGAGCGAGTCCACCTTGTCCGCCAGGTCCCCACCGCTTCCCTCGCCCTTCTCCCCCCCTTCCTTCGCCTTCTTCCCTTTGCCAGCCTCGGAGATGGAATCTAATTGGGAAGAGTTCGCTATTTCCGGGAACATGGACTTGAACCCACCGTGCGATACATTCCACGCCACGCTCTCACCCGCCATCTTTACCTTCTCCTCCGCACTCGTCACCACCGCCCCCGTCGTCACCACGTCTTCGCACATGAAGCTCAGCAGGCCTTTCGCCACGGTCGCGACGCTCCACCCGGGGTTCCACGTCTCGGGGTGAAAGTCTGACATGGACAGACACAGTCTGGTGCCCGTGGCGAATCTGCCAGACGGCGTGCACATGAATATGCTTGGGGGTTTGAACGGGTAGTCTTGCGGAAACTTGAGCTTGGCTATGTACCACCCGCCCTGGTACGGGGTATCGGGGCACCCTTCCATGAGCAGGTGCCACTCCTGGTGGGTTTTGGGTTTGGAGATATCGGGGGCGTGAGATAGGGGGCGCGGGACGTGGGGGGGGGCGGCGGTGGGGTGGGATCTGGGCCGACGACGGTCGCGGGGGCTACACCTACCAGGATGTTGCGTTCGTTCACGTGCACGCGCGGGATGAACGGCGGCGGGTCGGCGACGAACGCCTTGAGCTCCTTCTGGAGCCGAACCTTGCTCGTCTTCTTCGCCATGGCGCCAGCGACAGTGCCGCGAGCTCCGAGAAATGTATACCTATCACCTTCGTATAAATGTAAATCTATGCATGCTAAGGGTCAACGTCGAGCCGTCGACGCTAGTACGCGCTCCCCTGCCTCTCCTCGAGCAGCTCCGTGTACCTCTTCATCGCCGCGTCGTGCAGATGCACGTGCGGCAGCCGTTCGTCCGGGTCATCCCACTCGCTCGGGGGCGTCCACAGCGCGCGTCCCCGCCACGCGGGCGAGTCCCAAAATCCGGGGTCGTCCTCATCCGCCGCCCCGCACCGCGCGTCCGCGTCGCACACATCGTCGCCGTCCACCGGCCAGCACCTCGCCTCCACGAGTACCCCGTCGGTGCACGAGTGCCTGCCCACGAGCTCGTACCCGTCGTCGCACGTCGGCGTGCAATCCTCGCCGTGCGCGAGGGAGTCGGGGCAGTCCCCGATGGCTCCGTTCGCGGGGACTATCGCCGAGTCGCACCCGCCCCCGACGACGCCGCTGCCCGGGCCCACGACGACGTACTCGCCGGTCGCGTCCACAACCGCGAGCAGTAACACGAGGGCGCGGGGCACCCTCATCTTCGCCGCGCTCCCCGTTGTGAACACGATCATTTTGTTTGGATCTTAACTGTTTGCTCGTTGATGACCACAAATGTAATCCATAAATACAATCACTGATGATGATTTAACACTAAAGCTGCATACGTAGCGATGGATAATTACCTTGTTCGGAGATCCCGAGAAACCAGCCTCGGGCGTTATCGAGGCTCGCACGCCTCTCGCCACACTTCCCGAACGCGCAAACACGCCCGACAGGTGCGCCGCGTCGGCTCCCAAAACCTCCCGATTCCCATCCCTCACTCCCACACCCGACGATCACCCCCGCGCGGGTCGTCGATCGCGCCGTCCAGCGCCGCCGCGCGCCCCCGTTCCACCCTCGACCGTTTCGCCTCCCCGAGAACACGCGATTGACCCGTCCGAGGCCGCCCCACTTCACCCCGTCCAGATCGATCCAAGCATGTCCACGGAGGAGCCCATCGCGGGCACCGAGATCGCATCCGCCCTCGGCGGCACCCCCATCGCGGTCGAGGAGGAGCTCGAGCTCGAGCCACCGCCGTTCAACGACGACGGCACGACGACGGACCCGGTGGCATTCAGGGAGTGGGTGAGTTCATCTTAATTCGCGTACACGTACGGGCAATTAGACTGACACGTGTGTTTTGTGTACAGCTCATGAACGACGCGGACAAGATGAGGGAACTCGAGAAGGACGAGAACAAGGTCATCGCGCAGGCCCTTCTGGGCACCGACACCGCCAAGACCCAGGACATCCTGCGCAAGACCTTCGCCCTGCAGCACAAGCACTGCGACGAGGAAGAGCAGAGCAAGATGAGCTCCCCGGACTTGCTCAGAACCGAGTGCACCGTCCCCCGAGATCCCGTGGTGCTCTACCAGCAGATGCTCAAAGTCGGACTGCAGTACGGCCCGAGCTTCAGGCTCCTGTCGCAGGTGTGGATCCCGCAGCACGTCGCGGACGAGCAACGTAAGGCCTTGCGCGGGGACGACGACAGCGACGACGACGGCAGCGACGGCAGCGATGTCAGCGACGACGATGCGCACCAGCGCGTTAAATACGACGGCGCTCACGAGACCGTTGAGTGAGCGACGATGCGCTGATGATGGGCTGGCGTCGGTGTGGATGGGTTGGTACGTCCGCAGGGCGACGATGTGAAGGTTTCCGGTTCGAATCCTAGGCGAATGATGACGCTTCGTTTGATCGATCTCCCCAATGTTTTTTTAGTAAAAATTACAAATCCCGTCCCGCCGCCCGAGTTACTTGTTGAGGAAATTCGCGAGCCAGTCCAGGCCTTCCTGCAGCCCCGACCCGTCGAGCGCGTTCGACGGCACGATCTGCCACGGGTGCGCCTCGATCTCGTCCAGCGACAGCCCTTGCGCCACGTCGACGGGCGACAGCGCATGTGCCTGGTCCATCTTATTCGCGAAGACGAGGAACGGTTTTCCGAGGAGTTCGCTCGACTCCAACATGGCGTCGAGCTCATCCTTGGCGACGCACAGCCGAAGCTTGTCCGCGCTGTCCACGACGAACACCACCGCGGCGGCTTCGCGGAAGTGCCGTTCCCACAGGTTCCTGTATCTGCCCGCGCCGGACATGTCGAACACGGTGAACGAGAGCGACCCTTTACTGAATTCATCGACGGAGAATCCGACGGTGGGCGTGACCTCCTGGGGCATGCCGCCTTTGGGTACCTTACCGCTCTGCAGCTTCATGCGCTCGATGATGCTGGTCTTACCGCTGTTGTCCAGGCCGACGATGAGGATGTTCACCTGGTGGGGTGGGATGATGAAGCGGGGTGTTAGGAGGAGTCGGGTCGGGATGTGGGATGAAGATGAAATGGCTGCCGACTTTGTTCGTGCCGCGAGGCGTGGCGACTGGCGCGTCGGACGCGGGGGGAGGTTCGCCCCGCCGCCCCACGCGGCGACGCTACCGATGTTCACGTCTGGGTTCGTACCTTTGTCTTCCTCCGTCCCATCATGCCGAAGAACCACGAGAAGTACCCCATGGCGCCCAGTGCCTCCCCGTGTCCTTTGTACCCCTCTGGTAGGCGTGCCGGGTACGCGTTCGGTGGCTAGATCCGTGAACGACGCGTGCGCCGGTCTATCGTCGCGCGCTCGATGTCGCTGACGTGGATGAGCGCGATGTGTCGCGTCGCGCGGGTGGGGCGCGCGGGGTCGTGTGACCGCCCACGGGGCTCCCGCGCGTCTACCCAGCCCGGTCAACAACGGAGAGGGTCAAATTTATCAGAGAGTCGGCCGAGAAGACTGTCTTGCGGGCAACGGCACCTTGGAGCCTGCCAAACTCGAGGGCGCTCCCGCGTCGTTTAGCCACGGAGACGAAGGGTGGACCGATGAAGCGGGGATTCACGCCCCTCAAGATCCTCGCCCTCGTGCTCCTCGTCTCATCGCGCGCGTCTGCGGACGAGACCCACGCGCCGGGTGCGCATCCCGCCCCCATCCGTCGCGCCCCGACGGCGCCCCGCGTGATTTGACAATTAAAATCTCAATCGCTCACCGCCCGTCCCATCCCTCCCCTTGCCCTCCCTTCGACGACAGGCTCGCCCGACGATGCGTCGAGCGCGCGCGATGGCGATGACGATCTCACCGGCGGCGCGGTGGCCATGCAGGCCGAGCTGGACGCCATGGAGCGCGTCCTCGTCGCCACGCGCGAGAAGCTCCGCGCGTTGGAAGAATCCATCGACGGACAGACCGTGCGACTCCAAGCCATGCGCGCGCTCTCCGCGCGCCCGGGGGTTTCGTGCGACGAGTCCACGGACGCCGCGGAGAGGCTCGCGAGCGCGCTCACGCTCGGCGCGCAGGCGGCGAGGCTCGGCCGACAAAGGCCGCGTCACGCGTCATCCGACGGCGACGGGGATGCCAATCACCCATCATCATCGGATGCCGTCCTCGAGAGCGACGATTACGGCGGCCTCGTGATGTCATCCGCGTCTCACCTCTACGGAGGGGAGCACCGCGCGGTGGCCAGGCGACGCGACGCGTGGCACGACCACCTCCGCCTCATCGCCGCGGTCAAGATCGACGCGGACGTCACCGCGCTCGCCGTCATGCCGCAGCGGGGAGAACACGAATTGTCCCGGTACTTCGCCGTCGGAGACTCGACGGGAGCGGTGCACGTGTTCCGACCGGACGGTGACCTCGCCTTGGTCTCCCCGCCACCAGGCGAGAGCGCCGACGTCCCGGTCACGCACGTGCACTGCATGCTCCGGCGTCGTAACGAGACGGTCGTCCTCGCCGGTCACGCCGACGGTACGTTTATTTTTAACTTTTACACGGGCAATTAGACTGACGGCACGTGTGTTTTGTTGGTAACAGGGACGTTTGCTTTGCATCTCATCGCGGAATCCGTCGACGAAGGTAACGGCGGCGTCGTCCGCGACCACCTCCAGACCTTGTCCGTGAGCGTCGTGTCCGCGTACTCGATGTCACGCGACGCGGTTTCATCGGCGGCGTTCGCCAGGCCGAGTCGGATGCGAGGTAAAGGGCGGAGCGTGCAGGAGAGGCTCGCGGCTGGGTGGCGACGGCAAGACGCCGACGAGTTGGACGGCGTCGGACACGATTCGTCGCCCCGGAACGAGTCTGGAAGCGTCCAGACGTCGATGCAGAGCGCGTTGACCGACCCACGCCGCATCGTCGCCGCGGAGATGTACAGGATAAACAACAGGCGGTACATCGCCGTCGCGGACGCGGTCGGAAAAATCGCCGTCGTCGACGTCGAGTCGCGAAAGATCCACTCCGTGTTTCTCGCGCCAGACGGAGTCGTCGCGTTTCGACAATCCCCGCACTACGTCGCGTGGGTCGGCGCCACCGCCGCGGGCGCCGCGGACCTGGCCACCTTGGAGATCATGCGTAAGCCGTGCGCTAACCTCAACGGGACGAGCATCGTGAAGGCGAGGTTCGACGTCGCGGCTTCCGGGCGTTTCGTCGGTACGTTTATTTTCATCATCGTACGGGCAACTAGACTGACGTCCCGTGTTTTTTGTGTACAGGCGTCGGCGTCGACGGCGAACTCCTCACCGGTTTCGTCAACGTGGACCAATTCCGAACGATGTGCGCCATTCGCAACGTGCGCAAAAACTTACGTCTATCTCCGCAAGTGTCCATCGCCACGATCAAAGGGTACGCGTTCGCGGCGGATCCGTACGAGGTGACGGTGCTGAACACGACGGTTGTGGGTAAGAAGGTGAGTTTCAAGTTTATTTTAACTCTCGTATGGGCAATTTGATTGACGGGAAAGTGTTTTTTTGTTTTTTTGACAGCCGCCGCGGGACGTGACGGTTGCGCCGTTGCCGCACCTGTCCGCGACTTTCGGGCGTCAACTGGACACGGATGCGTTGTCGCACGGGCCGGGTTTAGTGGCGAGTAACCGCGGGCGATTAGTCGTCGTGGCGTTCCCTGACGGGCTACTCGCGAGTTACGAGAGCGACTTGCCGGTGTGGAGACCGGCGCCGATGAACACCAAGCTGTGGTCGCAACCCGTCTTTGTCGCGGCGATGGGGCTCATCGGGCTTTGGCAGTTTTATCGGAGCCGGGGGCACCGCGCGATGGGGTCGTCGTTCGGTGGGGCCGGGGTCGGTAAGGACGGCGACGGGGGACTGGATTCCAAGCTGCTGGAGCAGCTCATGGGCAAGAACGGAGGAGGAGCCATGGGAACAGATGCGTCGATGCCTATGGGCGGCAAGAGTACTAACTACGGCGACAACGCCATGCGCCGGCCCGGGTACCGTGACTTCGACCCGGCGGCGTTTCGCGAGGAGATGAAAAAGTCCGGCAAGTGGTCTTAATAAAGGCTTACATATTTAACGTGTTCGCTAGTGGTGTACCCGCGCGGGCCCTCGTTCATCTCTTCGTCTCGTCTCGTGCTAAAAACAATCAAATCAGTTCAGTTGGCGTTGGCCTCCTGCTTGGAGCGCTCCTCCTTCATGGCGAGGATCTTCTCCGCCCTGGCGCGGCGCTTGGCCATGACCAGCCGTGGATCCTCCAAGTCGATGGTGTTCTTGTTCCACTTCTCCGAGATCTCCACCTGCCGAACGAACTCCGTCACCATCTCGTCGTCGAGGAGGTCCTTCTCGGAGGCGATTGCAAACGCGTTGAGTTGGGGGAGCTTGAGGGTCTCGATGTCCAGGCCGCGCTCCGCCATGAACTTGTCCCAGCCGCCCGCGGCGAGCTCCTCTTTCCGCCTGATCTCCTTCTTGCCCACGAGCACGGTGAAGACGGCGTACGGCACTAAGATGGGCGCCACGGAGTAGAGGAGGAAGGAGGTTGGATCTTTGGTGCGAAACTCGAGGAAAGCCTTGAGAAATCCGACGACTTCGTCCGTCTGTGAGGCGTGCGCGGGGGATGCGGCGAGGAGGGTCAGGGAGCCGGCGACGGCAGCCTTCTCCACGGCGGACTTGACCTTCGCGGGGATGGAGGACGCGGACGCGCAGACGCGAACCTGTGTTGGGGGCGGGGAGGTCAGGATCAGCACTTCATCGGAGGAGACTCAATAACCAACAAGGAATGGAAAACAATCTCGAGGGACCCATCGCGGGCGGGCGCGTGTCGTACCTGCGCGCGGGAGGCGGTGGCCTTGCGCGCGGCGACGTGCTTGGGCGCGACGACGGCGCGCATGGAAACGGCGGAAACGGTCATGGCGGCCATGGGCGCTGGCTTCTCGCGTTCGTGAAGTGGCGAAGGTTCGGGTGCATCCGGATATCTTTTGGCTCGGATCGATCTCCATCTGCAAAGATCTCCATCTGCATCGAATCCGGCGCTGTGATTGGTTGGAGATTTCTTGAGTCATAGACTGGCAGGCTGGGACGGTCTGGCCGTTTTGCACTGAGTGCATTTCAGAGTTTGGCTATCTCGCCGGGACATAGGGATAGGGCGCACCTCTCTTCGTCGGGAGGCCGGAACGGAGGCGATGAGCGCAGTGAACGCGGGATTCGCGACGTGCACCGCACCGCGCGTCGCCGTGTCGCGACGCGCATCGCGTCGAACGTGCACGCGTGCATCGAAATCGGGTCCATCCAACGAGACGCGCGGGTACAGACGGGGAAAGATGACATCATCGCCCTCGTCCCCGCAGGCACCCTTGTTGCGACACCCCGGGGACGTTCAGCGCATGCACGCCTCCTCCTTCCAGGGCGGGTACATGGACTCCGACGACGATTACGACCCACCGAAGGACGTCATCGACCGCGACGTCATCGAGTCCGACGACGACGTCGACCGGCGACCCGCCGCGCCCGGCATGCTCCGTCGCATGAGACGCGAGTCAGTGCCGTGGCACAAACGCATCGGCTCCAACGCGTGGTGCGCCATCGCGCTCGTACTCGCCGTCGCCGTGTGGAACCTGCCGCAGATGGTATCCGGCACCGGGTTCTTCCATCTCATCGCCGAACGCGTCCCGGCGCTCGAACCAATCGCGAGCGCCGTCGGGAAGTTCGCGCACCTCGGCGTGGGATTCAACCCGGGAGTAGCCGCCGCGTGCACTACGGCGACGTTCAAGATCGTCGCGCTCTGCTTCATCATAGGTAACCTGATGCGAACAAACACGCTTCCGCGGGAGACTCCCGTGGTGCTCAGCAAACTGGCGTTCAACGTTTTGCTACCGTGCTACATGTGCACGCGAGTCGCGGCTACGCTCAACTCGACCCCGCTAACGTTGTCCCTCGCCGCGCTACCCGTGAGCGCCGCCTTATTCGTCATCCTGGGCGGCGCGTGCGGCGCGGCGCTCACGTGGGTGTGCTCCGTGGTACCCGGGGTGGTCAGGCGGACGTGGTATCCCGCGGTGTTGGCGGGGAACGTCGGGGAGACAATCGCGCGATCCGCGGGTCTATCACCGGATGCGGCGTTCAACTTTAACCCCGCGCCGGGTATACCGCAGAGCGTGCTGGGCGGCCTGGGCGGTGACCCACACGGTCGAAGCGTACCTTCCGCGGTGAAGGAGGACCCGATGAACCGCATCGCGGTCGCGGCGAGCGCGTTCGGGAACACGTTCACGTTACCGCTCGTGTTCCTCGTCGAGGTGCTGGGCGCGAGCTACGGGGATAGGTGCGTTTATTTTTATTTCCATACGGGCAATTAGACTGATGTCGTGTTTTGTGTATAGGATCGCGGGGTACATAGCGCTGTACTTGATCGGATGGTCGCCCGCGCTGTGGACGTTCGGGTACCTGCTGCTGACCGGCGGCGGTGAGAAAGGAGTGGACGGTGGGAACGGTTTAGGGAAGAGCGGGTCTAAGTGGTCGTCGGTGTTTGCCACGTGTCGCAAGATCATTCGCGAGCTGATCAACCCGCCGCTTGTTGGCATATGCCTGGGTACTCTGATAGGAGTCACGCCGCTGAGGCACGTTTTGATCGGGGGAACTGCGAGCTCCATCGCACCTGATCAACTCCCCGCGGAGCTCGCGTTGATCGCGGCGGTGGCCAAGGCGCTGTTCGAGCTCGGGGTGTTGATCGGGGGCGCCGCGCTGCCCGGGCAGACGCTGGTGCTGGCGTCGTCATTCGTCAAGATTCCATCGCCGCAGGAAGCCGAGGCGAATGCGACACGGAAACAGAATCAACTGCTCCTGTGCGACTCCGCGACGCACCCGCAGACGACGACGCTCGCGGTGAAGGCGCGGGAGCTGGTGGAACGCGCGGCGAGTCTGTTCAAGATGGGCGAGAGTGACCTACGGGCGCTGCTCATCGCCGGCGTCACTCGCTTCGCAATCTTACCAGCGATTGGGGTCGTCGGATTCATCGCGCTGAGGCTGGTGAACTCGCCGTGGTACCCCACGGATCCGATCGTGGCGCTCGTGGTGCTCACGATGATCTGCATGCCGTCCGCGCAGAACCTGGTGCTGCTGGTGAACTTGAGGGAGGAGACGCGGCATCTGGCGCCGAGACTCGCGGGTCTGCTGCTTCGAATGTACGTTCTCGCGATTCCGTTCGTCACGGCGTGGCTCACCGTGTTCACCGCCGCGATGGCGTGATGGCTGATATTTAATACGTAGTACATTACTTATTCGCGTCGATGATAGACACTGATAGACGCGCGCGATACGAGTACTCGAACTTTTAAGTGAAATGAGACATCCTCTTGGATGTCATTGACAAAAGTGTCTGCAACTAGTACGTCAAACAAGATTCGATTTCACCTCGGAACGGTTCCGTGTTCACGTCGTCAGCAGGGCGCGCCTGTCAGTTTAAAAAAATGGTCGTTTCGTACGTGATGTCGAAAGTCCACGCGTGGTGACCCACGGTCGCCGCCGTCGTCACCCGTCACCCCCTCTCGCCTTCACCTCATCGCGGCGCTACGTCTCTCTCGAGGCGGGCGCTTAGATGCGGAGGCTGGGGTTCTCAACGCGGGCGATGTCCGCCTCGACCATCTCCTTGATGAGCTGATCGAGGGAGGTGGTGCGGGGGTCCCAGCCGAGCTTGGTCTTGGCCTTGACGGGGGATCCGATGAGGAGGTCGACCTCGGCGGGGCGGAAGTAGCGCTCGTGCACGCGGACGAGGGTACGGCCGGTGGCGACCTCGATGCCCACCTCGTTGACACCCTCGCCCTCGAAGCGAACCTCCATGCCGGCAACCTTGAACGCCTCGTTGACGAAGTGCCTCACGGTGTTGGTCTCACCGGTGGCGACGACGAAGTCCTCGGGCTTGTCCTGCTGGAGCATCCTCCACATGCAATCGACGTAGTCGCGCGCGTGGCCCCAGTCGCGCTTCGCGTCCATGTTGCCGAGGTAGAGGCACTCCTGCTTGCCAGCCTTGATGTTGGCCACGGCGAGGGTGATCTTGCGGGTCACGAACGTCTCACCGCGGCGGGGGGACTCGTGGTTGAACAGGATGCCGTTGCACGCGTACATGTCGTACGACTCGCGGTAGTTCACGACGGCCCAGTACGCCATCATCTTGGCGACGGCGTAAGGAGAGCGGGGGTAAAAGGGCGTATCCTCATCCTGGGGAATAGCCTGCACCTTGCCGTAGAGCTCGGAGGTGGACGCCTGGTAGAACTTGGCCGTCTTGGCCTGGCCGGAGAGGCGGATCGCCTCGAGGATGTTGAGGGTACCGACGCCGTCAACCTCCGCGGTGTACATGGGCATCTGGAAAGACACCTGCACGTGCGACTGCGCGGCGAGGTTGTACACCTCGGTGGGGCGGACGTCGCGGATGATGGCGACGAGCGCGTGGAGGTCGGTGAGGTCACCGTAGTGGAGGTAGAAGTTCTGGTTGTTGGGGTAGCCTGATGGAATCGGGGTGGGACGTGAGGTGGTGGGTGGTCAGCGAGACGGATGGATAGACGACAGGAAAAGCGCCGGGTGGTGACGACTTGCGAATCTTGCGAGTTTGTTCGGGACGACCCTTTCGACGGGGCGGGTGCGGGGTCGATCGGGCGCTGGATCGCGCCCCGCCGACCCCGCGGGATCATGGTTAGACGGGATGCGAGCGGTGAGGGGCCGGGACGGGGCGGGAACCCGTCCGTTCCGCGGTCGCGGGGCGGGCGGGGGTCGGGGGAAAATCCAGATCGGGGGCGATTTGGGGCCGCGGGCCACACGCGGGTGAGAGATCGGTAACACCAAACGCACCTTCTTCCATGATGTGCTCGAGGCGGGGGTGGTTGTAGGAAGAGGAGCGGCGCTTGATGCCGTGGACGATGTAGCCTGAGATGTCGTGGATCGGGACCGAGGGTCAGTTTGGGCTCGAAGGGGGCGTCGCGATGGACCGCGCGTCGCGGAGGCGGCGACCGTGGATGAGAAGATTGCGAAACATTTCCAACCAAAAGTCAGCCCTCCCCCCGCGCGCGATCGCGCGCCGCGGGGGCGGTTCAGACGGAGAAAAGCGGGTTAGAGGACATGGGATCAGGGACAAGGCACTCACCCTTGGCGAGGAGGAGCTCGACGAGGTAGGAGCCGTCCTGGCCGGTGGTACCGGTGATGAAGGCGACCTTGCGCGTGCCGTCGCCAGCCATGGCGTTCATCTCGCCGGAGCTGTACTCGGCCGGCTTGTTGGTGCCTTCGACGGTGGTGCTGACGGGGACGGACATTGTTTCGTGTGTGTTTAAGGTTTGGCGGTGAAACGACGACGCGACGACGCTGTGAGCGGTGCGTGCGTGTGCTTGTGTGCGGTGTGTCGACGACTGTGGCGCGCCTTCGTCCCGCGGATCGAACCAAAACGGAGAAAACTCGCATGAAACGTCGACACTGAAAAGTCACTGAAATTTGAGAAACCCGCGTGTGGGTGGGAAAATACACGCGGGTGTTATATTTTGAGAAACCAGAGGCACAGACGATCTAGTCTTTACATTTTGTCAATCGCCAAAAAATCAAGCCAAACGGGCTCGAATCGATTACTCCTCGAATCGAACGGAGTACACGGTAGTGCCAGTCCCTTTTTTTGGCCGGTGGGTGTTTCACGCGCGGGTGTTTTGCAAAACGAGCCCGCCGGTGTTTGCCTTTGTGGGTCCGCTCGTGGGTACGGCTGAGAACCTTCGCGCAGCAAGTCGCCTCCGTCCGTCACTGTGGCCTCGGGCAACAACGCGTCGAGATGACGCTGTGGACGTTCTGTCAGTCGGTGCTCCTGACGTTCAACGCGTTCGCCATCCTGAACGAGCAGCGGTTCCTGGACAAGTACGGCCTGGGCCAAGGGGCGGTGAACGCCGGGTACGTGCCGAGCGGGAGCGCGCGCGGGCAGCTCATCGGGGTCATCACCGCGACGCAGTACGGACGGGTGCCGCTCGTGGTGCTGAACGTGCTGGTGATATTCGTCAAGATGGTGTTCGGATAGATAGCGCGGGTTTAGTGGGGTGTAGAGAGTTTGTGAATGTAAACGTGCGTCGTAGCTAGTGTGCAGTGCGGTCGTCCTCGTCATCGTCCGCGCGTGAGCCCGTCGCCGTCGAGAGCTCGCGCCCGGTTGCCAAAAGATTTCACCCAACGGGCTCGGGAAGTTTTAGTCAGCCAGGACCCGATACCTAATTGCTCGTCAAAATCACACCGGTACCGAGCATACGGGGGAGGTCCTCTCGGGAGGTCCTTCACGCCACCCGCCGCGATGGGCCCGAAGACCCGCGCCCGACGGAAGGGCGAGGTCAACCTCCTGGCCGCGAGGTGCGTCTCCCGCGCGTGACACCCCGCATTGCGACGAATTGCCCTCGACAGATGCCCCAACAAACAACGCGTTATCAAATAAATTCACCCCGGACATCCATCCACCCGCCTCCCGCCGTCCCGCGTCGTATCCCCCCGTTCCTGACCGACGTATCCCCGATGCGCGTAGGCTGGCGAGAACCCTCGGCGAACCCGCGCCGAGCCCCAAGCGCCGCGGGCATCGCAACGGCGTCGACGACACCCGCGCGTCGTGGGATGCCGTCCACGGAATGCCGTCATCCTTCGCAAACTCCGCCGCGCCGTCCCCGATCCACCCACTCGGCAGTGGCGCGACTCAACACAATCCGCCCCAGCCGGAGACGCCGGCGGGGAGCATCTCGGGACGCGAGTCGGCACCCTCGTGGGGACCCACAGGGAACGGATCCGCGTACCATTCACCCTCCAAGAAGGACCGGCGCGGTCAGATCCAAACACAAATCCAAGGATCGAACGCGTCACCGGAGAGCGGAAAGTCCGCGCGAACACAGGACGACCCGCACGTCCTCTTGCACACCCACGACTTCGACGCATCCTCCGGAATGGGGGACCTCACGCGCACGGGGTCGAACGCGCGCACAGTCAACAACGACGTAAACGACGCGCTCGACGCCGAGCCGGAGTCCGAGTCGGGCGCATCGTTTCATCTCCGAGAACGCCTCCGAGGCGCGGAGGCGCGAGAACGACTCGCGCGAACCGCGCTCGAAGACGCGGAAGCGCGCTCGCGTCTGGACGTCGCGGAGCGGATACGCGTTGAAGGTACCGCGCGGCACCTCGAGGCGACCGTCGCCAAGTTCGCGGCGCAGAACGAAGAGATGCTCGCCGCCGTAAAACGCCAAACGCAAAGAGCCGTCGAAGCGGAACGAATCGCAAAGTCATCGCAAAGGGACGCGGACGCCGCGTCGTTGTCCGACGCGCGCAGGCTGGAGGTTGCGATGAAGGCGGGGTACTTGGCGCGGTACGTGTTGACCCCGTTCTCTCTTGAACCATACCAAAACCCGCGCCCGAATACCCAATCACCACCCGAATACTGACCGATCCCTGTCCCATTCCCCCTACAGGTACTGGCACGCCGCGTTCGCGCTGGGCGTGGCGCCGCACGGGTACAAGCGGGAGGCGGATGTGTGGATACGAAGGGCGCCACCGGGTGGTGACGACGCGCTCGTGCGATTGATGCGCAGGGCGGCGAACGCGGGCGCCATGGGGGAGGCGCAGACGGTGGGACCCACCGCGATTGAGTTCTTCAACGGCAAGGAGTACGCCGCCGCGGGGGACGGAGACGGCGTCCGGGAAGGTGGAGGCGCGGATGGATTGGAGAATAACAAACGGTGGAGACCGACGACACTCGCGGACGCCGTGGACGTGGAGATCGCGATGCGAGTCATGTCCGCCGCTCGCGTCGAGGAGTCCGTGCTCGTCGCGCTGGCCGACAGACGCCGCGCGCTCGAGACTCGCGCGGTTCCTCCGGTTAACACGGACGGGTTGCATGGACGACCGTTACATGAAACGCCCGGGGATTGGATCACCCTGAGCGAGGCGGAGACGGCGGAGGTTGTGTTTCGACGGGCGTGGCTCGCGTTCGTGTGGTGGCGCGCCCGGGGCGCGCGGGTGGAGCCCGGGTTGGCGGAGGGCCGGTGCGAGGAGTGGTTCCGGCGGGTGGGCGGCGGCGGGAGTGGCGCCCGGGTGTTCGCGGCGGCGAGGGAGGCGCTCGAGGTTGAGGAAGGGCTCAAGGAGCTGAGGGAGTTGGGGGTGGAGGCGCAGCTGTGGAGACGGCCTGTGCCTAGCCGACGGCGGTCGCTCGGGCCGGGCGCCGCGCGGTGACGACTGAGACGGTCATTAGTTTTGCGATGAATCTAAACGCGTTTACCGATCGAGGTTCCCGGTCACCAAATCGCGGTTGAAACCGTGGTTGAAAGCGAAATTGTGAAATTTTAGTGATGACGGAAAAGCAAAAAGCACAATTCGCCCTCGGCGGTGGCCACAGCGACGCCGCACTCACACGCGCGACGTGACCTCGGACGAGAGCGCCGGTGCACTGACGCGCTTCGATCGTTCAAAACCGTTTGGAAGCCGTTCGGATTCATCCCATGGCGTCCATCACTCGATGGTGCGCCGCCCCGCGCGCTAACCCTACATCCGCGCCGTCGGGGCGCCCCGACCGCCTCCGCCGCCGCGCGACAAACCGCCGCGCCGTCCTCGCGCGCTCCATCTCCGATCCCCTCTCCGAGAAGGAGCGCGCGGAGTTCGAGCTCCTCAACCGCTCAGCGTCCACGCTCAGCGGCGCGCAAATCGCCGCCCAGCGCGCCGTGGAGGAGAAGGTTGCCGCGATGAAGCCGGGCGAGATTCGAGACGCGCAGCAACAGGAAGATTTCTGGGCGCACCAGGAGGACGAGCACGCGCGGCTGTTCGTGGACCGACGGGAGTACTCCGACGTCATGTCCGAGTTCAGGGGCGACGTCGTGGTGCAGGCATCACCGGCCACGTGCTACGCGCTGTGGAACGACCTCGACGCCCTCGAGTTTTTCCTCCCCGGATTCCGCGGTGAGCGCATGGCGGATGGGGTCAGCGCGAATTGTTCCATCGAGGTCACCTACGGCGATTCACCCGAGCGCACAGCTGCTGACACGCACAGGTTCATGGCGCACGTCGCGGAGTGCGAGCAGGACGTCGTGGTGCACTGGCAGAGCACCGACGGGTTCCCGTGCGGTGTCGTCGCCGGGTTCTGGCCCAACGAGGACGGCGATGTCGGTGGGACTCGAGTGCGGGTCGAGCCGTATTGCCATTTACCGTTCGACCTCGCCAAGACGCACGGGGCGATGGCGCTGAGCTTGGACTTGGAGAATAAGCTGAGCGCGACGCTCGAGGCGTTCGTGTTCCTCGCGGACGGCGTGGAGAAGGGGATGGAGGCTGGCGTCATCGACGGCGTCGACGGGTTTAAGAGCGACGAGCATCGATTTATTCCTGGGACGATTCCGATTGGGTTCGGTTTGACGGATGGTCCGGCTGTGCGTGTTGGGGAGGACGGGGCGGTGTTCGTGGACAGGCGGGCGATGGATGCCGCCGCGGAGGACTTCGAGCACAGGACGGGGCGGAAGCCGCTGCCGGTGGAGGTGGTCAAGGCGCTCAACAAGGCGGCGGGGGCGTAGGTTTTTTAATGTTACGAGTAAGAAAAAGTGCGTCGAGGTTTTCTGATATTTTTCAAAAGGTCGCCGCGAAGCGCCGCGCACACGTCAGCGACGCGAGAAGCCCCAGACACGATGTCGCTCTCCACCCGCGCGGTCATCCGCGCGCCCGGCGCGCGCGCCGCCCCGCCGCCCCGCGCGTCCCCCACCGGAACCCGGGTTCCCGCGCGCGTCGCGCGCGTCGCGACCCGCGTCGCCCCCGCCGACGGTGGCGTCGCCGAGACGACCGATGGGACCTACAAGGCGGCCGCGACCGCCGCGCTGAACAACTGCGTCACGTCCTCCGACCTCAAGTACGGCCAGAAATACGAGGGCAAGGTCAGGGACACCTACGTCGACGACGACGTCATGATCGCCGTCACCACCGACCGCCAGTCCGCGTTCGACAGACACCTCGCGTCCATCCCGTTCAAGGGAGCCGTGCTCAACCGCACCTCCGCCTGGTGGTTCGAGCAGACCAAGGACATCGTCCCGAACGCGTGGCTCTCCTCGCCAGATCCCAACGTCACCGTCATGAAGAAGTGCACGGTGTTTCCCATCGAGTTTGTCGTCCGGGGATACCTCACCGGCTCCACCAGCACCTCGCTGTGGACGCACTACAAATCAGGAGGAAGAGACTACTGCGGCAACGCCCTGGACGACGGCATGGTCAAGAACCAGCAACTACCAATGAACATCGTCACCCCGACGACGAAAGAGAAGACACACGATCGCCCAATCTCGTTGGAAGATATCGTGAAGGAAGGGTGGATGGAACAGGAAGACCTCGACTACTGCGCCGCAAAGACTCTGGAGGTAATTTATCATTTTGTACTTTTCGTATTTTTCGTACTTGTATGGGCAATTAGTGTGACGGACGTCGTGTTTTGTGTACACAGGTTTTCGAGTTTGGCCAAAAAGTCGCCGCCAAACGCGGGCTCATCCTCGTCGATACCAAGTACGAGTTCGGCCGCGACGCCGACGGGACGATCCGCCTGATCGATGAGATCAACACCCCGGACTCCTCCAGGTACTGGCTTAGCGACTCGTACGCGGCGAGGCACGCCGCCGGGCAGGAGCCCGACATGATCGACAAAGAGTTTCTCAGACTCTGGTTCGCCGAGAGGTACGTCATATATATTTTACTTACGTATGGGCAATTGAGCTGACTTCAAGTGTTTTGTTTGTGATATAGGTGTGATCCGTACAAAGACGAGACCATTCCGGCGGCGCCCGACGAGCTGGTGGTGGAGCTGTCGCAGAGGTACATCAAGCTGTACGAGATGATCACGGGCGAAACGTTCGAGGTGCCGCCCGCGGACGTGGACGTGAAGCGGCGGATCGACGAGAACGTGGGGAAGGCGTTGGGTAAGTAAGTGACCGTACCCGAATGGATGTGATGTGAATCTCAATCGCCTCGAGTGGAACTTTTGCAGAGACGTGTACAATAGCCGTCACATAGCGTCGATCACATGACACACGCGAGGCGCCCGAACTAACACACGATGAGGTGGTCATCAGTCATCACCCCCTTCGTCGCTCGCGCCAGGATATCCTCGGCCACGTCCGCGTCCACCGCGTCGCATCGTCTGATTGATTCTGTTGGCTATGTTGCGGCTGAACGGCGCCGGCCCTCCCGCGTTGTTGGTTCCCGCGTTCCGATCGAGCCTTCGCGACGCGCTCCTCCGCCTCCCGCTTCGCGCTCTCCGCCGCCCGCACCGTCTCCGCCGCCTCCGTTACACTCACGTACCGCACCCTCAGCGCCCGCCCCGTCTCCTCCGGCCACCGTCGTTGGTCCAGGAAAGCCTTGCATTCATTCGCCGAGGATTCATCCGCGTAGACCACGATGGCGTGTGTCTTGACGGGCTGGTTCATCCACACCGGCTCGTCCACGCCGTCCACATCGAACGCCCCGAACTCGGCGAGCATCGCACGCACTTGGTTGAACGTGAACGGCCTCACGAAGTTGTCGATGCGCAGCGCTCGCGTGGGTAGTGAAACATCGTCGTCGTCGTTGTTGTTGTCGTTGTTGTTTTCAACCCCGGGCGCCAACGCCCCGTCGGCCGGCTCTTCCGTGACCTTCGGCCTCTTGGCATCGTCATCGTCCGCGACGGGGTCCTCGCGCGGTCGCTTGGGCGGCGGCGTGGGAGTCTCCTCGGGCTCGTAGTCCGGTTCCTCCTCGGGCTCCTCCTCGAGGGATGCGGTTGGAGCCGCGTCCGTAACGACCGTCGGCACCGGGGATGAATGCTCCGGGGGCCCCGACGTGGGTCCGCTCGGGGCGTCCTCGAGGAAGTCGACGTCATTATCCTCGGATTGTGCCTCGCGTACCGGCGCGGGCGTCGTCGCCGGTGCGTCGCCGGCGGAGAGTTCGTCGTCCCCGTCGTTCAGCCCCGTCGGTGCGGCCGAATCGTCATTCTCGGCGTCGACGGCCGCCGTGAGCCTCTCGGCGAGCGCGGCTTTGAGACCGTGCGTGGGCAGGCCCCGTCGCTTGAGCTCCTCCTTGAGCTCCGCGACTTTCATACCCTCGACGTTCATCGTGTGGACCCTAAACCCCCCCGCGCGTCACTGGTCTGGCGCGCGCAATCCTTGGATGACTCGGATTATTTTGGCATTGCCAAACGCGCGATTTCTATTTCTTATTTCGAACCTGACTGATTCGCACATGCGATTAGCCACAAATACAATTTCGCGGCAAACATTGAGACTACTTCAACGTATGCGACATCGAGTAGAACCAAACTTATCCGTCAGCCAGAAGTTTGTGGCCTCTTCGAACACCGAAAGCGCCAGTTCACTTCAGGGACGCACGCGGGCGCGCGCGTGCAGTGTGAAGACCGATGAGTCCGATGGAAGAGCTCAGCAGGCGAACGTCAAGGCTCGCGGTACGCCCCAGATCCCTCGCATTCGCCGATACTCCACGCGCGGCACCCACATCGCTGTTCTACTCGTCCGCGCCGCGATTGCACCCTTTAACCGACACCGAACTTTCGCCGCTGACCCTCCGACCTTCATCGCGACGCCAGGTGAGTAACACCGATCCGAACGCCAAATCGAACCCCGCGAGCGAGTCCACCTCCCCGCGGACGCTATCCCCGACCACCAGCCTGCGCACGAAGAAGTCGCGGAACACCCTCTACCGCTACTTCTTCGGCGCCGATGGCAGAGCCACGCGCAAGGATGTGCCGGGGGAGGAGTACGACCCCGACTTCAGCGACATGCCCGGGACGCCCGAGATACGCGCCGCCGCCGCGCGACGCGTCGCCATCCGCCGCGCACTCGGCGGTACATCCATGCTCTCCACACTCAGCGACGAGGAACTCGAGGAGATGACGGACGCCGCGCGCGTCATGGACTTCACACCCGCGCCCGACGCCGACGACGATCACCGAATCATCCACGCCGCGGGGGAACCGTGCGACGGGTTCTACGTCGTACTGTCAGGCGACGTGGGCGTGCGATGGGGCGGCGACGGCGTCGGCGGGTGGCCCACGCCGAGCCGCGAGCCAAGGCGGGTGCCGCTCGGCCAGTCACTGTGCGTCCGCGCGTGCGTGTACAACCAGCCGCTGCGGCACGACGTGTTGGCGATGGGTGGTGAGTTTTATTTTTTATTTCCGTATGGGCAATGTTAATGACGTCGGTCGTGTTTTTTAACAGAGTGCTCGTTGATACGGGTCGATCGAGACAGCTTCCGGCGATGTTTCGACGCCGACGAGGCCACGGGCGGTGGAACTTCCGCGGAGGTCATGCAGGAACGTAAGACACAGGCGAAATGCGCCATGGTGGTCAGGCTTCTTCGAGCCTTACCGTACACGAGGGACCTCATGGATGAGGAGATTCGCGAGTGCGCGCTGATGTTCAAGTTTAGGTGAGAGTTTATTTTCTCTTACTTCCGTACGGGCAATTAGAATGACGTGATCCGTTTACAGGACGTATGAGCGCGGGACGCCTCTGGTGAACGGCGGGAAGACGAGCAAATGCCTCGTCACTCCCCTCTCCGGGCTGATCGCCACGGAGCCGTGTGAGGACGTCGGGGCGCCCGTGGAGAGCGGGTGGATCGACGTGACGCCGACGCGCGACATTCACACCGGCTGGTTCGGCGTCTCCGCCCTCATCGTCGGCGACGAGGTCCGGGTCGAGCCGCTGGACGTCGTGGTGCAGCTGGACGCCGACGTCGCGTTGTTGGACGCCGCCGGGTGCGACGCGATGTCGGAGATGATCGAGCGCAAGGACATTCGCAGAGCGCTGCGGGGCGTGGACTTACTCCGGACGCTGTCCGATACCGAGATCGAGGCACTCACGCTTGAGATCTCGCCAATGTTCGTCGGCGCCGGGGAGACGATCATCGCCGCCGGGGATCGGCTCGGGGGCGCGGACGACGCGTTCTACATCATCCACAGAGGCGAGTTCGCGGTGCACGACAGGGAACACCGCGAGATCATCCGGCTGCACCGCGGTGAACACTTCGGCGAGCGGAGTTTACTGTCGAGCGTCCGCGATTTCAGCGCGGATTGCACGTGCCGGGCGACGGAGACCAGTTACGTGTTCACGATCAAGCGCGCGGCGTTCGAGCGGCACATGGGCCCGCTGCGCGACCACCTCGATCGGCACGACGCGTGGCTCAAGGAGCTCGAGGCGGCGAAGGGGATCGAGATTGGCGATTTGATGTTGTTGCCGACGCTCGGCGTCGGAACTTTCGGTCGGGTTCGGCTTGTGGAGCACCGGTCCACGGGCAAGGCTTTCGCGTTGAAGAGCATGTCCAAGTCGCGGATCGCCAAGTACCGGCAGCAGTCGCACGTGCGTGACGAGTGCCTGTTGATGCGTCAGATCTCGCACCCGTTCTGCGCCCGGTTGATCAAGACGTACAAGGACGACGTGAAGGTTCACATGCTTCTCGAGGCGACTCTCGGCGGGGAGCTGTTCCGGTACCTCGACACCCAGCCCGGGGGTAAGTTCCCGGAGGACTGGTGTAGGTTCTACGCCGCGTGCGTGGTGCTCGCGCTGGAGCACATGCACTCGCAGGGCATCGTGTACCGCGACCTCAAGCCCGAGAACTTGTTACTTGATCCTGACGGGTACATAAAAGTGGTCGACTACGGCTTCGCCAAGAAAGTCTCAAAGGAAAAGACGTACACCGTGTGCGGCACCCCGGACTACATCGCGCCGGAGATCATCAGCCGACGCGGGCACGATCGCGCGGTGGACCTGTGGGCGCTCGGTGTGTTGATATACGAGATGGTCACCGGCCTTCCTCCCTTCTCCGACGAGGACACACCGGATAAGCAAATTTACGATAACATCACCAATTTGCGGTACCAAACCCCCCGGGGCGCGACGGTGTCGTGCAATTCCCTCATCAAGGTGCTGCTGGTCAAGACGCCGAGTAAGCGTCTCGGGTGCGGGCGGGCGGGTCTGCTGGAGCTCAAGCGTCACGCGTGGTTCGGTGGACTGGATTGGAAGGCGTTGATCCGTAAGGAGATCCCGGCGCCCGTGGTGCCGGTGCTGGAGCACGACAAGGACACGAGTAACTACGAAAAGTACGTGGAGCGGGACGATCCGGAGCCCGCGATGGCGGCCGGGACGTCGGACGAGTGGGCGGATGTCTTCTGATGACTAGTCTACGTAATAATAAGTCGACGACCGTTGTTGTTTCGTTAACACTTACTTGTACGCGTTCTCAATTCTTTTCCATTTCTCGCGCGAGTTTTTTGGTGGAGAGCCACTCTCGAGTCAAAGATTTGTTTTGCCGTTGGCTACCGGGCGTCCTCCGCTCACCTTCGCCAGAGGACGTCGCGCCCAGAGGTCGGGGCGGCGTCGAGGCACTTCGTATCGCGGGTGGAGAGGCAGAGGTGCGCGCCCGGGACCCTAGCATCGACGCGATACCCCGCATCCCATCCCTCCCGAGGGAGCACCCGTTGGATATCCCATTTTTGGGCGCATCCCGGTCATCTTCGCTTTTCCTGCGAACGCCCACCGCTCACCGACCCACCCCCCAATCACATCGCAGGGGTTCGCCATGGAGGACGACGACGGGCTCGCACATGACGACCCGCTGCTCCGCTCGGACGCCGGCGGCGCGGCGATGCCCCAATCCCCGACGCCCCAGGCAGTCATCGCGAAGATGGCTGAGATGGAGGTGGACGCCGACTCGCACGAGGCTGCGATCGACGCCGAGCTCCGCGGCATCGCCGCCGCCGCCGCGGGCGAGATCGACGCCTTCCTCGCGGAGGCACAGAAGCAGGTCACTCCCGTGGGCGGCGCGCGCACCATCGGACGACGGTCCGTCCGGTCCTCCGCGGAGCTCCGAGCGTCCAGCTCAGATGCCGACGCGCAAAACGCCGAAGACGAACGCCGGGTTCGAGCCACCCTGACGCATTACGACGGCGCCAAACGCGCGCTCAAGACGCTCAGCGCGCGCATGGATCAGGTCCAGCGGGAGCTCGAGGCACTCGAGGACGACGACCGCGGGGTCCGCGACGAGATGGACGGGACGATCGAGCCCGACGCGGGCGCGGTGGCCATGGGCGCCGTGGACGACGAAGTCATGAGATCCGTGCCCCGCCGCCGACGCCTGGAGCGCGAGGCGTCCGAGTACGCCGAGGAGATCGCGCGGCGCACCGAGGAGCTCGAGAGACTCGACGTGGAGGTGTACAACGCGCGGCGTGAGCTCATCGAGGCGGAGACGAACGTCGTATTCGTCGACGAGATTCGCGGCGAAGTGGCCGAGCGCGAAGCGTCGAATCTCGTATCCGACGCCGTGAAAGTCGCGGACATCTCGAGGACCGACGCGGAGGCGTTACGACGTTACGAAGCCGCCAGGCACGCGGCGTACACGCGCGAGCGCACGCGCAAGGCTATTTATAAAGAACGCGAGCGGTTCGTGGTGGAGGCGGGACGCGCCAGTCGACGGGACGCGTATCGGCGGGTCAACGAAAAGTTGAAAGGGGTCCGCGAGCACCTCGAGGCGGCGGCGTCGCACGACGCCGAGCGGCATTCGAACGACACCAGGCGCTTACTCGAGCTCAAGCACTCCACGGACAAGGCGTTCGAGCACGTGACCAAGTACGTCGCGGCCAAGGCGAGTTTCCACGAGCAGCGAAAGGCGGACAGGCGACGGGAAGCGGCAGAGTTGCTCGCCAAGGTGAGTCTATTTTATTTCCGTACGGGCAATTAGGATGACGTCATGTTTTGTTCACAGGGTCGCAACCCATATCTGGTGTTCCAGGAGCGGGAAGAGGCGTCGCGGGTGCTCGCCACCGAACGCCGCAACGCCAAAAACCACGAGATGCGCATGGAACAGATCCGCACGCGTTTGTCCAAGGAGGAAAAAGAGAGCGCGCGGCGCAAGGCTGAGGCGGCTAAGAAGAAGGAGCTCGACCGAGCGTACACCAAGACGCTCGGTCGACGCGCTCGCGAGGAACGAACTAAAAAGTACATGGAGGGCGCGACTCGCGCGGGCGTGGACTTACTCGACGCCACGGGGAGAAACGTCGTGTTCCCCAGCCAGGTATCCCGCGCGGCGCCGCGGAACCTCGGCCTGGGCGGGCTGCGAGACGACCCCGAGCATCGGAAAATGGTGGTCGACGATTTGGCTCCCGGCGCGAAACCGCTACCCTCCATGCTCACGGAACGTGAACGCGAGCTGCAGGGTATCGGCGTGGGTAGCCTCGGTAAGGAATACGAACCGAGCTGGAACGCGGGACCCGATCGGGGTACCGGCGGGACGTCGCACGAGCCGCACCCTCCAACGTCCAAGGATGACGACGGGGTGGGACTGGAGGACGCGGAGGATGAGGACGTCGTTAAAAATCGCCGACGAAGATCGGCGTTGCTCAAGATGGAATCTGAACGGCTCAAGGTGAAGGCCAAGGAACGGTTCGCGGACCCTGATCGGCTCTACTCCTCGCAGGTGGTGTGCGGCCGGGAGTTCGCGGGAGACTCGTTCATGCCGTCGCCCAAGCGCGGGTTCCTATTCACGGATTTCGAACTCGGACAGACGTACAAAATGAAGATTTCCATGACCAACGTGTCGTACTCCATCGGCACGTTCAAGGTGATGGACATGGAGTACCCGTATTCGTCGTTGTTCGATGTCGAGTACGCGCCGCCCGGGCGGATGAGCGCGGGGATGAGCACGACGATTCATGTCACGTTCACCCCGCGAACGATGGACCCGGTCGAGTGCCACCTGCCGCTGTCCACAAACACCGGCATAGTTCGCGTGCCGATCGAGTGCCGGCCAAAGTCCGCGGAGGTTTACCTGGTCAACGAGACGCTCGATTTCCCGGAGACGCTCGTGGGTGAACGCACGACGCTGTTCGCGCAGCTCATCAACGAGGGCGCGATCGAGGTGCCGTTCGTGTGCGAGTATCCGGAGGCGGTGTCTGGAAAAAGCGCCGACTCTTCCCCCTTTACGGTTCGCGTCCGGGGCTCGTACAAGGAGACCAAGGACGGCGGGCGGGAGCCCAGCGCGGAGGGCGTGGTCCCGAGCTACGGCAGCGCCTTTATCATGTGCGAGTTTGCCCCGCGGATCGACGGCGTCGTCGAGGAGGATGTCCGCGTGCGTCTCGGCGAACCGCTAAACGTCGACGCGGTCGTCGAGCTCCGGGCAGTCGCCGGACCGCTTCCGGTGCACCTCGACGGCCGAACCTCGATCGATTTCAAGGGGATCGCGCTCGGGTGCGTGTACAGGGACGCGCTCGTGGTCAAGAACCGCGCGAACGCCGCCGCGAGGTGCGTTTTGCGCATCCCCGAGTGCCTGTTGGGTTCGTGCGAGATCATCCCGGATATGCTCTTCTGCCAAGCGGGCGCGGAGGCGTCGTTCAGTGTCAAGATGACCCCAAACGCCAAAACCGCGGAACGGTGCAAGAAGTACGTCAACCTAGACACCGGGTGCATCGAGGTGCCGATGAAGGTGACGACGCCGGGGCAGAACCTGCCGGTGCCGTTCACGCTGCGGGCGCTGCTCACGAGCTCCGACCTAACCTTCGACCCGCCGCTCGTGGACTTTGGCGTGACCGCGCTGGGCGAAGCGTCCGCGGTCAAGGTCAAGGTCACGAACCACGCGCGGCTGATGCAAACCTTCGGGTTCTCCGACCTACCGGAAGTCGTGTCCGTGGCGCCGTCTCCGTACGGCGAAGTTCTCGCGGGGGAGACGATCGAGGTTGAGCTTCGTTACGCCCCGATCGTCGCCACCGTCGGGACGCACGAGTTCACCGTCGCGGTCAAGACGTTGCTCGGCGCCAGGGTGTTCGATTTACCGTGCGTTGGGAGGGGCGTGCGTCCCGCGCTGGAGATGACCGGGAACGTGGTCACGCTGCCGCCCACCGCCGCGAGGGAGATGTCGCACGGCGTCGTCGTCGTTCGAAACGCGTCCAAGCGTCGGACGGAAACGTTTGAATTTGTCGTCCCGGAGAGCGCGTCGCATGTCCTGCGCGTGTCACCGCACGTCGGGACGTTGGGACCGGGTGAAGGTGCGCGGGTTCGCGTGGAGTTCTGCCCGGAGGATCCGACGCCACCGACGCCGGAGCCGGAACCGGAACCCGAGCCCGAGCTCGACGAGGACGGGAACCCGATTGAGAAACCGGAAGGCGAAGGCGAAGGCGAAGGCGGGGAGGGCGATCCGGAGGCGGATCCGGACGCCCCGCCCGCCGAGGAGGAAACCCCTCCGACTCCCGAACCGGAACCGGAACCCGAACCCGAGCCGGAGGCACCGCAGGAGCCCAAACGAGACGTCTGGCGCATCCCCGTGTTCATCAAAGCGGCCGCCGCGGCGTCCACCGGCGATGAAAAATCCTCCTCCTTCGACCCCGAGGACCCCGAGGCATCCGACGACGACGAGTGGGTGGGCCACCCGACGATGGTGCAGCACGTGGAGGTTCGAGCCGTGACGCGCGGTAGCTCCATCGTCGTGGATAACCTGCGCGAGGTCAAGGGGAGCAAGGAGCTGACGTACGACCTCGACTTTGGCCACGTCGCGGTGGGCGACAGGGTGGTGAAGTCGATTATGTTGAGAAATCTCGCGGACACCTCCGTGAACGTCGGGATGTCCGCGCCGGACCACGAGGGCGTGTTCACGGCGCTCACCGCGTTCCGCCCGATGGACCCGCTCGGCGACCTCGAGGTCAAGCTCGCGTTCCAGCCCGGCCGATGCCACTCCTTTTACGAGATCATCTCGCTGAAGACGTCGCTGCGGACGATTCGGATCGCCGCGAGAGGCGAAGGGATCTCCCCGGCGCTCGACGTGACGCCCGCGGACGTCGTCGACTGCGGCGACGCCGTCCCTGGCGACTGCAAGAACACCACGCTGACGCTCACGAACCCAACCGCGTTTCCCCAGCGTTGGCGCGCGGAGATTCGCGACGCGGTTTCCCACGGGAACACCTCGCGTTTTCCGTTTACGTTTTCACCAAGCGGCGGCGTCATAGCGGCGAATGAATCCGTCACCGTCACGCTGTCGTTCACCCCCGACCGCGCGGGGTACCCGTACGGAACCGAGACGATGTTTCGCGGCTCCGTGTGTGTCGTGGTCCCGGGGCTGGTCGGTGCGGAGACGCGACGGGAGCTTCGCGCCCGGTGTTGGGCCGACGGCGCTTTCATCGTCGGCGCCGATTGCGACGACGACGCCCCCGACGTCGTCGACGCCGTCATCGATACCGTCGGTCTGCGCAGCGGGTTACGCGAGCCGCCCGTGCGGGCGCCGTACGAGTCCATCGTTCTCACGTTACCGGGTCCGATTCGTCCCGGTGGATCCGCGAGTGCGAGCTTGGCGGTTGGATCGGTGAAGGACGCGGATGGGAAAGGTTCAAACGCTGAATATTCCTTCGCCGCGTTCGACCCCGACGACGCTAACAAGGGTTGGAGCGTGGACGAAGGATCCGGGTCGGTGCCCGCGGGTGAGCGTAAGCACGTGACGTTCACGTTCGCCTACCCGGCGACGCCCCGGCCGACGGATCCGTGCTACTTTGGCGCGGCGGAGACGGTGCGCTGCGACGTGGTCTGTACGCTGAAGGGTGGCGATCCGGCTCCGGCGGAGGAGGAGGGATGGGAGGTGCGGGTGACGCTGCGGTGCGAGCTGCTTCCGCCGTTCACGGATGCGGAGAAGGCGGCGATGGATGCGGAGGAGGCGGCGAAGAAGGCGGCGGAGGAAGGCGCGCAGGAGCAGGATGGCGACACGCAGGAGGCGGCGGCGGAGTGATAAGTGCAAGCGATATCTATGAAATTTCTACCAGTAGCCAATCATTTCTTCTTCTCGATCTCCGCGAGGTTGAGTAGGAGCGAGTCCGCGTTGAGCATCACCCTGTTGTTGCTCTCGCTCATCGTCTGCGCGATGTCCCTCGCCGCCTCGATCCTACGCAGTGTGATGAACGCCGGGTTATTCGCGATGGCTTCGCCAATCAACTTCGCCGATTTCGCCTCACCCTCCGCCTTGATCACCGCGCTGCGCTTATCCTGGATCGCCTTCTCCACGATGAACTTGGCGCGCTCGGCATCCTGCTGCGCCACCTGCTTGGCCTCGATCGCGGCCGTGTACTCCCGCCCGAACGTCAGCGCGGTGATGGACACGTCGTCCAGGAGCATGTTGAATCCCGCGGCTCGGCTTATGAGTTGCGATCGCACCGCCAACGAAACTTGTTCGCGTTGGGTGATGAGCTGAGACGCGTTGTATT
>Ga0257106_1000148_pt1 | contig 43311 bp, 35 predicted proteins | sample LP_taG_3_FD_190177 | JGI IMG/M metagenome (GOLD analysis project Ga0257106, IMG submission 190177) | Marine microbial communities from Northeast Subartic Pacific Ocean, Canada - LP_J_2011_P26_10m | ecosystem: Environmental > Aquatic > Marine > Oceanic | place: Canada: Northeast Subartic Pacific...
ACTTGGGAAATGAGATTTTCTGATATGAATCTTGGTGGTGTTAAACTATCTAAGAAGAATGTATATAGAGTGAAAGCAAGAAATACAGTTGAAGCTATTAAGAAAGCAGCTAAGATGGCTGGTGTTGAAAAAAATTGGATTGCAACCGAAACACATTCACTAAAGAAACTAGGATAACCACAATGGATTACTCAGATATATTACAAGATATTTCAGTTGATTTATCTTTTATGGTAAAGAAACATCTAAAGAATATTAAAAAATTAGATTCCAAACAACAAAAACAATTTGGAAAACTATTTGGAGATATGAAGCAGGGTATTGATGATTTATCTGAAGGAGTTAATGAAGGTACTATCAATGAAGTTCCTGAGCCGGATGTAATCAGAAAACATGCATCAGGTTATGTTGGAACTAAGTTTGCTAAGAAAGCTGATGACCACGATATAATTCAAATGGTTCAATTGAAAGACCAATCAGCTAAAGTTTACAATCAACAAATGTTACCATTTCATAAAGAGATAGGTGCACTTTACAAAAAATATAAAATTAAATCATTCAGAGGAATGGAAAAGTAATTTTACTAAATTTATTTAGATATTTATATACACCTATCAACAACAATGTGGTAGGTGTATTTTTTTACAAACATTTATATTATAATATGCAAGAAAACGAAAAGAAGTTTAAAAAACCCTACAAAAAAATTAGACGTGAAGATATGGAGATTCCAGGTTGTTATACTGGAGTAAGGGTAGTTAACGGAAATATCGAACTAGCCCTAAAGACATTTAAAAGAAAAATGAAAGATAGTGGAAAGCTTGAAGAATTAAAAGACCGTAAGGAATTCCTTAAACCATCAGCTATCAAAAGAAAGAAAATGCAACAAGCGGTAAGAGCCGAATGGCGAAGAAATCAGCTTGAAAATTAAATAGTTAACACTTTTTAATGGTTTCCATTAAACTACACTATTTATAGTAGATAAAAATATCACTTTCCAATAAGTGATTAAATATATTAGTAAATAATATTCTATTAAGATTTCTAATAATCTTATTTCCAAAAACAATTTAAGGAGAACAATTATGGCAAATAGAAAAGATTTGTTATCTGAAGCTATCGCTGATGCAAAAGCCGTTAAAGAAACTGCTCTAGCAAATGCTAAGTTAGCTCTAGAAGAAGCGTTCACTCCAAAGTTACAATCAATGATTTCTGCGAAATTAGCTGAAGAAGCTGATGAAGATGAAATGGAAGATGAAATGGAAGCGGATGCAGCAGTAGCTGTTGAAGATGAAATTGAATCTGACGAAGAATCTAACGAAGAAGAAGTGGTGGTAGCTGAAGAGGAAGCTGAAGAAGAAGTACCTACTGAAGAAGAAGTAACCGAAGAAGATAAAGAATCAACTGAAGAAACTTACGAATCAGAAGATGAAGTACCAGTAGAAGAAGAATCTGAAGAAGATTCAGAAGTATCTAATGAAGATATGGATGAAGATGATTTAGATTTAGAATCTGTAATCGCTGAATTAGAAGCTGAAATGGCTGATGATGATGTATCTGAAGAAGATAAAGAATCAACTGAAGAAACTTACGAATCAGAAGATGCTAATGAAGATGAAGATGCAGAAGCTGTTACTGAAGAAGAAGAAGAAGATGATATGGATGATGAAGAAGAAATCGATTTAGACGAAGTTATTAGAACTTTGAAAGAAATGGAAGATGATTCAGAAAAAGTATCAGAAGAAGAATCTGAAGAAGAAGATAGTAAAAAAGATGATGAATTAGAAGAAGCATACCTTACTATTGAAAGTTTACAAAAAACTATCAATGAAGTAAATCTGTTGAACGCTAAGTTACTTTTCACTAACAAACTATTCAGAACTTTTGATTTAAACGAAGGACAAAAAGTAAAAGTACTTGAAAACTTCGATAGAACTTCATCAGTAAGAGAAGTGAAATTGGTATTCTCAACTTTAGCAGAAAATTTGAACGTTGCTAAAAAGAAAAGAACAGTTGTTAAAGAAGGTTATGCTTCTAAAGCAACAAAAAGTTCAGCACCAAAGAAAGAAATAATTTCTGAGGGCAATGAATTATCAGCTAGATGGAAAAAACTAGCAGGTTTAAAATAATTAATAAGATTAATAACGGAGAAAAAAAATGGATTTAAAAAACATTTTAAATGAAGGTTCTTCTCACACCGCAAGACTATCTGAAGCAACAAGAGCTTTAGCTGGTAAGTGGGAAAAAACCGGTCTTTTAGAAGGAATCGCAAACGAAGTTGAAAAAGCTGGCGTTGCAACACTTTTAGAAAACCAAGCTAAGCAATTAGTAAAAGAAGCTTCTTCTACTGGAACTACAGCAAACTCAGAAGAGTGGGCAGGTGTAGCTTTACCATTAGTAAGAAGAATATTTAGTGAAATCGTAGCAAAAGATTTCGTATCAGTACAACCAATGAACTTACCATCAGGTCTAGTATTTTATCTAGATTTTAAATATGGTACGGCTCAACCAGGTTTCGCAACTGGAACACCAAAAGAACAGACTGATTCTGTATTCGGTGTAACTGAAACTGAAAACGACCCATCAGGTGGTTTATATGGTGCAGGTAGATTTGGATACTCAATTAACGATTCTGATTCTGCAGAACAAACTTTAGGTGCGGTTGGTGCAAATCAATTCCAAACTGGTTCAGCAGTAGCTCCAGCAGTTTATAACTATGATACAGCGTTTTCAGCATCTCATGGTGATGCTTTAAAAGCAGCTGGTGCAGTATTTACAATGACTATTCCTACAGCATCTTTGACTGGATTTGATGAAAAAGGTATCAGAGGATTTAGAGTAGTTGGAACGGGTATTAGTGATAACTTCCCACAATTTACTAAGTTAAGTGGTGGTAATATTGTATTTGTACTTAAAGGTGCAATCGTTGCAGCTAACAAAATGAAAGTACAGTATCAATCACAACCAGATGATATCTCAAGAGGTGATTTTGAGAATAAAGATTCTGATGCTACTGATTTAGGTATTCCAGAACTAAACGTAGAGATGAAATCTCTTCCTATAGTTGCTAAGACTAGAAAGTTGAAAGCACAATGGACTCCTGAATTCGCACAGGATTTAAACGCTTATCATTCAATTGATGCAGAAGCTGAATTAACTTCTATGTTATCAGAATACATTTCGCAAGAAATCGATTTTGAAATATTAGACATGTTAATGCAAGATGCTAAATCAACAGGATACTGGTCAGCTAAAGCTGGTAGAGTATGGAATGGTACTGCATTTGCAGCAATGGATAACGCTGAATATGGCGCATCTGCTTACAATCAGGGAGCTTGGTTTCAAACTCTTGGTACTGTAATCGCTGGTGTATCTAACTCTATTCACCAAAAAACATTAAGAGGTGGAGCTAATTTCTTAGTTGTATCTCCAGATGTTGCTACAATAATTGAATCTATCCCAGGTTATGCTAGTTCAGCTGACAATGGTGATGCTCAATTTGCGTTTGGTGTATCAAAAGTTGGTTCATTAAATAGTAGATTCCAAGTATATAAGAATCCTTACATGAAAGAGAACGTAATATTAATGGGTTACAGAGGAACACAATTCCTTGAAACTGGAGCGGTTTACGCACCATACATTCCGTTAATTATGACTCCTTTAGTATATGACCCTAAAAACTTCACTCCACGTAAAGGTGTTATGACACGTTACGCGAAGAAGATGTTAAGAGGTGAGTTCTATGGTAAAGTATATGTAGATTCATTAAACAGAATTCAGTAATCATTTGATTATTGATTAGTTTTTAAATTAAGGGGAAAGAAATTTCCCCTTTTTTTATGCTTAATTCATATTTATAATAAAGAGTTATTTAATCATTGGAAAAAGGAAAGTATGGCTGAAAACAAAGACAAAACTCCACCAAAAGGTAATGTGAGATTTTCGATATCTTTATCGGAAGAACAGAAAAGAGCAAAAGCTCAAATTTTAAATCATCCTTTCAATTTTGTGATAGGTAAAGCAGGTAGTGGTAAAACTCTATTAGCATGCCAAATAGGATTGGATATGTTTTTTAAAAGGAATGTAAATAAAATTGTAATAACAAGACCAACGGTATCAAATGAGGATAATGGGTTCTTACCAGGTTCATTAGAAGAAAAAATGGAACCTTGGTTAGTTCCAATTAGAGCTAATATGAGAAAAGTTTATAACAAACCAAACGTATTACAGAAAATGGAAAGTGATGAATCAATAGAATTAGTATCTTTATCACATTTTAGAGGAAGAACTTTTGATAACTCCATAGTTATAGTAGATGAGTTTCAAAACTTAACTAAGCAACAACTATTAATGGTGTTGGGTAGGGTTGGAAAAGGTTCTACTATGATATTATGTGGTGATAAACAACAATGTGATTTGAAATTTAATAATGATTCGGCAATACATGAAATTCCTAAATTAAAAGGTTCAAAATATGTGTATGATATAATGTTAAAAGATAACCATAGACATGAATCTTTGGATGAAATTTTAACATTACTAACCGATTACTAATAAATATTATATTTATAGTTAAGTAACAAAAATAATTAAGGGAAAAGCGTGCCAGATTATACAGGTTCATTTAGTGGAAGTTTTGAAGGTAATGGTAGTAAGTTGACTAATATTGATTATTATTCACTTGGTAATATACCTGCGACTATAACCCCATTTCAAAAAAATTCAATACTAGCTAACAATTCTGTTAGAGATAATTTTGTATCTAATGTTAAAACAAGATTAAATGCAGAAACTGTTATTAGTTCATCTGCTCAATTAACAACGGAATTTGATATTAGGTATGGTAATGAAACAGGTGATGATTTAGTAAGTGGTTCAGCACAGGTAATCAGTTTATTACCTAGTGGAACGGTGAGTGGTTCAGCACAGATAATATCTAAGCTACCATCAGGAACAATAAGTGGTTCATCGCAAGTAAATTATGATGCTATATTAAACAAACCAACTACAATCACAGTTAATCAGAAAAATGCCATCGTTGCAAACACTGCTAAAGTTGGATATACTGATTCCGCAGTTAAAAGTAAATTAAATACTGAAAATGTATTAAGTGGTTCTGCGCAAGTAAAGAGTTTACTACCATCAGGTGTTATTAGTGGTTCAGGTCAATTACCAACTGGCTTGGTGAGTGGTTCATCTCAAATAGATTATGATGCTATATTAAACAAACCAACTACAATCACAGTTAATCAGAAAAATGCTATTATTGCAAATACTGCTAAAGTTGGATATACAGCAGCAGCTCTTCCAACAGGTACTATATCATCATCAGCACAAATTACATCGCTGGGTTATTCAACAACAGATAGAACAGGTTCAGAACAAACATTAACATTGGCTGGAAACAATTTAAGTATATCAAATGGTAACACAGTTTCATTAGCAGGTTTAGGTGGTGGGGGTGCCGGTGGTACATCGATATGGAATACTGGTTCTCAAAGCCCAAGTTCATATACACATTTGATGACATCAAATAATTTAAAAGTAACTGGTAGTGTGGATATCAAAGGTGATTTCACTGTAAACGGACAATCCGTATTTACACAAACATCAGCATCTGATGCAGGAAACGCATTGGTTGTAAAGGGTAGATTAAAAGTTTTAGAAGAACAAATAGGAAGTTATATAGCATCAGCATCTATTCAAGTAGGAAATACGCTAGATACTATAGATGGTGGTGGGTTTTTCTAAAATGGTTAATATTTATAAAAAGAATTAAGGTAATAGTACAACTATATACAAGTAATGGGATAAAAATATGGCTCAAACAATAAAACATAGAAGAGGTTCGGTAGCATCCGTAAGGAACATCACCTCATTTGGAGAAGCAGAGATTGTAATCGGTAGTGGTTCGGTTGATGGTAAGGTAGATGGACCGATAGTTTATATCGGTAAGCCGGGTGGTTCAACAGCGGCTAATGATTACGCACCTATATCAAAATTATACACTGGAGCCGGACTTCCAGAGGTAAAACCTGCTAATTATGGTACTACATTAGATGGATTACCATACTATGATTCAACAAATAAAAAATTATACATTCTAAATGCACATTCTGATGGAACATCAGGTCACTCTGAAATAATTTTAACAAAAAATTCACTTCACAACTTTGCAACTGAAGTTTCAGCATCAGCTGTAGCTGCAGGGTTTGGTGGTGGTGGTATTTTTACACCAATAACAGCAGCATTAGAAAGAACTACAAAAAATATTCAAATAACAGGTTCATTAGAAGTTTCATCAAAAATTGAAGCTTTAAACACAAATGTTGGAACACCAACATCAAATGATTGGGGAGCTAATTTAGATGGTTCATATTTTAATAACTTCACAAAAGATACAGATGTATCTGAAGTTTTAAGATTTGTTGCAGGATTATTATCCTCATCAGCAGCTAATCCAACAGCAAACTCAAAAACATTAGGTTCGGTATCCGAAACTAAAACAAATACTGGAACTGTTTCAGCGATAGGTGGACATATTCCAACTGATAATATTAAAGATGATACAAACTACTTAATAAGTAAAGGATTCGCAACAATTGGGGGAACACTCTTTCCAGGAAAAACAATTTATAATAATACTGGATATAATGTATCATATAATTCGGTAGCAGGTGGTTCTACATCAGTACAATCATCAGCAGATGCACAATTATTTGGATTAGGTGGATTAAATAGTGGTAATGCTAGTGCATTTCAAGTAAAAGGAACTCATGCATTCAGATTCAACAATAATAATACTGGAACTCAAACAGAAACATCAGCATCGACAGTAACATTAAGCAATTCATCATTCTCAACTTCAAATGGTGTAACAATAGCTAAAATTAACACTGTAAATCCTGCAGTTATACCTGCGGCATTTCAAGATGGTAAATTTGTTGGAGTTCATGGACAGAACATTATGGGATGGACAACTGAAGCAAACACATCAGTATCAGCATCAGGAACTTATATATTAAATACAACAATTGGAATCAAAACTGGTTCTCAAGCATCATTTGTAGATAAAACAGCAAGTGAAGAAATATTTTGGGCACCAATGTCATCTATTCAAACAAACATTGGTAACCATACAGGTGGAGCTATAGGTTCTCAAGCAGTTGTACAACAAACAGCAACATCATCCTCATTATCAGGCGCACCTTATTTAAACGGTGGAACTTGGTTATTAACGGGAGTGATAAGTGAGTTGTTCGAACCATTATATGTAGCATCAACAACGGCAGTAGATGTAGCAATTGGTAGTACAAGTGGATATACAATTACAAAAACAGCTGGTAACGATACATTATCAACAAATGGTGGCACAGTTCAAACAGCAGGTATGGTAAAAGATATTACTGGAAGTCCTGTTAGAAGTGTTGGAACTATTCCAACTTGGAATGATAAAGTACATATTAGTGCAACTTATTCAATTAGTGGTACTGGTAACACAATAACTGAAAATGGATTTAGTGATACTTCATTTACATTAGGTATAAGAGCTAGAAACAACGAAGGTGTACAAAGTACATTAAATACTCAAACCCCAACACTACATACAGCAGGTACATTCGGGCAAGCAGGTGCTAGAGGTTCAATGGGATACTTTGGTGGTGGAACTGCATCAACTACGTTAGTAGAAAGATTTACTAATGAAACTTATAGAAGAATAATCAGTACATCAACTGCATTATCAAACGCCTGGAATAGTGCAACTGCATTATCTAATGGTGATGGAAAAGGTTTGCAAGTTAAGCCAGGGTACTTAGTTAATCATGAATCGGCAAATGGGTATTGGTATGATGATTCGGCATATAACGCAGGACATTACAAATGGTATGTAAGAGAATTTGATACAAACGCTACAAACAACAAAGGTACATTAACAATTGATATGAACCCAAACTCATCAGCTGATTTTGTAAACTTTGATAGTACAGTTGCTAATAAAATAGCAGTAGGTGTTATGTTTGGTTCATCTGCATCAACTATATTCGATGCAGTTAAAGGTAATCAATCATATGGTGGTAGTTTGAACACAACGGCAAATGGGGCAATGAATCCATTTTCTGATAATGTAGCTATTAAAGGTGATTTCTCATCAATAACAAATTCAAACGGAACATTAACATTAGGTTTAAATAACGCAGGTGGACAAACAATTAACTCTTCAAATGATAAAATTTGGTTAGTTATTAGATATAAAGGAACACCATCACAAACATTGGAACAAATAACGGTTTCAGTATCGTAATAAAGAGGAATAAAAATGGCATATAATTCAGATAATAGGTCGGAGAGATTATTACAAGGTAGAAGATTCACAACGGATAATCTATCTCTTGGACAAGAAGCATTTACAGATGTATTTGATTTGGGAGCAGGTGAAATATTAACAGATGATGGTCTTATTCCAACAGGTAGTGCACAATTAGCATATAGTGGTTCATCACAAAATGGTGGAGTTGTATCTGGTAGTGTTGTTAATCCTTCTATAAATCCCAATGTATCCGTTGCAAAATACCACTATAGAAAGAAACTAAAACAAGCAGCTGATGGGCAAAGAGAAGTATATTACTTCACAACTTCAGACCCTTCATCTGTATCTGATACGGTAACTTCAGACCAATTAATTGAAACTGACCAACAAACAAACTTTATATCACCAAAATATATAATTGCTAGTGATTCACCAAATAATACTGAGAGTTCAACTCCAGGTTATAAAGTTGTTGTATATAAAGATACATCAGCAACAGCTGCTGGGATTAGCGCATCACCTTCAGACCCTGCACATTATGTATTTGATTTTAAAACTGGTGTTTTAACTTGGGTTGGTAGTAATCAACCAGCATCAAATCAATTTGTTTACATAACGGCTTATCAATATATTGGTAGAACACTTCGTTCACAAATCGATGATGGTTCAATCGGTGGTGGTGGTAGTGATATCACAATAAAAGACGAAGGTTCAGCATTATCAACGGCAGCTACAACACTTAACTTCGTAGGTAACGCAGTTACAGCTACTGGAACTGGTGCAACTAAAACAATTACAATTAATACTGCTGGTAGTTCATTAGATATAGATTCCCAAACAGATGGGACAGGAATAACTGTAGAAGCTACTGATAAATTAATATTATCAGATGCTGGAACAGAGAAAAAGATTAATGTATCTCAATTATTTGATTCAGCAGATTTTGATACTGAAGTAGCGGCTAATTCAGCAGTAACTGCTAATACGGCTAAAGTTACTTATCCAACGGCTGATAAAAATAAAGTAGGTTTTATATCCGTAACTCAAGCAGTTGATTTAGATAGTATAGAAGCAGAAGCAACTAGAACATCAATTTGGAATGTAGCAGCAGCAGGTGGAAAATATACTTTCTCAGGTCCTGGTTTGAGTGGAACAGAAAACAATCCAGCTATATACTTAATGAGAGGTGAAAAATACAGATTCGCAGTAAACGCATCAGGTCATCCTTTCCGTATTCAAACAACAACTGGAGCTTATGATTCAGGAAATCAATATACAGATGGATTAACTAACTTAGGTACTCAAAGTGGTAATGTAGAATTCAATGTTCAATTCGATGCACCTGATACTTTATATTATGTTTGTCAATCTCATTCAAATATGGGTAATGTTATTCACATCTTAAATAAAAAAGTAGATAATTTAGTTAGTGGTTCAGCACAAATAGTAGCTGGATTAGTAGGACAGAACTTAAACATTGGTGAATTAACAGCAACTAAGGTAGTTACAAATATAGTATCACAATCTATATCATTAGCAACAGGTTCTAATATATTTGGAGATGAGCAAACCGATGTACATGAAATAACAGGTTCACTAAATATAACGGGAAGTATTAATTTCGTTAGTTTAGATGGTGGTAACTTTTAATCAATAATTAGGGTATAAATTGGCTGCAAACGAAATAAAACTAAAAAGAAGTAGTGTTGAATCAAAAGTACCATCGGTATCAGATTTAACACTAGGTGAACTTGCTGTCAATACTTTTGATGGTAAGTTATTTTTTAAAAAAAATAATGGTTCTGATTCATTAGAATCTATAGTAACAACAAACGCACAAATAACAGGTTCAGTTGAATTAACTGGAGCAGTAACATCATCATTAACTTTAATAAAAAACCAATCACCTTCTGAAAATGTATTTACAATTAGTGTGGGTGGGCAAGATAAAATAGTAGTTAATTCAGATGGTACGTTAATAGTTAAAGAAGTTTCAGCATTACCAACAGGAACAAAAGGAGCTCTATCAGTTAGTGGAAGCAACTTTTTCGTATATTTATAATAGTAATAATTTTAAAAACTATATTTATTATAGTAAAGGCATTTTAACAAACAAATAAAAAGAGGAAAAAAAATGGCAGAATGGAAAAAAGTACTCGTATCAGGTTCGGCAGCCGATGTAACTTCATTGAAGTTAGCATCTGTTGTAAACGCTAGTACGGATACAGACAAATTTCTTGTTCTAGATAGTAGCGGAAACGTTGACTTCAGAACAGGTACAGAAGTAAGAGCTGATATTGGAGCCGGAGCCGGTTCAGGTGATATCGCAGCAGTTAATATTACTGCAGGTTCTGGTTTAGATGGTTCTGTGAACACATCAACAGGAACTCACACACAAACACTTAACTTAGATATTGATGGACTTACTGATGTAGGAACAGATTTAGCAGATGCAGGTTTATTAGCAGTAGATATTGATGGAACTGGGAAGAATAGAAAAGCTTCTATGGTGAGAATGGCGAAGTATATGCAAGATAATCTTACATTTACAACGAACACAAACACTCAAAATAGTGCAGCAACTATTAGAACTTTAATAGGTAGTGGTAACAACGGTCATGTACCAACAGCAGGTTCGGCAGGAGAATTCTTAAAACATGATGGTACATTTGGTACTCCTTCATATACTACAAATACTAACACACAATTAACAGCAGGACAAGTTAGAGCAAATATTTCTGGTACTGGATTGATTTCATATAATAATTCAACGGGTGTTATTAGTACGACAGCTAACAATTACGTTTTACCAGAAGCAACAGCAACTGCAAAAGGTGGTATCGAATTATTTAGTAACACAGACCAATCAGTAGCAGCTAACTCAGTATCAAGTACTGCTAGTAGAACTTATGGTTTACAATTAAACTCAGCTGGACAAGCGGTAGTTAACGTTCCGTGGACTAATACACAAACAGCAGTTAGAGGTATAAGAGTATCAGATGGTGAAACTACAAACTCATTAGCTTCAGGTGAAACACTAACCCTTACACAAGGAAGTAATATTACTCTTAGTGAAGATGGTGGTGCAGTAACAATTGCAGGTACAGCAAATACACAATTATCAGCAGCACAAGTTAGAGCAAATCTTTCTGGTACTGGTTTGATTGGATATAATTCATCTACAGGTGTTATTTCAACAACAGCAAATAACTACTCACTTTCAGCAGCTGATGTTAAGAGTGTTCTTGGTGGCGGGATGCCATCTAACGCATTAACAATTGGTGATTCTAATGATACAATTACTATTGCTGGTAATTTAGATGTAAATGGTACAACTACTACTATTGATACAACTAACTTAGCAGTTGCAGATAAATTCATTGAATTAAACAGAGGCGCATCAACAAATGGAGATGGTGGTTTTGTAGTTAATGGTGCAGATAACAGAGCATTCGGTTGGGATGATTCCAACGATAGATGGGCATTTGATTTTAGTGGAGCAACCGCAGGACAAACTACAATTGCAGCTGATGCATTCGCTGCAGCAGTTATTGTAGGTTCAGGTACTGGTGTTGAAGAAGCAAGTTCTAATTACGCTAAAAATGGTAACATATTTATCAATGAAGATGAAGGTGAAATATATATTTACGCTGTAAACAACTAATGAAACTAAAAAAAGTTATAAAAAAAATTATGGAAGATTTTAAAAGTTTAAGAAGTAAAGCTGAAAGTAAGAATACTAAAAAAATATCTCTATCTAAAACAGAATTAGAGTTCCTCTTAGAATTGATTGCCAAATCTAATTTTGAAGGAAGAGATGTTCAAATAGTTTACGAAACTGCAGTAAAACTTCAAACATTAATTCAATCGGATTAAATTAATAAAGACCCCTTACAGAAATGTAGGGGGTTTTTTTATTTAATAATAAATTATTCTATATTTATTGATACAATCATTTAATAGATAAGATATACACTATGGGAATATTCAGAGGGCCAAATATAGTAAGAGATGGGTTAACTGTTTTGTTAGATTCAAGAAGCAGTAGGTCATATCCTGGTACTGGAACTACTTGGTATGATTTAAGTGGTAATGGTAATAATGGTACTTTAGTTAATTTCACAGGCCCATCTGCAGGAAGTACTAGTGGATTCGATACTACTACTAAATTAATGATGTATGATAGACACGTTGGAACTTCTGATAGTACAGCTAACAATTATGTAACTATTCCTAATAGTGATTCTTTAGATAAGTGTTTAATAACAAATGGAATGTCTATATCATTTTGGTTTAGACAAGATACATACCGATGTACTGCTATGACTAAATGGAGTTCTTCTTGGGAAGTTTATTATTGTTCATCCTTAGTATTTAGAACTCAAGGAACTGGGGGTAGTGATTTAAGCACAGGTGATACTGCACTTTCAGGATTCCATAACATATGTGTTACTTCTACATCAATGGGTAGAAAAGTTTATGTAAACGGTGTTGTACAGGCAACTGGAACTAATACAGTATCATCACAAAATACATCTGAACCTGTAAGTATTGGGGCATATTATAATGGTAATTATGCGATGGAAGGTTCGTTACCATATTATGCGTTATATAATAGAGCATTAACATCCGATGAAGTAAACCAAAATTACAATGTTCTAAAAGATGGATTTTAATTATAAAAGGGAAAATTATGTTTGAAAACAGAAGATGGTTAGTAATACCAACAAATTTAACAGAATCTATCAACTTTAATCAAGTACATCAACCATCAATTGATAAATTGAGAGTATCTAATGATGGAACACTAACATTTGTAAAATACGAAGTAAATGTAGTAACTTCTTCCTTTGATACCACATATCTTAATCCAGAAACAGATAAAGATGAAACATATACTACTGCAGCCGGTGTATATGGTAGACCTGATATCTATAGTTCAGATTATACAGAATATAATCATACAGAGATACGAAATGTACTCACAGGAAGTAATTGGATATCTGAAGTAGAAGGAGAATAATATGGGAACATTCGGAGGACCAAACATATCATTAGATGGAATGGTATTCGGGTATGATACTGGATATCCTATGGTAAATAATGATAATTCATATAGATTTAATAAAGGCCAAACCACAGAAAACTTAATATACGATATGAGTGGTACTGTTACATCATCATATCCTGAAGTTGTATATAGATGTACTGCCAACGAAACAAATGTAGTAGATACATCAGTACCTGGTGGAAAATACTCTCGATTTACTGGAATAGATGGTAGTTCTAATAACCAACTTTACAGTCGATTTAGTTCTTACTCGATAGATGTTAGAGGGGATTCGGTTAATTATAGTGTTTATTTAAAAGGTTCTGGAACTTGCCATCTTACTATTTATGATAACCAAAGTGGGTATGGTACATCCAGTACTATTACATTAACTGAGGAATGGGTTAGGTATAATTATACAAGAACTGTAAACGCTTCAGCTACATCATATTGGGTAGCGGTTAGAGGGGTACTTAATACTACAGATGTATATGTAGCAGGTCAACAAGCTATGAGGGGTACACATTCAACACCATATGTTGAAGATAATCGTTCATCAACACAATCTCTGATAGATTTAAAAGAAACAACAGAAATCGATTTAACTAATGTATCGTTTGATAGTAATGCTCAACTAACATTTGATGGAACTGATGATTATATTGATATAGGAAGTGATGATGTGTTAGATGTAGGTAGTATGACACAAGAAGTTATATACCAACCATTAGGTATTAATAGAAGAAACCCAATTATAGCAGACAATAACCCCACAGGAAGTGATTACGCACATGCGATGTGGTTAGAACATTATAATGACAATAAACTAATATTAATATTTGGTGATGGGTCTACACATGGAGATGTATCAAGTACAGCAACGATTACAGATACTACAAAGTACCACCATATAGTTTGTGTACGAGATGCTGGAGCAAAAACAGTAGAGTACTTTATTAACGGAGTTAGTGATGGAGTAAAAGATTGGGCTAATAAAGCAAGTATAGGTAATCCAGTTGTATATGATGGCAGCACTAATCCTCTTAGCTACGACCACTACATAGGTGGTCATGGCAGTTTCAGTAAAAGCTATGCAAATATACCAGTAGTCAAAATATACAACCGTACACTATCAACAACTGAAATAGCACTAAACTTCAACGCATACAAAAAAAGATTCGGATTATAATATGAAAACAGGACCAAATATAGTAACAACTGGATTGGTATTCGGATATGATACAGGTGAATTTCCATCTGGTAGTTTAGCTTTTGAAACTTTCAAACCATTTAGTGGTAATAATAGATTCTATAAAGGAAGAAGTGCTAGAAATTATATTGCAAATCAAAACGCAGTTAGAAAATTTCCATTAGAAGCTGCTAATTACTCATCGGAAGGTACGTTTGCAGAAAAACACCCCAATGATATAAAAGCATATGATATAAACGGAAATAGATTACAAACTTATGTTAACACAGGCGTTACTGATTATACAAATACTTATCACGCACATTGGCAACATGACCCAATTTTGAATAAACCAGTCGTAGTAATGGAAGATTTGGTATCAGGCCAATGGAAAGCTAAAAGTTTTGGAACTGGTTTACCATCTTGGAACACATTAGGATTAACACATGGAAGTAAGTACACAATTTCTTGGTTACAATGGGTAGATAATCTTAGTAAACACGCAAAGGCAGGTTTATATAGGAGAAGAGCTTCTGATAATTCAAATAACTTTTGGGATGGGCAGGCGAGTAGTGCAACTTCATACAATACTAAACTAAGGACATGGCAGAGAGTTTATCATACATTTACTACAAATAGTGTTGTTGATTTGGATAGTACTTATTTATCAATATATATGTACGGACATTATAGCCCAAGAGCTACAGTTAAAATTGCAGATGTTCAAATTGATTTGCATGACCACCCAACAGCATACCAAGAATATAATGGTTCAACAACTGAAAGAAGTAGTACTGATGGGTTGGTAGATGTAAAAGGTAATACTACTATCAATACATCCACAGTTTCTTTTGATTCTAATGGGTTTCCAACATTCGATGGTACTGATGATTATTTAACAATAACAGGTTCTACAGGTATTACTTCAGATACTAAAACAATTGAAATTGCATTTAAAATGAATGGTTCGTATTCTAACTTTTCACCATTGGCAGTTTATGCAAATGGTTCATCTTCTACTAATAGAATTTGGTTAGGATTACAAAATAATAAATTTAGAATGCATGGTTGGGGAACTGATGACCCAGATGGTACAACAACAATTTCAGCTGATGAGTGGTATATTTGTACTTTTAGTTACAACAAATCAACTCAAGCTATGAAAATATACACCAATGGGGTTTTAGAATCATCTACCACAAATTCTCAAGGTGGAGTTACAGCCGCATCTAATATGAATTGGTCCATAGGTACAGTTCCAGGTGGATGGCAAAGTGTAACATATAGTAATGTGGATGTTTCTATATTTAAAATATATAATAGAATACTATCGGATTCAGAGGTAAAACAAAACTTTAATGCATATAGAAAAAGATTCGGAATATAATTCCCATCAATTTTTTATTTAATAAAAATTAATTACATATTTATAACTAAATATCCGTAAGATATTGGCCCGAAGGGGAAGTGGGCTTGCATTTTGTAAGTTACCAACCATAACTAAAAGGAAAAGAAATTATGCCAAATTGGAAAAAAGTAATCACTTCAGGTAGTGATGGAATTTTAAACTCATTAAACCTAACAAGTACTGGAAGTGGACAAACTGTATTAGATATACAGGGCTCTCAAGGACAATTATTCTCAATCACCGATGATTTAACAGGAGATATATTCTCAATATCAGATATATCAGGTGCACCCATATTTAACATAAACGCATCTGGAGCTACAACTTTTGATGGTTATGTTCCTGATAATAGTAAATTAAAGTTCGGAAATTCAGAAGATTTAGAAATTTATCACGATGGTACTCATAGTTGGATAAGTGACCAAGGTACTGGTAATTTAACTGTGTTAGCTAGTGCATTTGTAGTAAACAATGCTGCAGATAGTGAAAATATGATTATTGCTAGCTCAGATGGTTCAGTAAATCTTTACTATAATGGTGCACAAAAATTTAGAACTATAAGTTCAGGAGTTGAAGTAACTGGTGGATGGGTTACAAATGGTGTTTCAGTAGCTCAAGCAAACGTAGAACATACGGATAATACAAAATCTTTGTTTGGTAATGGCAACGACCTACAAATATACCACGATGGTAGTAATAGTTATATAGATGAAACAGGTACAGGAGGCTTATATCTTAAAAGTAGCGCTATAAGATTGCAAAGCGCAGGTGGTGAAAATATGATTTATGGTGTAGCCGATAGTGCGGTATATATTTATCACAACAACGCTAAAAAGTTTGAAACAACAGCTACAGGTATTACTGTAACTGGTGGAGCAGCTTTCTCAGGAGATGTACAATTACTTACTTCAACTGGAGAATACTCATTATATGGACAGGCCAATGCGCAAACTGCCTTATATCATAATGGTGTTAAAAAGTTTGAAACAAATAGTGGGGGTATAACTGTAACAGGTAATACTACTTTTAGTGGATTTGTTTTAGATGGAAACACTATTACAGGTATTGATGATTCAGGAGAATTTACAAATAATGATAGTCATATAATGACATCAGCTGCAGTAGAAGATAAAATATTAGGTTATAATTATAATAATTATTCATTACCATTGGGAACTTCATCTGCTAGAGGTGGATTTAAGATTGGTTATGCAGAGAGTGGTAAAAACTACCCAGTAGAACTTTCTGCAGAAAAGATGTATGTAAATGTACCTTGGACTGATACCAATACAAATACTCAGCGAAGTGATGAGGAAATTACGAAAGTAATTTCAGATGCTGGGTTTATAACTACAGATACAAACACATTTAGAAACGTAACTGCAGGTGGTAATACTTTAGGTAGTTCTGAATCTTTAGATTTTGTCGCTGGTTCAAACGTATCGATTTCAGAAACTGGTGGTAATATAACAATATCCTCAACTGATACTAACACAGATACAAATACACAATTATCAACTGCAGAAGTAAGAGGTAAATTTAGTGGAACAGGTATCAACACCTCAACTGGTGTAATCACCAATACAAACACCCAACTATCAACTGCAGATGTAAGAGGTAAGATTTCGGGTACTGGGTTAATATCTTATAATAATAGCACAGGTGTTATTTCAACAACTGCAAATAACATAACCAACACCAACCAATTAACTAACGGAGCCGGATTTATAACATCATTCACCAATACAGTTGATATGGGTGATGGGTTTAAAATCGCTAACTCTGGTGGAACAGACCAATTTACAGTAACAGAAAATGAAGAAATTAGATTCGCTGGTAGTGGAGCGACATCAGTATCATTTGATTCATCTACTCAAAAAGTAACAATTTCATCAACCGATACAAATACCGATACAAACACACAACTATCTACGGCAGATGTAAGAGGTAAGATTTCAGGTACTGGGCTAATATCTTATAATAATAGCACAGGTGTTATTTCAACAACTGCAAATAACATAACCAATAACAATCAATTAACGAATGGAGCAGGATACCGAACATCAGCTCAAGTAGATGCAGCTATTGCAACTGTAGTTGATTCGGCACCAGCCGCTCTGAATACATTGAATGAATTAGCCGCATCTTTAGGTGATGATTCTGATTTTGCTGGAAGTGTTACAACTTCATTAGCTGGAAAATTAAGTACATCAGGTAAAGCAGCAGATTCAAATTTATTAGATGGATTAGATTTACATACAGCTAGAAATAATGAAGCAAATAAAGTTGTAAGAACAGATAGTAACGGATATGCAAATTTTGGTTGGATAAACACAACATCAGGTGCTACATCTGGTACAATAAATAGAATCTATTGTTCTGCAGATAGTTATATTAGGTATATGACACCAGCTAATTTTAGAACTTCACTAATAAGTGGTGGTTCTAATGTATCAATCTCTTCAGCTGGTGTAATTAGTTCAACCGATACCAATACTCAGCGAAGTGATGAGGAAATTACGAAAGTAATTTCAGATGCTGGGTTTGTAACTACAGATACAAATACACAATTATCAACTGCACAAGTAAGAAGTAAAATATCAGCAAGTGGTAATTCATCATACAATAGTTCAACAGGTGTTATTACTTCAACAGATACAAATACTCAACTAAGTGATGCACAAGTAAGAAGCAAGTTTACAGGCGGTACTAACGTATCAATAAGCAGTGGTGGTGTAATCAGTTCAACAGATACTAACACCACTTATTCAGTTGGTGCTGGTGGATTGACTCAACAAAACTTTACAACCACATTAAAAAACAAATTAGATGCACTTGATTCATCCACATACTTAAAATCAAACGCTGATGATTCATTCTCAGGTGGATTAGTATCTACTGCTAGAGATGAAGGAATCTTTGGTACATACGATTCTTATAAAACAGACCATATATGGTCAATGGGTACATCATATAAAAACCACGCATCTGGAACTAACTTTGGAAGTTTATATGGATTAGCATACAAACATACAAATAACTCCACAGGTGGTACAATGGCGGGTGGACACCAAATGGTATGGTGTACTAATGGTAACCCAAAAGCAGCACTCGGAGAATCAGGAATATGGACTAGTGGTACAGTAAGTGCTACTGGTGGTAGTTCAACAAATTGGAATACTGCATATGGGTGGGGAAATCACGCATCTGCTGGGTACAAAACTACGGATAATAATACTCAACTATCAACTGCAGATGTAAGAAGTAAGATTTCAGCAAGTGGTAACTCACAATATAATGCATCAACAGGTGTTATTACTTCAACAAATACAAACACCCAATTATCTACGGCAGATGTTAGAGCTAAATTCTCAGCTGGTACTAATGTAGCAATAAGCAGTGGTGGTGTAATCAGTTCAACCGATACCAATACAAACACCCAACTAAGTGATGAAGATGTAACGAAAATTGTAACGGATGCTGGGTTTATAACTACAGATACAAATACTCAATTATCAGATGCACAAGTTAGAAGTAAGATTTCGGGTACTGGGTTAATATCTTATAATAATAGCACAGGTGTTATTTCAACAACTGCAAACAACTATAGTTTCCCTTACACAGTTTCAGCAGGTGCTAGTAATAGTACGGTAGTTCAACGAAATGGTAATGGTTACATATTTGCTAGTTATTTCAATGGTACGGGAACATTTAGTACTTCTGGAGCAGGTTCAGGAATGGGATTATTTACTGGAACAAACGGAAGTGATAATTATGGTCGTTCTTTTACAGCCGCTGCAGCAAGAGCATTATTAAATGTAGCAGATGGAGCAACTAATGTAACTAATAACTCTCAAATTTCTAACGGAAGAGGGTATATAACATCATATACAGATACAAATACACAAAGAGCTGCAGGTAGTGGATTAACTCTTAGTGGAAATACATTATCTCATACAGATACTTCATCACAAGGTTCAGTAAATGGAAGTGGTAGAACATATATTCAAGATATTACTTTAGATACCTATGGACACGTTACGGGATTGGCTACGGCAACTGAAACTGTAGTTAATACGGATACAAATACTCAATTATCAGATGCACAAGTTAGAAGTAAATTCTCAGCTGGTTCAAACGTATCAATAAGCAGTGGTGGTGTAATCAGTTCAACCGATACCAATACAAACACCCAACTAAGTGATTCAGATGTACTGAAAATTGTAGGGGATGGTGGGTATATAACTACAGATACAAACACAACTTATTCAGCTGGAAGTGGATTATCTCTAAGTGGTACTACATTCTCTCATACAGATACTTCATCACAAGGTTCATCAAACAATAGTGGTAGAACTTACATACAAGATATTACTTTAGATACTTACGGACACGTTACTGGGTTATCTACAGCAACTGAAACAGTAGAAAATACAGATACTAATACAACCTATTCAGCAGATGGTAATTACGGATTAACATTAAGTGGAACTACATTCCGTTTGGAAGATGATAGAAGAAGAAACTCAACAGCTGTTGATATCTACACTGGTAATACGCATGATTATGTTTTCTTTGATGCATCACATGGTATGAGATTCTATACTGCAGGTGCAGAAGATATGAGATTAGATAATTCTGGTAATCTTCACGTTGATAACGATGTAGTGGCAGCTTCAACAACAATATCAGATGAAAGACTTAAAGATAATGTAACTACAATCGAAAATCCATTAGATAAAATCAAAGCACTTAGAGGTGTTGAGTATGATTGGAATGCTGGTAGCAGAAAAGGTAAGCATGATTTAGGGCTAATAGCACAAGAAGTAGAAAAGGTTATACCTACTATTGTACATGAGCATGAACAACCATTCTTAAATGATGATGAAGATGATAACACATTATATAAGACTATAGATTATGAAAAAATGGTAGCAGTACTAATTGAAGGTATGAAAGAACAACAAACTCAGATTGATTCACTAAAATCAGAATTAACTGAAATTAAAGGGAAACTATAATGGCAGTTCCAGCATCAGGAATGTTATCCTTAATAAGTATAAGGAAAGAGTTTGGGGTAAATAATTACAACGGATATATCGGTAGTATATCTAATGTTGGTTTAACTTCATTGAGTACTGGTGGATTTGGTACTATTAACGCAGTAAACGCATCTTCTAATAGACCTAACCAATCGGCACCACATCATATGACTGAGTTTTATTCATATGACCACGATGCTGCAAATGAAGAAGAAGAAAAAGAAAAGGGAAGATAACTTCCTCAAAACCAATGAGTTATGATAGTGATAGTGAAAAGCACTGAGTATCAATGAGTTACAGAGTATAGTGATTCTTTTAGATTCTCATATTTATATAAAAGAATTAGGAGATTATAAATGGCAGTAAATATTCCAATATGGCCGGGCTCATCATCATTTTCAGCTGGTAATACACCATTTGGACATTATGATTCCGATACAGAGTTCAAATCATCAGTTGATAAGACAGCTGGATGGTGCGCAAAGAGACTAGGTTATCCTATAGTTGATATAGAACTACAAGATATAAACTTTTATGCGTGTTTTGAAGAAGCGGTTACAGAATACTCAACACAAGTTAATCAATTTAATATTAGAGAAAACTTACTTTCGATAAAAGGACAACCAACTGGTTCTAATTTATCTCAATCCCAACTTAACGCAAATTTAGGTGGATTAGTAACTTTAGCAAAAGATTATGGAAGTGAAGTTGGTAGTGGTGGTTCTATAACATATTATACAGGTTCATTCCAAGTAAAAAATGGACAACAAGTATATGATTTGACTGATGTAACTGATTCAAGCGCATCTTTAGAAAGTGGAACTGCTGGTATAGATAAATTTGAAATCAAAAAAATGATGCACGATGCACCACCTGCGATGGTAAGATACTTTGACCCATTCGTAGGAACTGGTTTAGGTTCACAACAAATGATGGATACATTTGGTTGGGGTAATTACTCACCAGGTGTTTCATTTATGATGCAACCACTTTATGATGATTTATTAAGAGTTCAAGCGATTGAGTTTAACGATAAGGTTCGTAAATCTCAATATGGGTTCGATATTCAAAATAATAGAATTAGAATATTTCCAAAACCAGAACGAAATTATAAGGTGCACTTCCACTATGTTTTAGAATCAGAAAGAAATAATCCAATAGTAGCTAATTCAGTAGTATCTGATTATTCAAATGCTAAATATGATAGAATTGGATATACACATATAAACCATGTGGGTAGAAGATGGATTGAAAAATATACATTAGCATTAGCTAAAGAAATGTTAGGTGCAGTGAGAGCTAAGTTTAGTTCAGTACCAATTCCTAACTCAGAAATAACATTAGATGGTGCAGATTTAAGAAGTGAAGCATCTTCTGAAAAAGAAATCTTAATCTCAGAATTAAGAGAAAACTTAGAAGCTACTTCTAGAAAAGCATTACTTCAAGCACAACAAGAAGAATCAGAAGCGATGGAACTAACTCTTAATAGAGTTCCTCGTGCAATTTATATAGGGTAACAAATGGCACTATTCGGTGGACAAAGAGATATGGCATTGTTTAGTAAAATAAACAAAGAGTTGATAACGGATATCATAGATACCGAAGTGTATTACTATAAGGTCATTATAGAAGATACAAAACAAAACTTATATGGTGAAGGTAAAAACAAAGTTTATTATAATCCTGTAAAAATACCAACATTAGTTGATAGAACAAACGCAGAAGCAGTATTTGATGAATTTGGTGCATCTTACACTAGAAATGTAAACTTTTACTTTCTAAGAGATATTTTAGTAGAAAAAAACATATTTCCTGAATTAGGTGATGTGATTGAATGGAATGATGAACAACACATAGTAGATGTAACATTCCAAAATCAATTCATAGCAGGTAAAAACCCAGCTAATTGGGATGGTGGTGATGAGCATGGGTATAGTGTATCTATTATATGTGAAACGCATGTAGCTAAAAGAAGTCAACTAAAATTAAGAGATGATTTTAGAGTAGGTGTTAATAAAGATAATAATGATTTACCAGTAGGAATCTAATATGGCTCAACGATATAGAATAAAAAGAGATGATAAGATTGATTTGAAAAGAACTCAAAGTTCCTTTTCAGATGACCCTATATTGAATAAATCTAAACAAATCTCTCGTAGAAAAGATGATGTTAAAAATGTAAATGTAGGTATTTACGATATTGATTTAGCATTTAAAAGCTTTTTAGAAAACGATGTTAAACCACTTATTGAAGAAAATGATAAGTTTATCCCTGTACCAGTAATGTATGCATCTCCAGAAAATTGGGCATCCGCTCAAAGAGAAGGATTTTTAAGAGATAATAATGGTAAAGTACAAACACCTCTTATTTCGTTTAAAAGAAATTCATTAGATATTAACACCGAAATATCTAAACTTAAAGTTCGTACAGATGCAGATAGTTCACAATCATTCGTTAAAAAATATTCAAAAGAAAATCAATATGACCAATTTTCTATTTTACAAGACCAAAAACCTGTTTTAGAGAAGTATATAGTAGATAGACCTGATTATGTGAATATTGCGTATGATGTAATTGTGTGGTGTGATTTTATGGAAGATTTGAATAAGGTAGTAGAGCAAATTATATACTTTCAAGGTGGTACATTTGGAGAACGATATAAATTCCAAATTAAAGGTGAATCTTATTCATTTGATACAACCAATGGGGTGGGTGAAGAACGAATAGTTAGAAGTAATGTAACACTAACCGCTAAAGCATATTTAGTACCAGAAGATATAGGTAAAAATACGATAAATACACAAAAAGCATTTGGTGCATCAAAGATAGTTTGGAAAACAAATCCCAAAATTTAATCTTTAGAAAAATATTATCATATTTATATACACATAAAGTATAACAAACAAATTAAAAAAAACATTAAGTTATGGCAGAAGTAGAAAAAATAACCGAAAAAGAAGTTATCAATATCGATGAAAAAGATATTGAAAGAGTTAATAAATTCAGAAGCGACTTTGCTGAGGTTACAGCAAGGATAGGTGAGATAGAGGTAGAACGTTTAAATGCACAAATGATATTGAAAAATATTGAAGAAGCAAAAGAAAATCTATCCGAACAGTTTAAGTCTATGAGAAATGATGAAGTTCAAATTACTAGCGATTTCAAAGAGAAATATGGTAATGGGGAATTTGACATAGAAAATGGAACTTTTACTCCTATCGCATAAATATAATCGTTTTGAGTTTTTTGATGTATTTATATATATAATAAAAACCAAAAGAAATTAATAGGAGAATCAAATGGCAGAAAGAATAGTAAGTCCCGGAGTATTTACAAGAGAAAAGGACTTGTCGTTTCTACCTCAAGGGATTGGCGAAATTGGAGCAGCATTAGTAGGTTCAGCAGTAAAAGGACCAGCATTCGTTCCAACAACAGTATCATCTTTTCAAGAGTTTCAACAAGTATTCGGTGGATTGACAGAAGATTCATACCTACCATATACTGCACAAGCTTATTTAGAAGATGCTGGAACAGCAACAATCGTTAGAGTATTAGGAAAAGACGGGTACAAACTTGAAAACCCAATAGCATTATCAGTATCATCATCTAATGGTGTTAAGGTAGTAGCAGTATTACACCCAACACATGAAATCGTATCAGATACAGATGTATTTGATGATTCATTAATAGTAGACCATAAAGCATCACCAAAAGTATCAGCTTCGTTGTTTACATTAACAGTAGATGGTTCTGAAGCAGCAACAAAATCGTATTCAGCATCATTAAACCCAACAAACGATAACTACTTTACAAAATCATTTGGATTTTCTCCAAGAGGTTCTGAAGAAGCTTACGTTTATTCAAACTTTAAAACATTCCAATCAGCATCATTTGCTAAAGCTGGTGAAATTCCAGTAGTAACATTGGATAAAGCTAAAGATATTGATTATGGAAAAGCATATACTGAAGCATCAACACCATTTATTACATCACAAAAAGTTGGTGGTAACACTACTAACTTATTTAAGTTCCATACATTATCACATGGTACAGCAACTAACTACGAATTTAAAGTTGGTATTCAAGATGTGAAACCAGCTGGTTCAGTACCAGGTTCTGAGTATGGTTCATTTACTGTAGTAGTAAGAAGAGTTGACCAAGATAAGATTGCTGGTTCACCATTTGTAGGAGTAGTTGATTCTGATATCAGACCTAATTTAGTTGAAACCTTCCAAGGTGTTAACTTAGACCCTGATTCACCAAACTACATCGTAAGAGTAATTGGTGATAAGTACATTACTGTAGATGATGATGGTAAATTATCAACTAATGGTGATTACGCTAACAATTCAGAAAATATTAGAGTTGAAGCTTCAAATGCAGTTAAGAACAAAGCAATTGATGAATCATTAGTACCTTTCGGATTCGGAGCAATACAAAATCCATTTGGTTCAGCATTCGCATTACCTAATCCATCGTTTGTAGCATCACAACAAATCAACTCATCTTATAACCCTAAGAAATTTTGGGGATATGATTTTGATTTCGCTGGAACAGATAATAGAAACTTCCTAGCACCAACACCTAAAACAGGAGCAGTTGTAGGAACGGCATTTTATTTAGGTGATTACAATCAAGACGCTGGGGCTAACTACCCATCATCAGCATCACCTAATTCAGCAGCAATATCATTAAATGATACTATTACTTCGATTAACTCTCGTAAGTTCTTAGTACCTTTCCAAGGCGGTTTTGATGGATTTAAACCATCGAGAGTTGTTTCATTAGCAAATGATATCTCAGCAGGAAATTCGCAAGGATATGATTTATCATCTAACACAGCAGCAGGTACATTAGCATACAGAAAAGCAATTAACGCTGTATCTAATCCTGATGAATTTGATATCAATATGTTAGTATTACCGGGTGTTATCCACAGATTACATTCTTCAGTAAGTACTTTCGCTAAAGATATGTGTGAAGATAGACAAGATACATTCTTTATTATGGATGCATCTGCATGGAGTGATTCAATATCTACGGCAGTTAACGCTGTTCAAGCATTTGATTCAAACTATGTAGCATCTTACTACCCTTGGGTTAAGATATTGAATACTGATAAAAACAAACCTGTTTGGGTTCCGCCATCTGTAGTACTTCCGGGTGTTATAGCATTTAATGACCAAGTTGCAGCCGAATGGTTCGCACCTGCTGGTTTAAATAGAGGTGGATTAACTTCAGTAATTGAAGCTAAGACAAGATTGACTAGAGTTGAGAGAGATGCACTTTACGAAGGTAGATTGAATCCTATCGCAACATTCCCTGGTCAGGGTGTAACTGTATTTGGACAGAAAACATTACAAGCTAAACCATCGGCATTGGATAGAATCAATGTAAGAAGATTGTTAATTGCAGTGAAGAAATTCATCGCATCATCTACTCGTTACTTAGTGTTTGAAAACAACACAGCAGCTACGAGAAATAGATTCTTATCAATCGTTAATCCTTACTTAGAATCAATTCAACAAAGACAAGGTTTATACGCATTTAAAGTGAAGATGGATGAAACCAACAACACACCAGATGTAATTGATAGAAATATAATGGTTGGTGAGATATTCTTACAACCGGCTAAAACAGCAGAATTTATAGTTCTTGATTTCAATGTATTACCAACTGGAGCAGCATTTCCAGAATAGTATATAAATAATGGTTCAGTTCCCCTAATATTTTTGGGGGAACTAACTATTTTTTGAAATAAACTATATTTATATTAAAGAATTAGAAACAGAGGAAAACAAAAATGGCACAATTATTAGACCCAACAGAAGTAATGTTTACATCATTCGAACCGAAGATGTCGAACAGATTCATTATGTACATTGAGGGAATCCCAGCGTACTTAGTGAAAGCAGCCAACAGACCTGAAATAGCAAATGGTAAGGTTACAATAGACCATATCAATGTTAGAAGATATGTAAAAGGAAGAAGTGAGTGGAGTAGTTTAACTATATCATTATACGACCCGGTAGTTCCATCAGCAGCACAAGCAGCAATGGAATGGGTAAGATTACACCATGAATCAGTAACAGGTAGAGATGGTTACTCTGACTTCTACAAAAAAGATATCACATTTAACAGTTTGGGTCCTGTAGGTGATAAAGTAGAAGAGTGGACATTAAAAGGAGCATTTATCGAAACAGCAAAGTTCTCAGATATGGACTATACTGGTGAAGATATCGCAACTGTAGATTTAACACTAGCATACGATTACGCAATATTACAATACTAATTATCAAATTATACTAAGTATTACAAATTTAGAAACCCTTACTATTAAGTTAGTAGGGGTTTTTTCGTTTAATTGGTTTAATTAATATTATTTGTATATTTATATATGGTTAACCAACATTAAATAAGTTTTAAAACGAGAAACGTTATGAGTAAAGAAAAATTACAAGATGAATACAAAAACCCAGTATCTTCCGAAGATATGGTTGAGCTCGCTAAACAACAGTATGAGCAAAAAAAGGTTTCTGATTACAAATTTCCAACAGAAATCGTAGATTTACCATCAAAAGGATTAGTTTATCCAAAAGATAATCCTCTATCAAGTGGTAAAGTGGAAATGAAGTATATGACAGCTAAAGAAGAGGATATACTTACTACACAATCTTACATAAAAGATGGTTCAGTATTAGATAGGTTGTTTCAATCATTGATTATATCAAATGGTGATGGAGCTCCAATTAAATATATAGATATTACATTGGGTGATAAGAACGCAATAATGATAGCAGCTAGAATCTTAGGATATGGTAAAGATTATGAGGTAGAGATTGATGACCCAACACAACCAGGTACGATGCAGAAAGAAGTTATTGATTTAACTCAATTTGAATCTACAGATTATGATGGTTCAGGTCAAACAGAATTACATAAAAATGAATTCGAATTCGATTTACCACAATCTAAAAGAAAAGTTACTTTTCAAGCATTAACTGAAAGTAAGGAAAGAAAAATCAAACATCAATTAGAAGCACAAAAGAAAGCATCTAGAAAGATGAATGATAAAACTGATAAACAACTTACTATCAGATTAAAAAATACAATAGTATCAGTAGATGGTGATACAGACCAAAATACAATTAATCACTTCGTAGAAAACGAATTATTTGCGGCCGATTCCAGGGCTCTCAGAACGCATATAAACAAATCCGTACCTGATGTTGATTTAACTTATGAATTTATTTCTGAAGAGACCGGGGAAGGGAGAGAAATGCTACTGCCTATGGGGCTTGGGTTTTTTTGGCCTCAATCTTAGTTATAGGAAGCATTTACACTCTCACATTTTTGATTTGATATTCCACGGAAATGGTGGATTCAACTTTACTGATGTTTATAATATGCCGGTTTGGGCTAGAAAGTTCTACATAGGTAAAATTGTAGAATTTAAGCAAGAAGAAAAGAAAGCATACGATAAACAATCAGCTAAAGCTAAATCAAAAATAAGATAAGATTAATACCCAACAGATTTTTTGATGATTTGTTGGGTATTTCTATATTTATATACAACTAACAATTTAGGGATACAATATTATGGCAAAAATAAAAATAAAAGAACTTAAACAATTGTTTACAGAACGTGGACTTGGTGAAGGTATCTTTGATATATTCAAAAAAAAGAAAAAAAAGTTAAATGCTAAATTAGCTGTTATCAATAAAGATTTAGATAATATAATTGATGATGCACCAACCGAAGCAGGAAAACAAGCATTGAAAGATTTGAGAGCACATTTGGAAAAGATGCAATCCAGAGGTACTTACTAATAAACCTTTATAGGGATTTGAATGGCAAGTAAGCAAGACATACAAGCAGCTAAAGAACTCGCTAAATATCAAGAAGAGCGACAAAAAGCACTTAATAAAGAAAAAGACTTAATTAAGGACCAAACTGATTTGTCTAAGATGCTGTTGGCTTCTGTTAAAAGTGTTAATATTGAAGGGGCTGGTGGTTTAAAAGTACAAGAAGATTTAGCTGCAGCTCTAGCGGATAGAGTTTCCGCAGCTGATGCTTTAAAAGTAGTAGATGCAGGTATTACCGAACTTTTAGAAAAACAAGCTAAATTTGGCTTTGATATTGATAAAGATTTATTATCACAATTAGAAAGTACTCGTGCAACACTTGTGCAAATGGATGAAATAGCCAAAGCAGAAGGATACCGTAAAGAACTACTTGATGACAGAAAGAAAACACTCCATAATATATTAGGATTAGATGATGATATAGCTAAAGCAGTAGCTTCAGGTGCTGTAGCCGCTCTTGCTATGAATAAAGCATTTGAAAATGTTGGAGCATCACTAACCGCTCATGTAGATACAATGAGAGATATGGTTACTCAACAGGGGCTTAGTGTAGGAGAATCCGTAATACTTAAAGGTAATATCGATGCAGCATCATTTAGTTTAACTGGAATGTTGTATGGTTCAGATGCATTAGCATCATCTGCATCAGCAATCGCTGAAAAGTTTGGTAATGTAAACGCAGCAACATCAGATATGATAAAAGGTGTTACTGAAGTAGCATCACTTACAGGAGATGCAGCATCTGCAACTGATTTAGTAACTACCTTCCAAAATGCAGGAATGGAAGCTGGTGAAGTTGGTGACCATATAAAAGAATTAGCAGAAAAGCATGGTGTAAACGCCAAAAAGATGATGGAAGGTATGGGTTCTCAGATGTCTAAGCTGAGAGGTAAAACTCAAGAACAACTGGATGTTATATTAGAAGGTAACGCAGCTTTAATTAAGCAGGGTACTAATATGGAAGAAATTCAAAACATAGCAAATAATGTTTTGGATATCGAAGGTAATATGAAAGCAGCTGCTAAAGCTAGGGTAATGCTAGGTAGAGATGTTAATTCTAACGCTGTAAGAAGTGCAGCATTATCTCTGGAATCTGCTCGTACTGATAAAGAAAGAGCTATAGCTCAAGAAAGATTATCTGCAGAAATATTAAAAGGTGTGGGTGGACAAGAAGAGTTCGCTCAAATGACTGAAAAAGAAAAAGCAGCAACCGCAGCCGCAATGGGAATGGATAAAGAACAATTATCCGTTATGATGGACAAAAAAAGAGTTCAAGACGAACTTACAGCAAAATATGGAGAAGCAGCACCATACATTGAAATGGCATCAGGCGCATTCTTCTCAGCTGCTAAAGGAGCTGGTGGTTTACTTTTGGAGATGGGTAAGGTTATAGCGAAAACAGCTATAATGAACCTAATGATGAATGGAAAGACTGGTATCGGTGGTATGTTCACAGGAGCAGCTAAATCAGCAAAAGATTTAGCTAGTAAAATAAAAGGTGGCAAACCTGATTTGCCAGGTTTAGATAAAACAAAGGATATAGGACCTAAAGTAGATAAAGGTGGTTCTAAAAGTGGTGGTGGGTTAAAATCATTAGCCGATGGTTTAAAAGAGATGGGTGATGGTAAAGTATTCGCAGGTATAGGTGCAGTTGCATTGGCAGGACCTGCATTTATAATAGCACTTCCATCAATTCCATTCTTATTATTTATGGGATTAACTCCATTAAAACAATTAGAAACTAACTTTAGTGGATTAGCAACAGGTCTTAATAGTATGGCATCCACATTTATGGGTTCATTGGCTGTTGCCGCATTTGGAATTGCAGCAATTCCATCTATAGCATCAATTCCATTCTTATTATTTATGGGATTAACACCATTAGCACAATTAGGACCTAATTTCACATCATTATCAGTAGGATTAACCGCTATGGCATCCTCATTTATGGGTTCACTCGCATTAGGAGCATTCGCAGTAGCAGCTGGGTTAGCAATAGCATCCATTCCATTCTTAATCGCTATATCGTTATTAGGAATACCAGCATCAGCTGGATTAGGTGCATTAGGTGTTGGATTAACTGCGTTAGGAACGGCAGCCGCTAGTGGATTACCATTCTTAGGAATAGCATTAATAGGAGCATTAGGATTAGCTATGATTCCATTCGCAATCGCATTAAATATAGCAACACCAGCAATTGAAGCATTCGGTGGTGTAATAGTTGGAGTGATGGGAGCAATTCCACCAATTATTGGAGCAATAGCAGATGGGTTCGTAACTATGATGGGAGCATTATCTTTAGAGAATATTGGAGCATTAATGTTATTAGGGCCAGCATTGATGTTAGCATCAGTTGGTATGGTTGCATTTGGAATTTCAATGGCAGTTGCATCAGCAGCATCATTCTTTGGTGGTGGTATTATAGATGATATAACTGAATTAGCTATGATAGGACCTCAATTAGCTACGGCGGGTGATGGGTTAGCATCAATCACAACAAACTTAGGTGCAACGGGCGCAGTAATAGAAACTTTAGCAGAATCATTAAGTACAATGGGTTCAGTTACAGCACCATTATATGGAGTTGCAGGTGGGCTATTTAGTATAGCGGGTGGTTTAGTATCTATGGCTGGAGCTGGTTTATTAGCACTACCAATATTTGCAGCAATAGGTGGTTTAGCCGCTATCGCTCCCGTATTGGATGGGTTAGGTTCATTATTCGGTGGTGGTGGTGATGAAGAATCATCAGATAGTGGTGATTCTGATATGATAGATTATGAAAGATTGGCATCGGTTTTACAATCACAACCAATAGTATTATCAATAGATGGTAAAGCTGTACAAAAGATAACGGCTGTCCAAAGAAGGCAAGGTAAAAACGCAAGGGGATTTAGTTAATGGCACTTAAAGATATGAAATCAGATTTATCGAAGTTTAGAGTTCCAAAAGTAACACCTTTAGATTCTAAACCAACAGTTCAAGTTAATAAAAACTTAAACAAAACACCTCTTAGTGGGTTGGTAAAGGATGCCCCTATAAAAACATCGATATCACCAACAACTCCAAATAAAAATGGTGTGAATCCTCAAAAGGTAAACCAAACTGAAAAGTTTAAAGGTGAAACAACACCTCAACCTATGGATAACTCAGAAAAGTTCAAAGGTGAAACAACTACTAAACCAATGAGTTTAGAAGAAAGATATTTAGGGCAAACAGACCCAAAGTTGGTAAACCAAACTGAAAAGTTTAAAGGTGAAACAACTCCATCTGAAGTAAATCAATCAGAAAAGTTCAAAGGTGAAACAACACCTAAAGAAGCTGATATGAGTTCTAAGTTCTTAGGAGAAACAACACCTAAAGAAGCAAACAACTCAGAACAATTCTTAGGTGAAACAACACCTAAAGAAGCTAACAACCAATCTCAGTTCTTAGGTGAAACTACTCCTAAAGAGGCAAATAACTCAGAACAATTCTTAGGTGAAACAACACCTAAAGAAGCAAATAACAAAGTTCAGTTCTTAGGTGAAACTACTCCAAACGAATCAGATAGGAACTCTAAGTTCTTAGGAGAAACAACACCTAAAGAAGCTAACAACCAATCTCAGTTCTTAGGAGAAACAACACCTAACGAATCAGATAGGAGTTCTAAGTTCTTAGGAGAAACAACACCTAACCCAATGAGTTTAGAAGAAAGATTCTTAGGTGAAACTACTCCAAACGAATCAGATAAGAGCTCTAAGTTTTTAGGTGAAACAACACCTAACGAATCAAATAAGAGCTCTAAGTTTTTAGGTGAAACTAGTCCACTATCATCAGATAGGAGTTCTAAGTTCTTAGGTGAAACAACTCCAATTCCAATGAATATTCCAAATGGTGAAAAAGGGTTGGGTGAAACAACTCCAATTCAAATGAATATTCCAAATGGAGAAAACGGATTGGGAGAGACAACACCAAATGCTTTTGGATTCAAAAAGAAATTAGAAAACGAAGGTAAAGATTTTAAAGAAGTAAATAATCTTTTAGATATTCATGCTACTGGATTTAACTCTAAATTTGGTGGTGTTGAAGCAACTAAGTTTATTGGTGTAAATCCTAACAATACTGTATTCGATGGTGCAACTTCATTATTTTCAAATATAAATGATAATACATTTACTTTAAGTAAAACATATGGTACATCATTCAATGATGCAGGTGGTATGAATTCAGGAGAAGAAGGATTTGGAATTGGTAAAGGCCAAGCCAAACGACAATCTCCATCATTTTTAGATGAACAATATAATAAATTTAATCTAAGAGATGATTCATTTAACTTAGGCACGGCTGCATTTGCACATCCATTAATCCTAAGAGGTATTCAAAGAAAAGGTTTAACTAAAGGTGAACCACAACGCTGGGGATTTGGAATACCATTTGATGATGGATTGATTAGAGGTGGTATTGTAACAGCAACAGAACGTTCTCTGATAGATGCTCTTAGACTTGGTAAGTGGATGATTTCAGTAAAAGGGTTAATGTGGGGTGTAAAGAACTTAGGTTTACAAGCATCTAACTCTAATGTTGAAACTGTAACTGGAAAACGATTAACTAAAGTATGGACACCTGTTAATACAATCGCATCAGCAGTTGGTAGTTTCATAGGATTACATCCACGTAGACATGGTATATTACCATTACCAGAAGCTGCTGGACCTGAGAAATACGAAGTTGTACAAAAAGCTAAAAAAGTATCACAAGTAGATGATGTTTCATTGGGTGTTCCAATTTTAGGAAATAGATTAGTAGGATTATACAATGAATCATTCCTTACTGCGGGTAGTTTCAGTACATCCTCTACTTTTAAAGGTGCACCATTTTTAAGATTACAAGCTCCTGGCGGACCAAACTCTGTTTATGGTTTAATTCCTGGTGGTAAATTCCCACATAGAGATGAAGATACTAGATTTAACATATTTGATGGGTTCACAGTTCAAAATCAATATAACCCACTTGGTACAGACCCTTCTACAGGCCCAACCGCAGGTACGTTTACATCTATCCCATTTGATAGAGATACAACACCATTAGGTAAAGAAATAAAAGATTCTACTGATGAGTATAAACCATTATTTTCTCCTGATGGACCTAATAAAGGTAATGATGATACTACGGCAAATGGAAAAGCTGGTAGAATATACAATGATGAAGAACCATACCCTATTTCAGATGCAGATAGAGAAGAAATTAGTGGTATTGGATTAGATAAAGTTTACACATCCGTAAAAGATGGTAACCCATTGGATGAAAGTAATGAGGTACATAAGAAATATGATACTCCATTCGAAAAGTTAAAAACTACAGATGGTGAATCTCACAATATAGAAGTATTAACTTCATCAGAACTAATTAAAGGATACGAAACTATTGCATATGGTAATATACCAGATAGAGTTTCAGGTGATACTGAGATTAATGATTTTAGAAGTTTATTAACTGGTGATGAAAAGAAAAGAGCTGATAAAGCTGGATATGTATCTAACTCACTACAATCTAAATTTGGATTTACCAATCCTGGTAAAGTTGGAGCAGATAGAACAGATTATACTACATCTCATGCCGCTGACCCAATTCAAACATCGGGTATAAATGCAGCAGAGCAGGATGATTTAGTTAAACTAATATTTGATAAACATGGTGGTGGTTCTAAATTACAATTTAGAGCAACTGTTAGTGGTATAACCGAAACATTCTCACCATCTTGGGATGGTATGAAATATAATGGTAGAGCTGATTCAGCATTTAAGTATGGAACATTTGAAAGAAGTTTAGCTTTTAATTTTAAAGTATATCCAACATCTAAAGCCGAATTAATACCATTGTATAAAAAATTAGAAAGATTATCCACAATGACAATGCCTAATTATAGTGCATCGGATGGATATGAGGGTATTCTTTTAGATTTCACTTTAGGTAAATTATGGGTTAGTCAATTATCATTTATTGATTCATTATCATATAGTTTCTCAGATGATGTACCTTGGGATATTGATGAGGGAGCATCTATGGGTATTGATGTATCCATTGGATTAAAATTGTTAATGAACGAATTACCTAAATATCAATCAAACGTTTATAATCTAAATGGGATGTAAAATATGGCAAATAGATACGAAAATATAGAAATACTAAGAACTGAAATGGGTAAACGTTTCAAAAAAACAATCAGATACCCAAAGATGGAAAAAAGCCAAAATGATACATACATCATATCAATACAAGGTGATAGGTTAGATAATCTTGCTTTTAAATATTATGAAGATGCACGATTGTGGTGGATACTAGCTAGAGCTAATTATTTAGGTAAGGGTGATTTAGAAATACCAATTGGAACGCAATTGAGAATACCATATGATTATTTAGGAATTTATAAAGAATATATTCAATTAAATAAATAAAAAAGTAAAGTTATGAGTGGATTTGACCAACAATTTGATGGAGATGTAGCAGCTGAGTTAAATAGACGTGGAGATGCGTTACTAGCTCATGGTAAAGCATGGAATTACGATAAATACGCATACATTACTGTAAAATCAACAGGTAACTCAGAAACTGTTATAAAATCCGAAGGTGGATTTACAATCGGTGATGGGGCATCACATAATCAAGGACCCCACATTGGATTATACACATCGGAAGGTGGTATTCGTAAATTTAAACCTCTACTAAAATCATGTAAAATAACAAATGAAGGTGGTGGTGATTATACTGATTCATATCTATATAATATAGAATTCTCCTTTACAGTATTTACAATGGCTGACTTAAACAAAGCTGAAGCATCTGTTATGAGGGTCGGTGGAGAAATTCAATTAGATTTTGGTTGGAAAGGGTACGCTAGTGGTGTTAATACTGGAACAGTAACTGCTAATGTTTTCAATTATGATTTTAGTATGAACGAAGATGGTTCATTTGATTGTAGTGTAAAAGCAATGTCAGCAGCCGGATTATGGGGTGGAGATGATTTAGCAGCAACTGCAGTTACCAAAGATGGAGCTGAAGAAAAAGAAGGAAATTTTCTATTCGATTTAGAATGTGCTTGTAGAACTGCGTTTGGATTAGATAGTGATGATGGACCCGATTCTGTTTCAGATTTAGGTGATAACAAACTTAGAGTAGAAACTGGTAATGTAGATGGTGTTGGAATAGATGGAACATTTGGTGCAGCTGAGTTAATTGTTGAGCCAGGGTTCTTTAACGATGAAGAAACTTACTTATTTTTTACTACTATAGGAACACTTATTAGATATATAAACAAAATTGGTGATACTGAAGGTAACCAATATAAAATATCTACAGATGGTGCACTTAACACTTGGCCAAAAATTACAGAAATAGGTTCTTCAGACCCTAAAGATTGTTTTTTACCTGGAGACCAAGGAAGTTATGGAGACCCTTCAGATGGTGGTAATGCCGCAAACTTTTCCAAGTGGGGTAGTACACTTCTTTCAAACGCATCTGGTGATGATGTAACTGATATAGATAAAATAGCTATATCATTTGAGTATTTAACAAAAACATATACGAGTATGGCTGATGCAACCAAAAGTGTTGGTGGGTTTAAAAATCCTGTAAAAATAGCAGAATTTCTAAAAACTATATTTGCGAGAATAGATGTTTTAACGGGTGGGTTAATCACATTAGCAGCAATACCAATGAAAGGTAATCAACCATTACAACCTGATAATCAGAAACCACCATTTGATATTAACATAGTAAATAAAAAATTAGCTAGTGATGGAGCGGCAATAGAACCATATACATTTGAAACATTATCAAAAAGGTCGATAACTAAAGCAGTATCGTTAAGTAGTGAGTTTGATTCTGATTATGTTTTAATGGCAACTAAATCTAATATAGAAAAGGGTACATCAAATGGGCAGTTTTTATTATCTGAAAATGGTGGACCATTTCCAAAAAATCCTAATAGTGGAGCTATAACCCCATCTAAAAAATCAGCAGGTAAAGGTCTTTCCGATTTATTAAAGTTAAGAAATGAAATAGGTGATGAAGGGGCATCTCCACAAAAACTTACGGCATACGGAGATGCGTGTAGAGGGTTTATACAAAGAGATGCTAGAAAGAACGAAAAATTAGCAAAAGGTAGATATAGTGAGATTCAATATACATTAAATCTAAGTGTTACAATAGATGGTGTATGGGGAATTAAGTTTTTATCACCAATTAAGATAGATAGATTACCAGCAGTATTTCAAGGACCTGAAGTAATGTTTAGTGTAACCGCAGTAAACCACGAATTTGATGGACAGGGTGGTTGGGATACATCATTAGAAACTGTAATGAGGATATAACTATGGCAGCTAATGAATTTAAAAGAAATAGAATATACTATACAAAAGCTCAAATAACTAATGGATTAATAACCAAAGGTGGGGAGTGGATGTTTATAGATAATATTGAGTATATAGGACAATATCACAAATATACTACAGGTGAAGTATTTTCAGAAATTTCGTTTGTAGATGGTAAATCAAAAAAGTTAATACCATATGTTGATGTTACTGCGTTGGGGTTAAAAAATGTAGTTGGTATGGATTTATCTAAAAACTTTCTTTATGATAATATAAAAAAATTGGATATTGTAAAATCAAAATCACCCAATAGTGATATAGAAGCTATAACAGATGAAGATTTAAAAAATGGTTATATGGAACGATATTTTGGATATAGGTTTGATGGGGAGTGTATGGAACTAAATAAAGAAAAATATAATCAAATTGGAACAGAGGATGGGTTATCGAATGTAACTTATACTAAAGTAAAATTAAAATGGAAAATATCAGGCCCAATGCATGATATTAAAGATATGCGTGGAAATATATTAGAAGCAGGTATATTTGATACTAATAAAAGAACAACAGCACTAATATCAGAAAAATATCCAAACTTAAAGTTTAAGCTATTAGATTTTACAGAGTTTAACCAATCATACTAAACACATGAATCGAAAAAAAGATATAAGTACACTCATATACCTTATATTAATGATAGTAGCATTTGCCTATGGTATTTGTTAATAACTTTAACAAAACTTTAACACTTTTTATTAGGAATTATGGTTTTCTTTCCGTATCTTTACTATGTAGTAAAGAGGGAGTGATAAACACTCCAGCAGTAATAATAGTAAAAATATAAAATATGAGTGATTTAAGAAATTTTGATTTAAGAGAAGCAGTTGAGGATTACAATCACTTCGAAATGTTGGTAAATACTAAAGAGTATGTTACCAAAGATGAATACAACTTCATCACTAATTGGGATACAACCGAAAAGAGTAACTTCACATATGTTGACAGTTACTTAGGTGATTATCTAAACCTAAACCTCTATTCAGAGCATGACCATGAAAAGTACGATGGGGATGATGTTAATAACTTAACAATTTGTTAACATTAAAAGTTTGGTAAATACGGATATTATTCGTATATTAGTAGTGTAATAAGGGTTGAGAATTAAACCCCACTAATAATTAAAAAATGACAAAAATAGAAAAGTTCCAAAAATCAATTGAGGGTGTTAAGTTCACTCCAGCTCAAAAAAAGATTGTTGATTACATCCTTAGAGGTTGGGAAATCAAAGTTGTTAATAAACACCGAATGAATGGTGGTGAAATGATGTGGAAAACTCCAAATTCCGATTACTTAGAGCATGCTGGTAAAGTTTACAAAGCATTTTTCAATGTGTTCTATCAGATAAAAAAACAAAAAGGAATCGAAGTTCCTACTAACCTATTTTGTAGTTAAGATATGAGTTACGATAAATATCAATCATGGGAGTGGGTTAATATTCAAAAAGAAATGGAAGAGGATGAAAATTCACCTTCTATAATGGATGATTTTAAAAAATAAGATATGAGTAGTTTGGATAATTCAAAATAAATTCGTATATTTACATATGGTTAAATTTCTAAGTAGTGGTAATATCACAATGGATAAGGTCTACATTCACCCAATATGGGAGAGTGAGGCTATACACCCTTGTATAGATGGATTATCTATGTTATACATATACGATATAACCAACGATACAGAGTTTGTAATCAACTTAAAAAATATAGACAACCATACAACCACATTAGATGAGTTTACCTTTAAATTCAACGAATCTTACGTTTACGATAATAAATCATTTCTAAACATTCTTCAGATAGATAACTCAGTTGATGCAGGATTAATAAAATATTTACAATCGAATTCCCAACTCAAATCTTCCCCAACACCAACACATACATTCTACCATCGTAGATTCGGTGAGTTCAAAGGAGTTAACAATCTTATTCCAATATCTAAACATATAGAAATGGTAAGAGATGTGAGAAATGAGTTCCTACAATATTACGATTTGGGTTGGGATTCGGATTGTGTGAAGAAATTTTCAAATTTCTATATAAAGCCGCTAAACTTAGTAGAACGAAATGGGATACATACTACAAATGGATTAGAGTGGACTCAATATCATCCATTCACAACAACATCTCGACCTTCAAACAATTATGGGGGAGTTAATTATGCTGCACTTAATAAAGATGATGGTAGTAGGGATAGATTTGTTAGTAGGTTTGAAGGGGGCAAATTAATACAATTTGATTATGATGCTTATCACCCACGTATTATTGGTAAGATGGTAGGTGAACCAATTCCATTGGATGTGAGTGGACACCAAACCTTAGCAGATATGTATGGAGTTCCTTATAATGATTCTAAACCAATTACATTTAGACAATTATATGGGGGAGTGCAAGAGGAATATCTACATATTCCTTTATTCTCAAAAGTTTCACACAAAATAGATAAAATGTGGATGGAATTTAATCGTAGGGGTTATGTAGAAACTCCATTAGGTAGAAAACTCTCTAAAGAGAACCTAAATGATATGAACGCTAACAAACTATTTAATTATATGTTACAGGCAACTGAAACAGAGTTAAATATGAAGATTTTAAGTAAGGTAATGGGGTTTTTAGAAGAAAAACAATCAAAAATGGTTTTATATACTTATGATTCATATTTATTAGATATACACTCTGATGATTTTAACAGTTTACAAAATTTAAAGATACTTATAGAGGGGAATGGATTTCCTACAAAAATAGAAATCGGAGATAGATATTCTGAGATGAAATCTATTGATTTAGAAATAACGGAACAAATATGAAAGAATTTCTTAACGAAGTAGCTAGGTTATGGTGGATAGAAGTGGGTAATAAATTAACAAACCCATTATCCGAAGAATCATTAAATGGCTTACGAAAAATATTAAAGGAAGAATATGATTTCGATTCAGAAGTAATCGAATACATCGTAGAATCTGCAGTAAAAACTCCTACTAATTTTCATTTAGGTGGAAATAGAGAATCAGGTATGCAGGTGGGTTCAAATGATACTGCTGTATCAGCACATTTACATAGTGATGAAGATGATGATTTAGATGGGGCAATAGCTTACGATGAACCAATAGAAGAGGATGAAGAAGATGAAAAAACAGATTCAGAAGATGAAAATGGAGATAGTGAAGAAGATGCTGAAGAAAAAGATATCGATGCTATCAGAAAAGGTTCGCTCACTGCTTACGAAAAAGAAAAACTAAAAGAAAACTTATTAATTGAATTAGGTCAAATCCTTAGTGAAGCTTCAATATACGATAACAAATATTCAGTAGGTGATAAATTTTTACCACTTAAGAATACTACAGATTTGTTCAAAATGGGGTTACCACCATCTACAAGAGTACCTAAAGGCCCATTTAATAAAATATCACCAACAGATGATGGTATCGAGGTAAAAATTAATAGTGGTAGAACGGTATATGTATCAGCTGATGATACTGGTAAAAACTATATTATTACGGCAAGTGATAAAAACATACAATCTTTATTTGGTAAAATGAAAAAAGGTGCATCGGCAACTGATGTAAACTTTGATACAGATACAATGGAAACTGCGGCATGTATGGGATTATATGTAAATGGTGTTGGTATTCTTAAGGAGTTAGATAGTGCTAAAACTGAAGAGGATTTAGCAAAAGTAACTAAATCAGTAAAAAATAGATTTATTAAAGCATTAGGGAGTAGTGGAGACTACGCTAAGCCAGATGCTATTTTAAGTAAATTAGATTCAATGCCGTTGGGTGATTATTTTATGATAGCTCAGTTAATGGCAGGTATGACTAAATTTACACAAGGAATTCTACCATTTAAAACTCCATACCTAATTCATAAAAATATTAAAGGATACTATTCAGCAACAGAACGTTCTGAGTTAGTAGATGGTGTAAAAGATAATACAGCCGATTGTGTTGTATGTAATGTGCCAGGTTCTGAACTTATATCTAAACTAAATGAGGGGTTACCTGTTGAATACGATAAAAAAGGCGTTTGTACTATAAAAGGAACAAATATTAAGTTTTTACAAGTATCTCTTAAAAAAGGTAAAGGTGCAGCTCAATTAGGTAAGATATATGGTTTCTTAAAAGATAAGTATGGTTTATTAGATTCAGCTGATGTTAAGAAGTTAGCATTAGAGTCCGTTCAATTAGATGAAGGTTTAAGAGATTTTCTAAATAAAGGAGTTACCTTCATAAAAAGTTTAGGTTCTAAATTATTAGAAAAAATATCTAAATTAGGTTCGTTCTTAAGTGGATTCTTAAAAAAGATGGAAAATGGATTCAAAAAATCTCCAAAATCTGATGTTAAGAGATTAGAGAAGGAATTATTTAAAGCAGGATTACATGAAGGTATTTTAAATGAAGCTAAGAAGCCAAAAATATGGGATTCTTTTGATACAATTGCAAAAAACCAAAATGTATTAAATAAATTAGTAGATAATGTTAATAAAGAAATGGGTTCATTGGTAAAAGCTTCAATGGCTAACCCAGCATTCTATTTTAAAGGATATTCAAAACTTGCATTAACTGCGCCCGTAACTAAAGATGATGTAGCTAAACTACTAACAAACTTCCAATCAGCAATTGTACTGAAAAGTATATTGGGTGATTTAACTGGTGATGCTAAAACACTATATTCACAATTAGTAGAGTTGGAAAAAGAAATGGTGTATGGTAAAACAACATTACCTTTATACAAAGTATTCGGTTTAGATAAAGATGGTAAAGGAACGGCATTTACCGCATATCCAGGTTCAGAAACATTTATTCAAAATAAATTAGCTAAAGATTTATCAGATACAGTTGTATTTTACTTAAGAGCAAATTCTAAATCAGGTCCATATTTTACTATAGCTGGATATGGGTTAAGTGGTATAAACGAAACTACGGGTGATTTAAAATATTCACAATTTAGAATGGGAACGAATTCAACTGGTAGATATAGTTACAACTTTGAAGGTACACAAGAACTTTCGTTAGGTAAAGTAAAATCTGCTTTAAAGATATAGGGAGAGATGAGTGAGAACGCAATTATTATGTACTTTTACAACAGAATCTTCGTTTGAAGATTTATTAACTAAGATATTCGATGGATATCAACTATTCAGTAGAAAGATATTCGTTCTTAAATTAGAACCATCTAAAGAATTGGTGATTAGTTACAATATCATACCAAACAGAGAAATTAAATTTCTACCCAATAGTATAATGGTACATAGAAAAAAAGAATCTAATACAATCTATACAATCAATGCATTAAATCGTTTGATTAAAGATTTGAATGGTGGGGTTGAAGATAAAAAGTATCAGGTTAACTGGAATGATTTTCGTAATTCAATCATCTTAACAGATGGTGATGGATACAAAACAATGGCAACAAAATTGTTCCGAATAGTTGACGTTAAGTAAAAAATTTTAATATTTATAGTATATGAAAGAATGTAACTGCAACCAATGTTTATGTGAATCAAAAGAAGAGTGTAGCTCATCTTGTGGTTCGAACAATCAATGTACTTGTTGTAAATAAACAACAAAACATTTGGTAGTATGGAATTTATTTCGTATATTAGTACCATATCAACGCATGGGATTAAATCAGCGTTGAAAATAAAAAGTGAAATATAATTAGGAAGTTAGAAATAATTTTCGTATATTTACATAAGTAATAATTAATAATAACTAAAAAAAGGTAAATTATGGCAATTGACTTAAATGCAATCCGAAACCGTCTGGACAGTTTACAGACGAAAACTACAAAAACTGACAACCTATGGAAGCCAAAACCTGGCAAGCAACAAGTAAGAATCGTTCCTTACGTTCACAATCCATCAAATCCATTTATCGAATTATTTTTCCACTACAACTTTGGTGGTAAGAATATTCTATCACCTCAAACGCATGGTGAAGCAGACCCATTAGTGGAGTTCGCTGACCAATTGAAATCGACTGGTGATAGAAACGATTGGAATCTTTCAAAACAACTTACTCCGAAAATGAGAACTTATGTT
>Ga0257106_1000149_pt1 | contig 43067 bp, 25 predicted proteins | sample LP_taG_3_FD_190177 | JGI IMG/M metagenome (GOLD analysis project Ga0257106, IMG submission 190177) | Marine microbial communities from Northeast Subartic Pacific Ocean, Canada - LP_J_2011_P26_10m | ecosystem: Environmental > Aquatic > Marine > Oceanic | place: Canada: Northeast Subartic Pacific...
GAAGATGTGCAATCCGTATCTGTCGGAAGAGAGGTGAAGCTTCGCTCGTCTCCGTATAACAAGACCGCTTTTTAAACAAAAATTTGATGTGTGGCTCTGGTATCAGTCACAACGACACGGGTCACTTCGTCAAAATAGAGAAGGACAGTCGCTGCGCTTTCTATGAGAGCCGAGAAACGGACGCAAAAAACGGAAGAACGAAAAGAGAAAAAGAGAGAGACAAACGTACCAATCATGGCGTTGTTTACGAGACTGAATCCCGACGAGACGGCGTTTTCCGTGGCACCTTCCAAGCCTGCGTGATGTCCAGGCGGCCTCACGCAGCAAAAAACGTGTCTACTTTTCCCTTCCACGACGCGTTTGACGCCTTCTACGGCAGCCCCGGCGGCTCGCGAAGCGGCGCGTAACGTCCCACTGGACCAAAACGTATCCGAGTTGGCGATTGGTTTTATTTTCCTCGGCGGTACTCCTCTTTTTGTTTGTACGAACGGCGTGAACGCGATGGGCGTATCGCCGACGGCTTCGCCGAGTTCAGCCAGGGTCGCCACGTAGTCTTCCGTGTGCGCTCGAAGGACATCCTCGGGGTCGGCTTCCTCGAACGCGTCGTCGAGATGAAACTCGTCTTTGAAAAATCCGCCTCCGCTCGCTTTCAGCGACGACTTATCGTCCGAAGCGATTTCAAGCGCTTTCAAAATGGCGACGATTCGATCGGGCGATTCTTGATGCGGTCTGACAGAAACGTGATCACCGCAATCCGCGTGGTGTAAAATAGCCACGCGGAGCTCTGGAAAAGTATCCAACAGAAATTTTCGTGTTTTCGAGTGCCATTTGGTTCGTTCTTTCAATGTGCCCAGTTCGCTGGCGCACTCGTATACAATCGAGGTTCCGTAAATATCTCGCAAATTGATGTCACACCGAAACGCTTTCAGAACGCTTAAACACTCGATTTGCGCGTACCTCGACGCGACCATCGCCGGAGTGCTACACTTCAAATCATCCGCTCGGAAGTCGACCAGTGATTGATCGTGTGCGAGCAACATTTCCAACGTTTTGGCATTACCGATTTTGCACGCCCAGTGCACGGCGGCGTATCCGTCCACGTCGCAAAAGCCAAAGACATCGATGCGCTCGTCCCTGAGAAGCGCTTCGGTAATAGATACCGAAACCTCTTCATCGCTCAACGCCGATGCGATCGCGAGCGGCGTGTTACCGTTATCGTCTCGAACGTTCACATCGCATTCTTTTTCGTCGTTTTTTTCGGCGGCGTCGTCGTCGTCTTCTCCATCCCCTTCGTCACCATCGCCGCTTTTCCCTTCCTCTGGCGTCAACTTCCTTCCTGTTTTTGCATCGAATATCTCCTTCACCGGCGGCGGCGGCCAAGTCTGTCCTCCCATTGCGTCAGCCGGCGTCCCGCTCGCGAAAAACTTCTTCGCCGACTTCACCCCCTTCTTCTTCTTCTCATCGACGATAGTCTTCACGTGCCGTCTCCGCGACGACGACGACGACGACGACTTTAATAACCACGCGTTCACGCCGAGCGCGTCTCCCTCCGCGCACATCTGATGCAATCGAAACTTGTCCTTGTTTCGCTTCGCCGTCGCCGGCGTCGCCGTCGTCAAAGTCGTCGAGAATAGTTTTTGCGCATTTTCTTCTTTTTCTTTTTCTTCATTATCATCGATAACATCAACATCTCCCATCCCTCCGTTGTTGTTTTCATCAGTCTTCTTCTTCTTACGCTTCTTCTCCCCGCCTGCGCTGAGCGGCACTTGCGTCCCTTCAATCTCCTCCTCCACGTCCGAATCTTCCTCCTCTTCGTCCTCGTCCTCCTCCTCGTCATCGTCGTCGTCCAAAACCACCACGCGAGCGACTAATCTCTGGTGGCCGCCTCTTTCGTCGTTATTATTAGTATTCGTATCCGTCGTACTCTTCTCGGCACATCGAACGACTTGGTCCAGTTCCGTTCGAATCATTTTGAAACCGTTGTTGTTTTTCCCCGTCGTCGTCGTAATATTCTTCTCGTTGAGAGCTTCTTCTGGAGAGCACAACAGTTGCGAAAACGACAGAGACGAAGAGAGCGACGTCTTTTTCTTTTCATTTGTCGTCTTGTTTCCACCAGCGGCGCTCGTAGTCGTACTAAACCGTCGTCGCATGATTTGTTTTCTTTCTTTGTTCTGAGGCGAAAGATTTGAAAATTTCTCTCTAAAAGTGCTCAAAAAAGACTGTTGAAATGAAAAAGTTTTCACCGCGGAATGGACGCGAAATTTCGCGAGGAGTGAAAAAAAGACAGGTTCTCGCTACGGACGAAATTTCAGAGCGATATTCGTTCAAACGCGCAGGTGTTTCGATTGATTCATTTTGCACCATTTTTTATTAAGGCCTCGAGGAGTGCGAGCAACCACGTGGGTGTAAAAGAGCTTAAAGATATGACGGAAAGGAAAGAAGAAGAAGACCACGATGAAGACGAAAAGAAGAACAACGCTTCGTCTTCTTTTCTGTCGCACCTAAATTTGCCGGAACATATTTTGTCCGACAGAGTCGTGAGGAGAACCCAGGCGAGATTAATCGCGAGGAAGACCGTTGCCGATGCCGAAGCGAACAACGTTGGTTTGAATGAGATTGCGAAGAAGAGGACGACACGCGGAAAAACAACAACGAAAACGAAGGAACAGGAGAAGAAGGAGTGTTGTTGCGAAAACGAACTCAATTTGATCTCCTCGCTCAAGCGAGACCTCTCGCAAGCGAACGCCAAGAGCCGACGGTTGAGCAAAATGGTGAGCACTCGAGACGAGGAGATCGAAGATTTAAAGAAACGCGCTGTAACATTAAATCGAGAAAAAGCGAAGTTACTCTGCGAAGATCGTGTAAAAGCGATAGAAATAGGCACGAAGGAAGTAGAACGGAAAGAGCAGGAGAAAGTTTTGGTGATTCCGAAAGGGTTGGCAGATGCCGACGCGGCGGCGCGGGAAACGTGGTTGAAGTTGCTGAGAAGCGAGGATGCGAGTTTCGTGAGATTCGCGCGAGCGATTCGGAAGAGAGAAAACGAGGTCGCGGTGAAAGAGAAAGAGTTATGTAAACGGAAAGAGTCCGAGGCGTTGTGTCGCGAGCAGCTGGTAAAAAACGAGAAGGAGCTGATGCGAATGAAAATTAAAGCGGAACGGTTGGAAAGCGAGGCGAGAAGCGGATTCGAGGCGAGTTCGCAACCGCTTCGAGAGGAAATCGAGAGCGTACTTCTCAGCGAAGAGAAAGCGAGAACAGAAAACGAGAGTTTGAAAAAAGAACTCGAAGCACTTCTCGAGGAATTCAAAACTTCGAAATCGTCGCTGGAAAAAAGAGTCTCCGAAGCCGAAACCTCTGCCGCGCTCGCGCTTGCGAAAGAAGCCGCCAAGGAGAAAGAGTGTCGCATGTTATTAGATTTAGTGCGCGAGATGAGCAACGCAAGAATAGTTTTAGATCGTAGAACAAAAAGCGGCAGCAGCGAAGGAGACGACAATAACGACAACAACGATTCGGAAGAAGAAGAATCGATGTCTGCTTTGCTCCTGAAAAGAGCCGACGCGGCGGACGGTGCGATACGCGACAGCACCAAAACCGCCACATTTTTAGGGGAGTTTTGAGCAAAAGATATGCGCTTTATGTTCATCGCGACGACTCGTTGTTTTCCTCCTTTTATTATCTCTCGTCGTCTTCATCAAAAGGTCTTGCACTTCTCGACGACGTCTGAATCGTCAAATTCTCTCCGTCGTGTGCGTTGTGGAACGAATCCTCGATACCTAAAACCGCGAACAACGACATCGATGCATTCGTCCAATTCGGGGAATGATGATGATGTCTTGCTGCGCGCTTCGACGTCGTGCGTCGATTTCAAGTCCGCGTTAAAGACACACTGCGACTTCACCGAGGAAGAAATTGTCCGAGTGCATTCAAAGCACCCTTGGGTGGCATCCTACGACGTCGCGGGGGAAATCGTTCCAAGAATCAACTACTTGAAGTTTTTGCAAGAGCGAAACCGCCTCGGGAACGAGGAAGCGAAAGAGGTGACATATTAGTCGTTTTATCAACATTTTTTAATTTCTAACGTTTCTCTTACCCAAAACACAGTTCGTCCTCCGGCAACCGCAGTGTTTGGAGCGCAAGTTCCAAATTATCCACGAAGACTTAAAGCTCGGGTACGTCGCGCTGAATAAACCGTTCGACGTGAGGTTGGATACGCCGCGAGGGTGGCCCGGGAAAGTCCGGTTTACCGCGAAGTTCGACGGCGACGCGAGTTGCGAGGACTTTTTAAACGCGAGGTTTCCGGGCGAGCACGTTCGTTTCTGCCATCAGTTAGATAACGCGACGAGCGGAGTGTTGTTGTGTGCGTTGACGAAGAAAGCCGCAGGCGTTGCCGCGAAGATGTTTCGGGAGAGGAGGACGAAGAAGTTTTACAGCGCGGTTGTTTTTGGATGGCCGGAGGAGAAGTTTTGGACGAGTACGAAGAAGATTGGGAAGGACGAGGAGGACGAGACCGGGTTCAGAGAAAAAGTGAGGGAGGACGAGGGAGGAAAAGAGTGCAAGACGGAGTTTGAAGTTCTCAAGAGAGGCTATTTGACCTTGGAAGGTAAACATTGGAATAAAAGAGTGAGTTTAGTCCGAGTCAGGATATTCACGGGGAGACGACACCAAATTCGCGTGCATTTAAAAGATTGCGGGTTCCCAATCGTCGGGGACGCGGCGTACGCCGACGATGAGGATACCTATCGAACTTTCTTGCACGCCGAAGATTTAGAGTTGTTCCACGACGTCGCGGGCGTAGAGTACGATAAGAAAACGAATAAAAAGAAGGTGAGGAGACAGAAGGGAAAGAAAAGCCTAAACGCAGAAGGAATAGAAGAAGGAGTAGAATCTGGCGGCGACGACGACGAAGAAAAAAAAGTAGAAGAAGACGGCGACGAGAGCGAGGTAACGGGCGAAAACATGTTGAAATTACACGCCCCTAGGCCGAGCGCGTTTGACGACATCATTAGCGATACCGATCAAAAGGCGCGCACATAGGGTCCCGTAAAGTAATGTAGCGCATCTATTATTTATTTTATATGAACTTGCAGCATTTTAGTCATTGAACCAATCTAAAAACAACACCGCAAACGTAGCTATGAACAAGACAAAAGCCATGTAATTGCTTCCACTCCTGCGGCGACTGATCGTCTTCCGCATCTCAACGTTACCCGCGTCTAAAAATTTCGTCGTCTTCAAAGCCTCGGTATAAATCTTTTCAATTTGTTGCGATTGCTTCGACACCACGTTCGCAAACATGGACGACAACGCGGATAACTCCACAATCTTACTCTCCGCTCTTTGCGTGCCTCTCGAAACTTCCACGAGTTCCGCGACCAACGCGTCCGAATCGTTGACAAATTCTTGCCGCTGTTGTTGATTTTGTCTTCGTTCGCTACTCCTAGTACTCCCCTCGCCTACGTCGTCGCCGCTACCACTGCTATTCTCAATTGTCCTCCTCCTCGCCGGTATTGCCGTCTGCTTTTTCACCATCATCAAATCCTTCGCCACGGCTTCCACCCCAACCCTCGCGTCCCCCCCTCGTCTCCTCTCCAACCGCTTCGCCTTCTCCGCCTGTTCCCGAAACCGCCTCGCGCGCATCCAATCCAACGTCTTCGCCACTTCCTCGATTTTCTCCGAAGTAATCAAAGCGATGCCGTGTAAATGCGCCACGAATTGTTGTCGCTTCTTTTGCCCAAAACTCCTCCTCAAACTCTCTCGTATCATCTTCGTTTCTCCATTCTTGATAATCTCTTCGCACCGGTTCACGTGATTTTGCATTTCTCGAACGCACTCCACGATTTCTCGCTCGATTGAATCTCGAATTTGTTCTTTCTTTTCGTCCTCTTTCTCGTCGAAGTTAAAATACACTTTAAGTTGGTCTCTCTTGATCGCACGCGTGGTCGTTTTCGCGAGCATCTGTGCGTTTAACGCTGCTTTCATCACTTCTTTCGATAAGAGAATCGCGTACGAATCATCGTCATCTTTGCGCGCTACTCTTAAGAACGCTTCTTTGTCGTCTGAATCATCCTCTTCAGAACGATGAGAAACGAGCGCTCGAAATTCCTCCGTTCTCTCGTTTACTCTTCCTCCTCCATCTTTGATGGTGTTGGCAGGAGGACTCATTCACATCTGATTACTAATGTTACACCATCTACTACAATAAAGCGGGGAAAAGAATGACGAATTTTCGGATGAATTCATCACTTTAAAGAGCGCGCGAAGAGAACAGAACAAGAACATAAACAACAATAAGGACGACGACGACATCCGTTTTCTCTCTCTCTCTCTCTCACTTTCGTTCTCTCTCTGTGTGTGATTTTATAGAAACGCACACAAAGAGAGAGAGAGAGAGAAACATGTCTCTCCAACAACTCGCCGCTGAACAACAACAACAACGAGATGATGATCAGCAATACAATGATGAGAATCGAGCAGCAGTTGGAGGAGAACGACAACCTCAAGAAGAACTCGGGGAACTTTTGGAACTCATCCCTCTCGGCGCAGGCAGCGAAGTCGGCCGCTCGTGCGTCGTCGCCTCCTTTTTCGAAGGGAAGAAAAACGTCATGTTCGATTGCGGCATCCACCCGGGATTTAGCGGATTGTCCTCGCTCCCGTATTTCGACGAAATCGACGTCAGCGCGATCGACGTGTTACTCGTCACGCACTTCCACTTGGACCACTGCGCGGCGGTGCCGTTTTTGGTGAACAGGACGAATTTTAAAGGCCGGGTGTTCATGACGCACGCGACGAAGGCGATTTTTCACATGCTTATGAGCGACTTTGTTCGACTGTCTGCGAGACAACAACCGAAAGCGAAAGGAGAGGCGAAGGAGGACGAGGAGGACGAATCGCAACTCTGGGACGCGAAGGATTTAAAAGCTGCAATGGATAAGATCGAAGTGGTTGATTTTCATCAGGAGATTAACATCGACGGGATTAAAGTGACGCCGTATAGAGCCGGGCACGTTTTAGGCGCGTGTCAGTTTGAAGTGAACGTGGGTGGATGTCGCGTTTTGTACACCGGGGATTACTCCAGAGTCGCGGATCGACATTTACCGGCCGCGGATATACCGAAGAAGACGCCGCACGTTGTCATCGTGGAGAGCACGTACGGAGTGAGTCCTCACACGCCGAAAGAGGAAAGAGAGGCGCGGTTTACGGATAAGATTCACGGGATTTTAGGGAGAGGCGGGAAGTGTTTGTTGCCGGTGGTCGCGTTGGGGAGAGCGCAGGAGCTGCTTTTGATTTTGGAAGATTATTGGGAGAAACATCCGGAGATGAGTCACGTGCCGGTGTATCAAGCGAGCGCGTTGGCGAGGAAAGCGATGACGGTATTTGAAACGTACATAAACGTTCTCAACGCGGACATTAAGAGACAGTTTGAGGAGAAAAATCCGTTCAATTTTAAACACGTGCAGAGTTTAAATCGGGCGAGCGATTTGGATGGGAACACTGGGCCGTGCGTTGTTTTAGCGACGCCGTCGATGTTACAAAGTGGAACGAGCAGGGAGTTGTTTGAAAACTGGTGCGAAAGTTCCGACAACGGGGTGGTTATTTGTGATTTTGCGGTGCAAGGAACGTTGGCGAGGGAAATTTTAAGCGACGTGAAAACAGTCAAAGCGAGAGACGGAAGAGAGTTACAGCTGAGGTGCTCCGTCGATGCGATTTCCTTCAGCGCGCACGCGGATTACCCGCAGACGCAACAGTTTTTGGACATTTTGAATCCACCGCACGTGGTTTTAGTCCACGGAGAAACCTCGGAAATGGCGAGGTTGAAAAGAGCTTTGGAGGCGAAAGCGGTCGCGGACGGGAAAGAGATGAACGTGTTCGCGCCGAAGAATTGCCAATCGGTGGAAATTCGGTATCGAGGTGAGAAAGTCGCAAAGGTTGCCGGGTCGTTAGCGAGCGATTGTTTACCCGTAGAAGGTCAAGAGGTGAGAGGCGTTTTAGTGGCGAAAGATTTCGGTCATTTGTTAGTCGCGCCGGAGGACGTGAGAGATCACGCGAGGTTGCGAACCAGCGTCGTGACGCAACGACAATTGATTCCGTGCGAAGTGAACATCGATACTTTGCGATTCGCGCTAGAGGCGTTGTTTGAAGGCATGCACGCGGTGAGAACGTTAAGAATGCCCAAGAAGAGTAGCTTTAAAAACGAAGAGGACGATGATGAAAACAGCCCCGAAGAAAAGAAAACGGAAGAGAAAAAGAGCCCGACGAAAGGGCGTAAAACGAAAAAAGCGAAAAAAGAAGTCGCGATTAAAAAAGAGGAAGACGAGGAAGACGACGATAAATGGGAAGAAGGTGTTTCGATAGACAACGGCGCGGTTACACTTCGTAAAGCAAAGAAATCCGACGAAGTTGGCGTTGAACACGTGATTTTAGAGTGGGCGTCCGATCCGTTCGCGGACGTGTTAGCCGACGCCACTTTATCGGTCGTTTTGCAATTGAACCGAGAACCGGAAACGCTAAAAGCATACGAACGCGATCACGCGATCGCGACGAAAGAGAATGACACGGAAGCCGTGGAGTTGCTGCGGTTTAAAATGGCCGTCGCCATGCTCGAAGCGCAATTCGGCAAGGCGCAAAAAGTCGATGAGAAGACGCGCGTTTTAGAAATGAACGTGGATGCGAAGCGCGTGACGATTTTACACGCGACGAGAACGGTCGCGTGCGACGAGGACGAATCCACCCGGTCGCGAGTTGAGTTGGCTTTAGGTAGAATTGACGAAGCGATTGCAGATTGTTCGTACGCGCGTCGCGTGCGAAGCGCGACAACCACAGGCGGCGGCGGCGCGACTGCGGTGTAAATAATAAGTTTTTGTAAAAGTACATCGTTCATTTCGAAACACCGACGAGGAAGATCTTTAGGAGTTAAACCAACCCCAGAACCCTTTTTGACTGGCCTCCTTCGCCCGAATCTCCTTCTCTCTCTCCTTTTCCGCTTCTAGCCGAATCTTCCGATCTTGCTCGGCAATCTCGTTCTTCCGATACCCGTTCAACTCGTGGCCTTTCTTCCGCAACGCCTTCATTTTCATTTGCGTTTGCTTAAAATCCTTTTCTAAATCGTCCGCGATTTCCATCTGCTCTTCGATTTCGTTGTATATGGTCCCACTCGTCGCTTTCAACTTGGTCGATAAACGTGACAACGCGTGCAACGTTTGATCTTGACTTTTAATCTGTTGCGTTTGCAACCGCAAGAGTTGCTCCGGCGTCATGCCTTCCGTCATCTCCTCCGCGCTCAGTTTTTTGCTATTAATACCGTTATTATTATTACTACTACTACTCCCGTTGCTCATCAACAGCGAGCTCCTCTCGTCATCGGCTTCCATTTGTGCCACGAATATCCGCTTCTTCTCGGTAAATCCGAGTAAAATTTTCTGTCTATCCGCAAAGTCTCGCGCCGAGTTCGCTCTGTTTGTCGTTTTACGCGTCATATTTAGTATAGAGAAGAAGACGAGAGAACGAATATTTACGCGTCAGCGGTAAATATGAAAGGAACACCAATAATACTCGAACAACGCGAACACGAAGAACAAGAAGACAAACAAGAAAATCATCGCGCGAATGTACTACTACGACTAAAACGCACCCCATGGTCAAACAATTCTCCAGTTTCTCCAACGCTTCTTTAAACCGTTCGAATTCTCTTTTGAAGATATTTCTGCTTCTGATTTTTTCCTCCACGGACACGGACGAACACGTGCAACAGTCCTGGAACTGTTTCGCCGCTTTTTCGCAGCTTTCGAGCGCATCTCGCGTTTCTGACGCGTGGTGTTCCCATCGACTTAGTTTTTTCGTGAGACCATCACCATTGGGAGTACTTTTAGTCGTGCTCTTATCACCAAACCCGTACGCGGACATTACGAAGAAATGTGTTGTTAATTCGTCTCGCGAATCTCTTTTTATGGAGTGCAAACTCTCGAGTTTCGGTAGTACGCGTACCACAGCTCGTATCGATTAAAGCGCTACGTATCGAAGTATCGAAGGTGTTTGAATACTGGGTCGACGTTTAATAATAAAGCGCGAGAGAGAAAACAACGAGCACAAGTGAAGAATTTCCCCCTAAATGGGAGCCTCTTTTCCCCTACAAATTTAACCATTTAAGGCACAGTTTCGATTGTTTTAACAACCATCGTTGCATCGAGAAACCTCTCTCGCACTATCTCGCGGAACCCATATATACCGTGTATTTGAATTCACGATTTGTTTTTGTCCTCAATCGAGGGGCTGCTTTCGGAGGACACAGGAGATCATACGAGAGTCTTTGCATGTCAGATGACGACTTCTTTCCCTAAAACGCAACAGACTTTCTGCAACAACCACGCGGGGGGGCTTCTTTGTTGCGTCGAGACCAAATACACCAACACCATCGCGAGATCCAATTTTCGTCGAAAGGAAAGAGGGAGGAGAAGAACGAGGAGTTTGGGTGCTGCTGCTGCGAGAAAGAGTCGCAGCACGAAGAATGATGATGCTTATGCTCGTGACGAGGATTCTTTGAAAAGGAGCACCCAGAATAATACTACCACAACATTAACGACGCAGAAGAAGAAGACAAAGACAACAAAGACGAAGAAGAACGAGGAGAAGGCGACGAGACGAGACTTTGCGATGAAGACGACTATCTTACTCTCGTCGTCGACTTTTTCGGATGCTGGCGATGCGCGCGCGGATGATAACAACAACAACGCTTTTGGGGTATTCGCCGAGCGGATTCGAGCGAACAACGCAGCCTCCTCCTCCTCCTCCTCGAGCGATACTTCTTTGGAGAATAAAATTGCGCATCCCAAACTGTTCAAGAAGCGAGTGATTAATAAGAGCAAACCGGGGGCGACGAAATACCCGCTCTTTTTACTCGGCGAGTGGGAAGAAGAAGTCTCGTTCGCCGGGTACGAGTTCCCGTCGGACGAGTTTATCGATCGGAAAACGCTAGAACGAGCAGCCACGTGTCCCGGATTTCAAAAGTTGAGCGTCGCGTATTTACCGGACGTGGGCAAGACGCCGGCGCCGAAATATCGGGCGAGGTTTGTGCACGAAAAGCCGGGGGAGAACGTGAACGAGGCGAGCGGAGATGTCGTCGAAGATAGGGCGTTCAATCTGAGGAATATTTTTAACGCGTACTTGGAGGACGAGACAGCGGTGGAAAGCGTGGATTACGATTTTAGTAAGAACCCGAACCGAGCGACGGTGACTTTGAGAAGAGGTGCGGCGAATAACGCCGAACGGGTGGAACTCTTCACGAACGCGAGAGAATCCGAGACGAGCGGTAAAGACGGATGTTCCTTCTTGTGCGCGGAAACGTTGCGACAGGTCAGCTTAGGATACTCGGTCGATTACAACACCGCGCGGGTCGTCAACTACGACTACGAACACATCTGGAGATACCAACCGATGAGAGACGACAAAATCACCCCTTTCGACGTCAAAACCAAATGCGACTCTTTCGAAGACATTCGCCGGTGCAACTTCGTCAAAGCGCGGCTCTACACCGTAGCGTACCTCCAATCCGACGACGCCATGCGAGCAACCGCCAGAGTCAACCAAGCCGGCACCGCGCCTATCCCGAGCTTGTTCGACGCCGGGACGGCGGCGTACGCGCCCGCGGTGGTCTACTCGCACGACGTGCTCATGGAACGCGTTGGATGCGTGCCTTGAAATTATATTTATCGCAATAAAGTTTAATATTACATATTAGTCACGCGTATTCGATTGAAGAAACTTTCTCTTCTTCTTTGCTTGTTTACTTCATAAAAAAACTCCATCACATCACAGAACGAACGCACGTTGGATGCGTGCCTCGACATTATAGAATTATACCACAATAGTCCACATATTCGTCGCGCGTATTCTTCGATTGAAGATTTGATGAAAACTTTCAATTCTTCTTCTTTGGCTGTTTGTTTGCTTCATAAAAAAATCTCCAATTACAGAAGAAAAATAGTATGTCCAACGCTTTCGCTTCTGCCGCTGCCGACGATTCAGACGACGACGCGACGAAGTCTTTACCGTCGAACTCGTCGTCTTTGCTGCGACAACGGGGGAGACAACAACAACAAATGAACGACGCAAAAACTTTGCGCAAAAACGTGAAATTTAATTCTTTCACAGCGGCAACCGACGGGGAGGACGGAGATCTTCCACCGACGACGACGACGACTGCCACGGAAAATGATAATACGAACAACAACAAAAAGGAAGATAAAGACGCGTTCGTTTTACTTTTGAGCGTTTCCATCACCGCGCTGGTCGCCGCGTGCTATTTTTTGGAAAAGTACGCGTATTTGTTGAGACCGTTAGTGTTCGCGTGCGGGATAGCGCTGTGTTTGCAACCGATTGTGGATTTTTGCGCGGATAAGGCGTACCAGGCGAAGATACTGAGAAAGTGGCGGCTGAAGAGGCGCGTGGTGATGCAGAATAGCGAGAGTTTTATGGACGACGACGAAGAGGAGGAGGAAGAGGGGGGAGATGATGATGACGCCGACGGGCGGCGGCGGCGCGGCGGGTCGAGACGAAGAATATCCGCCGAGGAAGAGGAACATTTAGAGTACGAACGAGAACGGAGCCGAGCCGGGTGCGTTTTGGTCTTCCCGAGACCGATGGCTATTTTTATAGCCATATTCTTCGTCGTCGTATTTTTGTGCACGTTTCTTTTCGCGTTGTATTTAGGCCAGACGTGGATTGTCTCTCATTTACACGACAACGATTGGGACGAACGATTTAAAGATAGGATTCAGATCGTCGCGAATTTTGTGGACGACTGCGCGAGGAAGATTTTCAAGGAGGATCACGTCGCCGTGGACGCGTGGCAGACAATGGTGGATGAAGTCGAGTCGTGGTTGAAAGATGAGGACTTTTGGACGCAGGTTGGGACGACCGTGTTCAGATATTTCGGCGACGTGTGTTTGTGCGGCGTGTATTCGATGTTTTTGTTGGTGCCGGAAAGACAGCCGTTGAGGTTTAAAAAACCGGTAGTGAAACGAACCGTCGTGGCAGTGCGTAAGTTCATGAACATCATGATCGTTTTGGCACTTTTCAGGGCCGCTTTGGTGAGTTGCGTCTTATACTTTTGTGGCGTGCCGTTGATTTTAGCGGCTTCATTGGCAATTCTCTCGTTTTGGTTGTACTTCATTCCAACCGTCGGATCCTTGATTTCATTCGCGTTGCCGGTGCCGATTGCGTTGTTGTTGCCCGATTTAACATCAAGCGCGAGATGGTGCGCGTTTATTTTCCCATCCTTTGCATCTGCCATCGTCGGTGATTTTGTTGGCCCGGTCGCGTACAGGAAAGGATTGGACCTCTCGGAAGTAACCGTGTTGTTGTGTTTAGTTTTTTGGTATTCCGTGTGGGGTGCCGCTGGAGCAGTGTTGGCGGTACCGTTGACGTGCGCGATCAAGATTGCTTTAGAAGAGATGCCACATGCTGGAGCAAAAATGGTAGCGAGGATGATGGCGCCGAGGTTGAAGAGGAGACGACCGAACGCCTCCGAAAGGGCGGCGTTGGCAAGCGAGTCTTCGCTGTCGTTCAGGACAAGCGGAGGAAGAGATGAGCGACCGATGAATACGACGGATATCAATGCAAATGAAGAAGAAGAAGAAGAAGAAGAAGAAGACGATGCGTACGAAAGAGGCGACCCGAGAACGCCATATACGGTTCGAGCGGCACGATGGACGTGGAGAAAAGTCAACCCGGCGAAACCGTCATCATCACCCGGAGGTTATGCCAGACTTGAAGACGACGCGAATGAGTCTTGAGTCTTCTTCATCGGACAGGAATGCATCATCATGAGACTCTCAAGTCCAACTTTTCTCTTTGCAAGATCTACGTAGTCAATTTGTACAAAAAGCAGTATTTTCTAGTATATTATTACAAGTTTTATCGCTGTTATTGTTGTTGCTGTTGTTGATTTGATTTCTTTCAACACGCCGAGGGTGAAGTCGCTCGCTGTTTTCCTTCAAGCGTTTGCTTTCCCGTTACGATGTCATCCACTAACGATTTGATTTGTTCGATTCGAAACGGTTTTGTGAGCCATCCGGTGAACCCATCTCGCATGCAGTTATCCCTCGACTCTGTCATCGCATCCGCCGTGACGGCAACGATTGGTATTTTCGAGTCTGGGTACTGTTCGCGAATCTTCCTCACGCACTCCAATCCGCCGCATCTCGGCATGTGTAAATCCATGAGAATTATATCAAACGCGTCCACACCTTGCTCTTCCTTTTCGATCAACTCGAGCGCAACGACACCATCTTTTGCCCAGACGACGTCATCGCAGCCGCACTTTCCTAAAACCGCTTTGGCAACTTTCATGTTGATCAAGTGATCTTCGGCGAGTAAAATGCGAAGTTTCGGCGGCGGACCGGCGGATTCAGGCGCTTTCTCTTTTATCAAGTGCGCGGCGCTTTTATTGGATATTTTGCCTCTCTTGGAACACTCGTCTTCGCCTTCAACTTTTTCTCTCGCCATGACTCGGTAAATGGCCTGCTGCAAATTTCCGTATCTCACCGGTTTCGTCACGGCTTCAAAGTTTGATTGCGCCAGGATGGCTTCGCATAATTTCACGACTCTCTTGCGCTCGGCTTCGCTGACGGCTTTTTCTACCTCCGTTTCAACATCCAAAGCTTCTTGGTCGACTTCTTCGTTCTTTTCGTGCAAACGAGCTAACGTTCCAGCGATGCCACCACCCAAAACTTTCGCAGCCGCTGGCCACGTGAGCAAAAGCATTGCCGGTAAGATTTTGTGCACTTCCACCGGGGTGTGCTCTTTCGGCTTCTTTTCGGCGGAACCACCATCTGTACTTCTGGCGACGGAACCAGACCTCGTCTTACGTTTCGCCTTAACCGCACCTAAAAAGGTTGAGCCATCTTCAGATACTAGCTTTTGCTTCTGCGCGAAAGCCAAAAGTTCTCTCTCGAACTTTGGCGACCTTTGCGCAATAACGCAGCCGTACTTTCGATTTTTCTCATCCTCGGGATGCGCTGCGACGTCCTTCCTGAGTTTCTCAAACAAGCTCTGCGCCGATGTCACCACCTCGACTTCGATGCACCACTGTTGTAAACTGCTTTCAATAGTTTTACAAATCATGTGACTTTCGTCGTAGACTAAAGCAGTCGATCTTCGTCCGTTCTCGTCCCCGATGGACATGTTCACTTTTTGCGGGACCCAAGACTCCGCGTGGTGTTTCATCGCGGAAAAGTTGCCAAGTTTTTGTACAGTTAAACCAATCGGAGAGTTTAAAGTTGTCACGAGGTTGCTCGTGTTATCAATGCTTTCCCTTTTCTCTGTCATATCGTTCTCGTTGGCAACTTGACATTTCACGCAAAAGTGAAACGTCGAGCCTTTGCCTAAACCTTCGGATTCGGCCCAGATGGTACCGCCCATCGCTTCACACAGTTTTCGAGAAATCGCGAGACCGAGACCGGAACCATCGAACTTTCGTGTCGTACCATCGTCAACTTGTTGAAACGAGTTGAACACCTCGCAAATCATATTTGCAGATAAGCCAATGCCGGTATCTTTGACGTAAAAGTGAAGATAGACCGGTTTGTCGTTGTTCTCGCTTCCCCCGGATTGATTACCACTACCTACGGTGCCGGAGTGCGTCGTCGCCGCGCCTTTACCAGTCGCTTCGGAAAGTTCGTGAGATCTTTTGATATCGTTCTGTTGTTGTTGTAGTTTTTGCTCGGTTGAGTGTTGGTTGTGAAACGGACACTGCGCTTTTTCTTCGCCTTCGCCTTCGCCGGAACCCGCTTTCTCCTGCGGCTGCTCGCCATCTTTCGGCGAAAAGTGCGGACACATGTGCGCCAATTTACTCAAAGGTGTGATCCAATCATCATTCATCGCTAACGAGGAATTTACGCGTTGCATTTTCTTCGTTTTCGGGGCCATGCCAATGTACAAACGAACCATGATGTCCCCTTTCTCGGTAAATTTGATGGCGTTGTTGATGGAATTCAACAAGATTTGTTGCACGCGCATGGCGTCGCCCAAAACGGTTTTCGGAACGCCTTCGTCAACGTGGTATCCAACGTTTAACTTTAACCTACCCGCGTGAATACCTACGATTTCCAACACGTTTGCGATGACCGCCTCTGGGTTGAACGGCTCTTTCGCCAAGGATAACTTTTCCGCCTCGACGCGAGAGAAATCGAGAATATCGCTAATCAACGCTTGTAAGGTTTCCCCAGACGATTGCATGGTTGTCACTAAGTCTCTTTGCACGCGGTCTAACTTTGTATCCTCTAACAACTGACCGACTGCGATTAGCCCATTCAAAGGTGTTCGAATCTCGTGGGACATGTGAGCTAAAAACTTGGATTTCGATTCCGTCGCCGCGTTGGCGATGGCGACTCGTTTCAAAGCTTCAATCTCTGCATTTTGTGAGTCAACTATTTTCGTCACGTCGGATTGAATCCCGACGTAATGCGTCACCACGCTGTTTTCGTTACGAATCGGTTTTAGCGATAAGTTGTTAATGAACATCTCCCCGTTTTTCTTATAGTTTTTCAATTGACACGTAATCGACAATCCGTTCATCACCGCGTATTTTATTTTTCTCACCACTTCCGGTTCCGTCTCCGGGCCTTGTAAAAAACGACAGTTCTTCCCAACCGTCTCATCCACGGTATACCCAGTAATTTCCGTAAAACCTTGATTGGCAAACACGAGCGGTTGCAACGGGTGCGTAAAATCCGCAATCGTCACCCCTTCCTCCAACGAATCCATCGCCAGCTCTTTCAGCGGCGCCAACTTTCGCAACAAGTTATTCGACAGCGCGGTCTGGTTCGCGTTCGCGGATGACGTAGACGTTCGCAGTCGTTTCTTCAACTCCTCGTTGCTCTTTCGCAACTGTAAGATTTCTTCTTGCAATCGCCGGTATTCGTCTGAGTTATTGTTGTTATTCTCGGCGCTGCCCATATCGTCCGATCCCGTCGCGCGTTCGTCCTCGGTCGAGTTCTGTTTATCTTCTTTACTCCCATTATTATTGGTAATAGTAATGTCGTTATCCTCGGCATTTTTAGCACGAGTTGTCCGATGATGATGATACGGGCACTTCTTCGCGTGCGCATTGTTGCTATCTGGCACCACGACCACCATTTCGTTCGCCTCTTCCTCCTCTCTTCTTCGGGTAGTCGTATCCGCGGCGTTCCTCGTCGTTTCGTCCGCGCGCGGCCTAATGTCGTCGTTGTCGTTTCAAAGAGAAAGATGAACCACGTCGCAAAATGAGAGATGATAATAAAAGTCAGTTTTGTCTTCTTCCATCGAGAGAGAGAGAGAGAGAGAGAACGAAAGAGATGATCAAAGAGGAGAATTTCCTCGCGGAGGAAAAAAGTCAATTTTTGAGATCCAAACAACTGTCTCTCGTTTATGTGGATAACTCTCCTACCTTTTCTTCGTAATCGTCGCTCCACCAAAGCCTTGTCCTCCTTCGTTCCAGAAGCCTTGTCCTTCGTTGTCGTTCGATCCGCCGTCTTCTGAGCTCGATTTCGTATTCTTCGTGGACGTCGGTACCTCTTGGTCGCCGCCTTTTCCGTTTCCGTTCGTGCGCATCATCATCGTATCTCTCTCTTTAAAATCGTATTCGTCTCTGCGCTTTATATTATCCACACAAAAACAAAGAGACGATGAATTTCGCTTTTAATAAAAGAGAGAGAGAGAGAGAGAAGAAATGAACGCGCGCCCTTTTGCTGCGTTCAAACAACAACGCGAGCGAGAGAGATAAAGCAGCAGCAGTAGCAGAGAGAAAAGAAACACGCGCGTTTGCGTTTGCGCTCCTCTGCAAGTGATGAATGACGAGTCGTTATATTAAATGAGAGATATAACTTGTCCTTTTTAAGTGTTTTTGTGGTAGAAAATCGTTGAAAAGAACAGTCAGGGTTTAGGGTTTAGAACAGTCAAAGAAGAAAAAAAGTGAAAAAAGAGACGAAAGAGAGTTTAGGAGTTTAGGGTTTTTTTGTTGGCTGGTGGTCTCTGACATCTGTCTGAGAAAAGTTTGTGTTTCGTGTCATTTTTCGCGGTGCACGCGAGAAAGAAGAGTAGAATTGAAAGAAATGAAGTGGACAACCCTTGAACCATCACTGGAAGAAGACTGGACGACCGGGGAGGTACCCAAACCGCGTTCTCACCACGCGAGCATCGCTTTGAATGCTAACACGACTACGAAGAAAGTTTTAATCTGCGGCGGGGTGTGCGCGAAAACCAATCAGTTGTTGAAAGATTGTTGGACGCTCGATGTGATTGGAAAACGTTGGCAGAGGATTGGCGACTTACCACGCGGAGCGGCGTGGGGACACTTGATAAGATATCACGGGTTGATCGTGCACGTCGGCGGGGTGAGCACTTCTTCTGGTTCGGAGGAAAACTTTGCGTCGTCGTCGTCGTCTTTCTTCTCGTCGTTTTTCTCCTCCTCCTCTGCTGCCACTCTCGGTTCGTACGAAAGTTTAACGAGCTCGACGAGAGAACCGGAAAAAGTGAAAGTGTACGCGTTGGACGAGGAGAACGGGATGAGTTGGATTGAAAGTCCGACGACCGGGGACGTGCCGACGGAGAAAGTCGGGTCGGCGTGCGTGTCGTTGGGTGATCGGGCGATCGTGTTGCACGGCGGGAAGTGTCTCGGAGGCATACAGAAAGACGTACACTTTGGGTCGCTGAGAATATTAGACGTCCCGACGATGACCTGGATCGCGCCGGTGTCAAAGAGAGATGGGTACGAGGAGGTGGAACCGGGTGTGCATCTGAAACCGCTGCCGAGGTGCGCGCACGTGGCGGTTTTGATGAGCGGTAAACGGATAGCGTTTCTTGGAGGGAAGAACAAATCTGGGCCGATTTACGACGGGTGCGCGGACGTGTACGATTATTTAAACAACAGATGGTTGCGGCCGATTGAGGTGTTTGGTGAGAACATAATCGTATACACGACGTGTTACGCGCAAACAGACGTCGGCACGTACTGTTTCATGGAGAGAAACGGGGACGTAAACGCGTTAGACGTGAACGAGATGGTCTGGGATCCAAGTTTAGTCAGGTGCGATAATTTGCACGAGTTGGAGGACGACATCGCCGGTCGATCGATGACTTTGTGCGGTGATGTGTTAGTTGTCGTTGGAGGCGCAAAGAAGGATCTGAGCGGAGGGAGTCGGTATCGAGTGGGTGGGTATAACGACGACGAGATGATGGCGGCGACGTGGACGACGAGATTGGCGCCGGCCAACGCGGCAATCGTCGGGAAAGGCGAAAACGCCGTTTTACCTCGAAAGATGGAAGCAGATGCCACCGCCGCCGCCGCCAATATGCAAAAAGTAGGCGTTTGGGACGGAGGCATTGGTAAAGCCGCGAGTGCCTGGAACGATGCTTTGTCCGAACAACCGTCTTTCCAACAAACGCAAACGCAGCAACAAAAGAAGCACGATTTCGATCGATTCTCTCGCAACTCCTACGCGTTAGGCAGCGACTCCGCGGAAAGAGCCATAGAAGGAATAAGCCGCATAGGCGAGGAATTTCAAAAGCAAAAAAACGGCACGCACGACGACGTTGGTACTTTTACGGACTCTCGAGAGAAGAACGCGATGACCCGGCGCTTAAACGACCTCATGCGCGACTTGGAAAACGAAAAGCAACTCCGCGAAAAAATCGAACGCATGAACGACGATCTGACTTTAGAATTAAAACAGTACGTCGGACGTAAAAACGTCAACGTTCTCGCCAAAGAATTAGAAGCCGACCGAGAGAAACTCACGAAAATGACCGAAGATATGAAAAAACAAAGAGACGAAAAAGACAAAGAGTACGAACAAAAATTCGAAGCGTTGCGGCTCTCCGAAAACGAACGCGAAGACGCTCGAATGTGCAAGAAATGGAAACAAATCGCGGAAACCAGCGGCGAGAAATACGACGAGTTACTCGTTATCGCTCAAACGCAAAAAGAAGGTTTAGACGAGCTGTGCGACGTTTTCCCCGGCGCGAAGAGGTACCTCGATCGAGCGATTCCTTCGTTGGCGAGCGTGCGTATTCCGCGCGTCAGAGAACAAATCATGCCCAGCTGGTTCTCCGACGACGCGAGACATATCAAACGAGGGAGCGCCGCGGACGAGAAGAAAAACGGCGGGTTCTTCGGCAGCTCCTCTTTTTTGGGTGGTTTCTTGTAAAGAGTAGTATATATACATCTCGTATCATCATCTCGCTCGTTTTCTTCACAAAGAGAAGCACACACACACTTCTCATCCTCATCATCGCATGCATCGTCGTCGCAAAAACTTCCATCTCCTTCTCCTTCTCCTGACGATTACTCGTAGTATCACTACCGCTGCGACCTCCTCCTCCTCAACGACGCAACGACGACGAAACATCGAAGACGACCTCGGGTTAGAGCGTCGACCGTTCGACGACAGTTTAAAACATTCTTCCCGAGACGAAGAAGTTAAAGAAGAGAATAAGATAAACGAAGAGTTACTGGATTACCACGACGCGTACCGAGACCACTCTCACGACCACGAGCACTTGGAGGAAGGAGAGCGCGTCGTGCGTTGGGAGCTGTAGATTGAAAGGAGAGAAAGATGACTTTGTTTACGAGTCGAGTCGAGCGTGCGATGATGATGACGAGACGTTGGAGAAGGAGGAAGAGCAGCGTTGTGAGGCGAAGATGTCACTTTACGGCGACGGGGTCTTCGTCTACTCCTCCTCCCCTACCGTGCGCGGTGGTTTTAGGCGACAACGCGGAAGATTTACGCAGGACCGGGAAAGTCGTGAAAGAGTCGCTCGATTTGAAGAGAGTCGTTATGATTAAATATGGATCCGACGAAGACGGTTTGCGGGAAGGCGAATCGGTCCGAGTAAAGCGAGCGTCGTCGTCATCGGAGGAGGAGGAGGAGGAGGAAGATATGTTTGAGATGAATGGGTGTTCGGGAGAGACGGCTGCAATCGTGGCGTTGGACCCAACCGGAGGTCTGATTGCAAAGATGGGATTGTCGAGCGTGTTGTGCGTCGTGGGCGTCGCGCGAGATGTGAGTTTAGGCGAAGATATGCACGGGTCGAGAGCAGTGAGAGCCGCTCGGAGAGCGGCGGTCGTAGGAGTTCCAACCGTTGTCGCCTCCGCGGTGACGAGGTCGGGAATGGAAGGCAAAATAGACGCGTGTTTGAAAGCGCTGAAGGTGGTACTGAAGCAAGTGAAAGGCGTAATTTCCATGGAACGAGCGAAGAATTGTCCTCGATCGCACTTTCCATTTCCGACGAACGGAAGGTGGGCGTCGCTCGGTACTACTGCGTTTCCGATTGAAGACGAGGCGCTCTCGAAAGTAATATTTGACGATAGCAGCGGCATTGATTTTGCCAGTAAAGACGCGTGGTCGTTTAGCGGTTCAATCGCACCCGTGCGAGATAGCAGTAATCGTGGTAGTAGTAAAACCGGCGAAACGCCGGAACGCAGAAGGAAGGCGATTAGAGACGCATTCGGAGAAGCCGACGTTTTTTTGCACATCCACGTTGCACCAAACTGGATGGAAAATAAGTTCCAGTCGACTCGCCCGGGAGTTTTGTGGCGTCAACAACGCGTTTCTTCAGATGACAGAGACGACGATAAAACACCCGACACTTTTGGTCGGACGTTACCCATGCAAAGCATCGCCGCGGACGAAACGAGAGCCGACGAATCCGGCGCCTCCTTCGTCCGACAATTGGCGACAGAATCGATGATTGCGCAAAGACGAAATGAAAACATCATCATCATCAACAACAACAACAACAACAACAACAACAACGCAGAAGAAAAAAAAGACATCGAAAACAAAGTCATCCCGTCAGTGTTCAAAGTATCTTCCGGTACAGTCGTCGCCGACGATTCGCACAAAGGCGACGTCGACGCCGTCTCCAAAGGATTCGCCGCAATATCCACGATATCCGCGTGGCCGCAAGGCCACGCGTTCGCGATACTCGACGACGTCCTCGTCGAAAGTCTCAGAGAAGTTAGCAGTAGCAGTAGCAGCGGGTTGGTTGGTTTACCGTCCTGGTTAGTTCACATCAAAGAATAGATTTTTCATTAATAAAGCCTACAAATCAATCACCCTGGACAATTTTTGAATTCTATTCAACAACGCGTCGCCATCCTTCACGAACTGTTGATACAACGCGTTCTTCTTATCCGGCCTATTCGTCCTCAATACCCCTTCCACGGCGTCGATTGTACAATTCAACCTACCGCTAACGATGAACCTACTCAACTCTTCGTCCAAAAATTCTACGCTCACCCCAAAAGCTTGCGCCATGCTCGGCACGCTCACCGATCGATAACTTTGCAAGTACTGCGCGTACGCTCTGACTCTACACTCGCGACTAAAATAGCGACTATGCGGCGACAACCACGGCGACAAATCAACCGCGTCTCCAACCAACGGAAACGCCTCGGCAAACTTCGCGTACTCGCACCGTTGCAACGAATTCAAAAAATCCGGCAACCCCGGCGTGCTTAAACTCGCTCGAATAATCTCCGGCGCCATCACCACCTTCTCGTTCAACTCCACTCTCGGCAATGTCACCACTCCAGTCACCGCGCAATGAAACACAAACTCGTCGTACGACATCAACTCGTACGCTCCAAACGTGCTCAAACTTTCCAAAAACAACGTAGACGCAGATTTAAAATCTCTCGACGCGCACATCCACAGCCCCTCGTACACTTTCAAGCGATTCTTTCTCTCCCAATCCGCGCCTCCCGGCATCTCTAACAACTTTTTAATCTCCTCGATGCTCTTCTTCCACATCCCGAGGTCCTCCCAAAACAAACCGACTCTCGCTTTGCTGAACTCAATCTCCATCTTCTGTCCAATCGTCGCGTTCGTTTCCTTGCACTTCTCGTACGCCTCCACGCACTTCTCCTTATATCCCATCTGTGCGTATTTATCCCCCATTTCACGCAGCGCCGATTGCACGTCGTCGTCGCCCAAGTTCTCCTTCGCGTCTTTCAAATTCGATTCGATCTTCGTCATCGTTTCCGTTTCAAACGTTTGCATTCGCTTCAACTCCTTCGCGTCTAATGGCCAGGAAAGCTTCTCGCAAAAGTATTCGTAGCATCCAACCATGTTGTTCTCACATAAAATCGTCTGTATCTCCTTCGCAATCGATTCGGCCGCCCCTTGGCGCGAAGAAGTATGAACAACTTTGGCCACCTCGTACGCTCGGGAAAGTTTTCGAAGTTGGACTTTGTGGTCGACTTTTTCCTCCTCTTGTTGCTCTTCTTCTTCCTCTTCCTTCTTTTTGATCGTCGTCGTTTCATCAATACCATTAACACCACCAACACCACTCGCGTCGTCGGTTTCCATGTCGTCGGCGAGAGTGCCAACCATGTTTGTTTATTCTTCTTAGTAGAGAGAGAGAGAGAGAGAGAGAGAGATCTGACGAAGAAACAGATCCATTTGGGAGAAGATCCTTCAGACTGCTGTAGGGTTTGACACCCTAAGCAATTGTGTTGCAAACAGTTAGGGAAAAAGAACCGACGTTTCGCCACAAAGAAAGAAAGAAAGAAAGAAAGAAATCACATCACATGGTGGCGGTGTCGGCGGTTTTCGAAGAATGCGCGGAAGGAGACCATCCGAGAAGAAGGAGAGAGACAGAAGCTGACGGCGACGAGGATTTTGCATCTCCTCCTCCTTCAACTTCTTCGTCTTCTTCTTTGAACACTCCTTCTTCATCCGGAAAACGGAAAGATGGAATTTCGTCCTCTGGAAAAAGCAGTCTCAGCGCGTCTTTGAAGAGCGAAACGGAGGAAGAAGAGGAGGAGGAAAAAGACGACGACGACGAGAACGACGACGACCGGGAGGAGGACGTTTCTTCGTTACTCGAACGACTCGCGCTCGGCGACGAAAAACGCGACGGAGAGGAGAAGAATTATAAGAATTCCTCTTTTTCTTCTCTCGCCTCTCGACAACCTGTTGGAGGAAATGCGTTGAAGACGAAAGATTTGCGAGGCGTCGCCGAGTACGTGAATTCAGACGCGTGCAAAAACATCGTCGTCATGTGCGGTGCTGGCGTCTCTGTGAGCGCGGGGATACCGGATTTTCGAACACCTGGGACGGGTTTGTACGACAACTTAGCCGCGTATGATTTACCGTACCCGCAAGCGGTTTTTGAGATTGGATTTTTCAAATCCAATCCGGAACCGTTTTATTTACTCGCGAGTCACTTACAACCGGGGAAATTTGAACCGACGAAGACGCACAAGTTTATTAAACTATTAGAAACGAAGAAGAAACTGAGAAGATGTTTTACGCAAAATATCGACAGTTTAGAGACGAAGGCTGGTGTGAGCGAAGAGAAAGTTGTCGCGGCGCACGGTAACTTTGACACGGCGAGGTGTTTGAGAGGGCACGCGCAGGACGTAAAGAAAGTGATGGAACACGTGGCGAGAGGCGCGCCGATGCGATGCGAGCAGTGCGAGGAGTACGTGAAACCAGATATCGTATTCTTTGGCGAAAATTTACCGGTTCGGTTTGGGAAGTTGGCGAAAGTTGATTTCAATCGCGAAAATTGCGATTTGCTCATCGTCATGGGCACGAGCTTGCAAGTGCAACCGTTCGCCGGGCTCATTGAATATCCGGATATCGATTGCCCGAGAATTTTGATCAACAGAGAGAAAGTTGGCGAGGTTCCCAGCCGACGCGGCTTTTTTGAAAGAGGCACGAGTAAAGGCAGAGGGTTTGACTTTTCCGAGGAAGGGAGGAGAGACGTTTTGTTTCTTGGCGATTGCGACGAGGGCGTGCGTCAGTTATGCGAGCATCTCGAATGGGAGTTAGAATGAGTTTGAAAATTAGATAGAAAGCACAACATACGCGGCGCGTTATGTATAGAAAAACATACTACTCGTACTAGATTATATATCACTTAATAGACTCTTTTTATCTTCTATCTTTTCTCTCGCGTGTTGTGTTACACGCGGCTGGCTGTAGACGCGCTGGTGCTGCTGCCGCTGACGACGATCGACGACGACGATCAACCAGCGAGATAATTTTCAAAAACATAAATATTTTATAAAATGTGGACGTCTCCGCAGTCGTTGCGCCGCAGTTGGTGTTGTTCACCGCGCGAAACTACCGCCGAAGATTGTTTCGACGACCCGTTTTTTTCGGCGGCGAGAGGGAGGAGAATTTCAATCTCGCCTTCATCGCCGCTGCTCGAGTTATTGTTGTTGTTGTTGTTGTTGTTGTTTTGACTCGTTTTGTCGCTCGTGCCAGAGAGGGAGGTGCGTCTTTTTCCACGCGCAAAAAAGGCAAAGAGAGTTTGCGCGAACAACACGAAAGCTGAGCCCACGAGGGTTCCTCCGAAAATGTATCGGTTTTTGTGCGATGACAACGGCATGTGTATGTCGCTGATGCGAGCGCTTCTCTCAAAGTGATCGTAAAGACAACGGCCGCGTGTGATCTCGAAAAGACTCTCGAGACGAAAGAAATTCGCCAGAAGACAAAAAAAAAACGAGAGAGATTGGAATATTATTACAAGCGCAACGCATCACTTTTTCTCGCGTGAACTTCTCCTATTTACTACGAAACGCGAAAGATAAAAACGAGAACCTATACGCTGAACGCGTACGATGGAGAATAGTGCACAGGAAACGACGAGAATACCTCCGGTTTTCACCGCGAGCGAGGCAAAGAAGGAAGGGTACGAAGAAGAACTTGGACACCCATTTCTTGAGGAAGATTTGGACACGGATGGAGGGTGCCCTCATCATCATCATAAACATCATCACGGGCGACGAGGATACAAAAACCCGTTTAAATTCGCGTTCTTTATCTTGTTGGGAGTAAACATCGTCGGAGTTATGAAACACTGTCAAATGATGCGAAGGAAAATGGAGTGGTGCAAAGCGCACCCGAAGAAGTGCGAGAAATGGAAGAAGCACCATGGAATGCATGGAGGGAAAATGGAAGAAAAGCGCGGCGGCGAGTTCCTGCGCAATCCAATCGTGGACTACTTCTGGCCGCAACCGCCGATGTGGATGCGACACCACGCGCACGACGACGAGGATTGGGAGACGACTGTTAAATTTGAAGGCGAAACGTTTCCTCCGGAAGAATTAGGAAGTGAAAATATTGGGTTGGAAAAGTTTCGAGTTCCCGAAAATTGGAAGTGCAAAAAGCACCGAAAGCGGGCGCGGGGGAGAAAAGACGACGACGACGACCACGATCACGACGACGACGACGACCACGATCACGACGACGACGACGACCACCACAAATACAGAGGCGGCAAAAACTAAATGCGTTGGAACTCTTTGTTTTAATATTATGTATGTATATATTGTTTATCAGAAATAGAAATACACTTGTGCTTTGTTTTATTCGTTGTTGTGTCTATGTGTTGTATGTGTTCTCTTGTGTTGTATGTGTTCTCTCTCTCTCTCTCTTTCTCTCTCTCTCCCATCTCTCGCGCCTTCTTCTCCATCAACCTTCGGCTTCAATCTCTTGACGTGCTCTTTTCATCTTATTCGCAGCTTCCGTCGTTCGCTTCTTCGTCCCAGGCGTCAAAACGCTCTCAGGTACGCCTTCCGTAGTATCGCCGACGAATCTCAACGCTTCGTTGACGTCCACTTTTTGCGTGATGGAAACTTTGTTGACGTGCGAAACGCCAATCAACTGGTTCGCTTTGCGCACAATCTCCGGTCGAAACGTCGTGCAAACAAACTGCGTTCCTTTCTCGGCTCGTTCACTAATCATCGCCGCGACGGACGTTCGGTATTGCGGATCTAACGCGGCGTCGATTTCGTCGAACAAATAGAACGGCAACGGGTCGCATCTTTGAATGGCAAAGATAAGCGCCACAGCGACGACGGTTTTTTGACCGCCGGAGAGTTGCTTCATTTGCATGGTTTCGCCGCCGCCGCCAAAGTGAAGCTTGATTTTCACGCCAGAGTATTTATCCATGAAACCGGCAGCAGCGTTGACTGCAGCGGCAGCTGGAGCGTTTGACTTTTCATCCGCCGTCGCAGTACCACCGACTTCCGGAACGACCGCCTTCTTCCTCTGCATGACCAACTCGCCTTTCCCTCCAGGCACGAGTTGCGAAAAGACCTCCTTAAAGTTCAAACTCGCTTGTTTAAACGTTCTCTCGATCGCTTCGTCTTTCTTGCGGTCTAAATGCTCCATCAACTCCAAAATTTTCTTCGACGCCTCCGCGATTTCCGTTCGACGTTCTTTCAATTCGTCTCTCTGTTCGGTGAACTGTTCCCACTGATCGATGGCTTTCTTGTTCACGTGCGACAATTGGCCCAAACCTTCGTTCGTCTTACCGAGTTCTTTTCGTAACTGCTCTGGTGTGTAGCTGTTGTACTTTTCGAACGCGTCGGCGGGTAAGGACCCGACGTCGCGAATTTTGCGTTGGATGGCGTCGACTTTTGCCGCGTAGTTGGTGCGTTTCGACGCTAAAGCTTCCATCTCGCGTTCATCGCTGCCCAAGTTTCCTCGAACGTCTTCAACTTTCGCTCGTAGGTTTTCTAATCGGATCTTTTGACTATCTGCGTCTGATTTAGCATCGGCGAGCGCTTTCACCGCTTTCTTGTGCTTTTCGTTGATTTCGCTCTCTTCCGCTCTCAACGCTTTCAGTTGCGCGGAGAGTTTTTGAAACTCTCTCGTTTTCGCCTCGACGTCGACTTCAGTCGTTTGGTTCGCCAAACGTCTCAGCGAGCGTTCTAAATTCGATTTTAAGGTTTCTTCTAACGATTCGCACGTCGCTTGTAACTCGACTCTCGCCGCGGATAAATTGGAAAGTTCTTCTTTCAGAGAAGCTAACTTGGGATTGAGCTCCTCGAACTCTTTCTTCTCTTGCGCGGTTAATTGCACGTCCAACTTTGTCCCTTTCTCTTTAGCTAAATCTTTCGCGTCCAGCTCTGCCAACTCGATTTCATCCCGCATGGATTTAATTGCGTCCGCGTTTTGTCGAGTGAGTTGTCCCGATCGAGTCGACGTTTCAGAGAAGTGTCTCAACTCTGTCTTTAATCGATCGACGGTTTGCGCCACGTGGCGTCTGTTGGATTCGACTTTTTGCACTTCACCAACCGCCACCGAAACGGTTTGCTCCAACGACGATAACTCCGTTTTCACCTTTCCAGCTTCCTCTTTCAACGCTTCGCGCCTTTCCACGCACGTTTTGACCGCTTTTACGGCTTGCAATCGAGATTTGTTTGCGTCTCGGTGACCTCCGCTCATGACGCCTTTGGAGGAAACGGTATCGCCATCCATCGTCACGCAGTTTAAGTTGGTCGTCTTCGACATTTCCGCCGCGACATCGATGTTTCTACAAATCAATACTCGAGAAAAGACTTGGCTGAACGCAACGTTGTACTTCTCGTCCCGAGTGATTTTGTTCAACAACGGGAACGCGTTTTTATCCTCCGGATATTTCACGTTTTGCATCTGTAAACGATTCAACGGCAAAAATGTCACGCGTCCACCTTTCTCTTTGTTCAAGTGCTTAATAATTTCGCTTCCGATGTCGTCGTTATCGACGACGATTTGGAATAACTGGTTTCCAGCGGCGGCTTCGACGGCGGAGTTGAAGCGACTATCGCATTCCATCAACTCGATCAAAGGTCCGTGGACGCCCGTAATCCCGCGTTCGTTCACGATTCTTTGCACCGCGGCTAAACCTTTGTGCAAATCTCTCGCCATGCTGTATTCCAGCTGCTTCTCGTACTTTTGAACGTCTTCGCCTAACTTGGCCAACTCGCTGTCGAAATCGGCGTCTTTGCGTTGCAACGTCTTGCGTTCGTTTTGCACTTTATTCCTCTTCGCGAGTAACTTTTCGTGTTCGTCGTCCAACTTTTGCAACTCTTTCGAGGCGGACTGTAACTGTTTCTCCAATCGGTCCAACTCTTTTTTATCTTTTTCCTTTTCTTGTTCGATATCTTTGATATCGTTTTCGCTTCGTTCGATTTCTTTCTTTTTCAACGCGATGGTCGCCTTGGTATTTTTCACTTGCTCGTCGATCCATTCGTCTCTTTGTTTTTCCGTTTGAAACTGCGCCGATCGTCCGCGTTTGGCGTGCAACGCGTTCAATTTACGTTCACACTGTAAAACCTCCGATTGCTTGGCATCCTCGTCTTCCTTAGCCTTTTCAAACTTTGGTTTCGCTTTGCTCAACTTGTCGCGAATATCCTTCGCTCGTTCCTCCACGGACGTTTTCTGGTCCTCAGCGTCCGCTTTTTGCAACGTGAACCGCTCGATCGATTCCTGTAAATCTTGCACGTCTAATTCTTTCGTCGCTCGTAGTTCGCCGATTTCTTTCCTTTCCACGTCGATCCCCATCGCTTCTCTCGATAATCGTTCAATCTCTCTTTCGGCGTTTTTCGTCACTTTTTCCAACTCTCTCGCTTCAGCTTTCGCGCCAATCGTTTCCTCCTCGGTCATCCTCGCCCGTTCGCTCGCGTGTCGTCTCCTCTCCTCCACGTCGTCCAACTTTTGCCTCGCTTCCGATAACTCTTTATCGTAAATCGCGTACTCGATGCTCCTCTTCGCCTTGTCCAACTTCACGTACTTCTCCAACTCCTCCTTCTCTTCGTCCAACTCCTCCAAACGACTTTCGATAAAAGTCACGGTTTCTTTCACCGCGTCTTCTCTCGTCTTCGTCTCCTTCATGATTTTCATCGACTCTTCTCTCTTCTCCTCGTACACCGACGTCCCTCCGATTTCCTTCAATAACTCCAACCGCTCTTTATCCGACATCGTCGCCATCTTCGTTATTCTTCCTTGCTGCACGCAATAATACGGATTCGTCCTCGAAAATCCCGCGGATTCTAACAAATTCACAATCTCCGTCTTTGACGCGTGTTTCTTGTCCAAATAATACTCGTCTTTTTTCAAACCAATGTTTCGTCTCAATCGCACCTCGTCTCGTTCCACCGGCATTCTCCGATCTTTGTTGCAAAAAACAATCTCCACGTACGCGCTCATCACCGCGTGCCCGGCGCCTTCGTGTAACAATCTCTGCCGCTCTTCCGCTCGTAACGTGCCAAAAACATCGCTCAATACAAATCGAATCGCGTGGAATAAGTTCGATTTCCCAGACCCGTTCGCGCCGACGATGCAGTTCAAGTTCGGCGTTAAATCCACCGACGTTTGGTCGCGGTAGGTTTTAAAACCTTCCACGATGACCGATTTGACGTGCATTTTTCGCTCGAACCTTTTCCTCTTCCTCTCAAACGTTCGCGGGCAAACTCTGTGAATGCGCGCGCGCGTGTTATAATAATAAAGATCGCAATACACAAGTATATATACAAGACGAGTAAAATTGTGAAGATGAATTTTTTTGAATCTTTTGCAAAATTTTCAAAAAGGCGGGAAAATTTTGCAAAATTTTGACTCCTTGTGGATGCCTGTGATACTTACTTACTGTGAGAAGAAGAAAGCTTTGCTTGTTGTGCGTTGATGCGTGTGTGTTTAGATAATCTATGTAGAACTATTAAAGCGCTTTTAACGGTCTCGACAGGGAGTTCTCTCTTCATTTCTTTCTCTCTTTCTTTCTTTCTTTCGATTTGTTTTTGTTGTTCAAACTCTTTTTTCCGAGCGCGTTATTAGTAGTAGTATTTTTCAATACTCTCCAAAGTTCGTATGCCCGGTGTTCTTGGCGTGTTCTCTGGCTTCGTTTTCTCCGACGAGGCCGGTTTGACAGACTAAACACCTGAGCGAAAAATTGGCGACATCGGTGAACAGTCTTCGCTCCTGGTCTTTTTTTGCCAACGCGCGAGCTTTTCTGTCGAATCCGTTTATTTTTGAGTTCGGTTCGAGAGAGCAATCGACGACGGTCACGTGCGTGTCCGAGACGTCTTCTAAACCCGGGTAGGCGAAGACTAACGCGTCGTAGTGTAAGCCGTCGTAGATGAGATGGCCTCGTTCGGAGCGTGGGAAACGGTCTTCGCCGTAGACGTCGACTCGGCCGGTTTGGACGTCGTACGCCGCGATTTGTTTTCGTAAGTGCGTGGACAAGACGAACAGTTCGACTTGGCCGCCCCAGGAGTTGGGTTGTAACACCCACTCGGCGTACTCTTTCGGCGGTTTCCCTAAGGCGGCTTCGCTAAACGTGTCCGGGTCGCTCAACACGGCGTCGTGGACAACTTTTCGCAACTCTGTCGCTTTCGCTAAACTCCGGAAGAACACGTACCCGATGGCGTTGAATAAGCACGAGTTATCCGCGTCGATGACTTTCCGAACGGCGACGGTTCCGTCGTCGTCAATATCGAGCGCGCTCGTCGTACTATCGGCGGCTCTCATTCTCCCTTCGTCCAACATCGATGCTTCCACCGCTCTCGCTACTAACTCTTCTTCTTCAGTCATCATGCCACTCTTGTCGTTGTCGTTATTGTCGTTGTCGTTGTTCGTAGTAGTAGGAGTAGGCTCCTCCTCAAAACCGCTACCGTTATTCCTAAAACCTGTCGCCTCGCCTACTTGTTTTTGCTCTTTCACCTCCTCCTCTTTTTCTTCTTCTTCTTCTGTAAACTTCACCGTGATCGTTTCTCCGTCCGAAATCCCGAGCGTTTTCAACGATTCCTTTCCGTTCGTATTCGCATTCGAAACGTTAACCGTCCTTTGTGTTTCCCCGAAACCGAATCGGATTTCAGCTATTCTGTGTTTGTTATTAGTATGAATACTATTATTACTACGAATAATTTCCGAACACAAATCGTTCAAGGTTGGATCGTCGTCCTCGGATTTTGTCGAGGACACCACCGTGAGATTGGTGACGCCGAGCGGTGAGCGAACGCGCAAACGCATTGATGAGAATGATGATTTTTGTGGTGACTGTGTCAAGTGGTTGAAAACGCTTTCGAGTAAAAAATGCTACAATTTTATCCGCTAAAAGAAACCGGACCATTTACCGAACAAACCGCCAGTAGTACTACCATCCATTTGATTGGTCGGGCTGTTTAAGTCGTCGTTGAATTCATCGTCGAGTATTTCGTCGTTTCCGTCGTCGTCCGAAAGGCCTTCGAGCATGGACATGACTAAATCGTCTTGGTCTTGCGCTCCGGGAGGCATCGGCGGCGCCGCGGGGGCAACGGTGTTGTTGTTGTTGTTGTTGTTGTTGTTTGAACTACCGATGAAAGGTTGCGTGGGAACGTCATCGCCGAATTGAAAGCGGCGGGTGGGTGGGTGCGTCGGCGCGTCGATGCTGCTTTGACGGAGCATGGCGGGGGTGATGAGCATCGCGCCGCCGCCGTTCGTCGCGGTGACGGCGTTTCGTTTCATCGGTTGGTTCAACGGTGGTGGAGATTTCGGTAACGGTGGCGGTAGCGGTTTACTCGCACTGTTGTTCGCGCCGTCTCGTTTCTTCGTCGGCGAAAGGGTTGGTGGTAGCCCGGGAGGAACCGGAGGTGGGATCGTAAAACCCGGTCGCGGTTGTTGCGTCCCGTTCGCTTGCGCTCTCGGCGATAAGTGCTCGAATCCAGGAGGGGCATCGCCTATCGCCGTTCGCGGACTCGTTAACGGCGAGTTGGACGCGCTTTTACTCTTCAAGACTTTTTGCGCCGCCTTCTCCGCTCTTTTCGCTTCTTTTGCCAACCGTGCTTTTTCTTCCTTCTCTTCGCGCTCTAAACGCGCCTGTTCGCGTTCTCTTTCAATCGCCGCGTCGAGTAAACGTTTTTCGGACATTCTCAACGCCGCGTGTCGACGCATTTCCTCTTCTTCTTCGCGCTGGCGACGTTCTTCCTCTTCAGCTTCCCATTCGCTTTTGACGCGCGGCGTGTCCGGGTCTGCCGAGGAGGCTGTCGGTGAATTGTTGTTGCTCGACTCGTCCCGAAGAAGCACGGAGGACGATTTGCCGTTGTTATTGTTATTATTATTATTATTCGCTTTCTTCTTCCCGTTGGCTTTTTTCGAAGACTCGCCGTTATTCCCGGCGTGTTGCGTCTCGGCACCATTGTTGCTGTTGTTGTTATTCTGTTCAGAATGTTTCTTCTTATTACTTGCAGTACTGTTGCCATTTTTGTTGTTTTTATTGGTGCTACCGCCGAACACTTTCGCGTACGCTTTACTGTCCCTCACGAACACTTTAATCGAACGCACGATTTCCTCGGCGAATAATAAAAGTGTTCCGAGCGCGAACGAAATCGTCGGTTTGAGTAAATCGAATACAAACTTTGCTGGTTCTTTCGCCATCATCCATCCAGCGGTAAATGGCGACATTGCCATGGTGCGTAAACATACTCTCAATTGAGGAGATACGCCGTGGTGGTGATGATGCCCGGATCCGGGTCCGTTCTTTTTATGCGCGACGGTTGGACCGGCTCGGTTAGAGGAGACTTTGTTGTACACACGAAACGCCCCGGCGCAGAGATATAAAACGAGCAACACGTACGCCGTCGTACCAACAATCAACGCGAGTTCAGCTGCGGTTTCTGACGAGGACGGTAAGAAGTTTGCGTTGACAAACTGGTTCAAAATGAACGCCGTTTCGGCTTGCTCGTCGAGCGTCTGCGCAAAACCACCGCCGTTGGCGAAGAACGGGTTTCTGTGATACCCTTGCGAACTCGATTGACGATTGTTCTTATTGGTCGTCGAGTCTTTTCTACCATTTTGGTCTTTATGGAAGTTATAGGCGGCTTCTAAGCCGCCATTTTCTCGAGCATCGACCAACGCCAGGACTAAATCGTCCGTGCTCGGTAAATTCGAGAGACCTCCAATGGTCAACTTCGATCCGTTTTCAGTAGCTTTGGTTAAATAAGCTCGCACTTGACTAACGTCGCACCGTAAACGCTCTCTTGAGTTTTCTAGCTTTTCGCGTTCTTTGGAGGAGTCGCTGCTACTGGCGAGATCTCTGAGCTTTGCGTATATTTTCTCGCACTTGGCATCTTCGGCGGGATCTTCCGCGTTGCGCTTCACATTTGGAAGCACGGTGCACGCGTCACCATCGCCAAGTCCCCAACGCCAGGCCGCAGTAGCGTTGAGATTTCTTCTCTCCTCAGGGCTACTGCTCAACGAGGCTGATACACCAAGTAAGGCCGCAGCGTATAACATCGTCGCGTCTGGATGCCAATCGTGAGGTAATAACACGCCGTCCACCGCTAACGCTATATCCGTCGGTCGAACTACTTTCCCTGAGCTCGAAGAGGCTAAACCAGCAGCCGCGCCTAGTAGTTTTGCGGCGTTGTCCCACGGATTCACTTCCACCCACGCGATTGCGCACGGTCTTTCCGCCTGAGGAATCTCAATCAACGAATTCGATGTCGTCCCGAATCTCTCCGCGGCTGCTTTGGCCGCCTTCCTAGTGTCCGCGTCGCCGTATTGATCCAAAGGTAAGCGCAAAGCGACTCGCCTTGGCCTCAATTGTCTCGCTTGAATCGTCAATTTTAGTTTTCGAGTGACTTTTGAGCCACTCCCAAACGCGCTTTTCTTGGACACTTTGACGAACCCGGAATCTTTGCTCGTTTCCCAGGGTAAAATTCGCATAATCATCGGCGCCGACCACGACTCTTCTAACGGCGGAACCGTGGCTTCACCGGCTACGACTACGTCTAATTCAGAATCTTCTTGATGCAAAAGAACTACTCGTAACCATAAATCGTGGGTTCGATCCGCTGTCGACGAGTACGCCACGAGTGCAATGCCACCTTGATCGGCGCGACAGCCATGCACAGTGACTCGATGCGCAGCGCGTAAACTATCTGGCGCGAAAGACACCAACAGAGGACCTAAATCACCCGTCACTGGCGCATCCGTGCACTCTGGCAACTCTTCATCCACGTCGATGGATATTTTGTGGTGCACTATGGCAGTTTCATTCCCGCGTGGCTCATCGAGATTCGTGGCAACGACACTCGTCATGTGATGATTGTTTGCTTTTGCTTTTTTAGAGGTGTAGGACGAGGATTGATACAAATCTTCAATATCCAAGTCCTCGAAAAACGTGTTTTTTTTTCCCGGCGTCATATCTTCAAGGTCGTCGTCTAACCAAAGGTCATCGTCGTCCGCGTCCTTACCTGTGTTCCCATCTAACTTGGCACGATTTTCGCGAAGCCTCGCGTTTCTTGAGCGTCGCGTTTTCCGTTCCGAAATGGTTCCCAACGGGCCGAGCTTCTGAAACGAAAACGAAGGCGCCGTTTTCCTCAATTTCGATGCACCACTTTTACTGTTACCTTGTTGCGCGTCTTTAGCACCTAATGCTTCGCTAAACAAATACGAGGCCATCTCCTGTGAATCCGTCGGCAAAATCCACGCCACCGCGGATTTCTCTCCCGCGTTGGAATGCGCCCCGTTACTCTCGTCCCGTTTCCAATCTTCTGGTTTCATGAATCTTCTTACGGCTCGTAAAGACCACGCCTTCCTTGGCGCGTCGTGTATGACTGCTCTCACGGGAACCGCATCCGGCGCATCCTTCACATATTTCCACGCTTTAATATCAACTTGAATCTCCAATTTACCCCCGACGCTAAAATACTTCTTCGGCGATTGTTCGAAATCATACGGCGACGCGTTTAGTTCCTCGAAAGCTACTTCCCCATGCACTCTGTGCGTTCTCGGCTTCAAGCTTTGCGCCAATTTCTTCGAAACTTTCTTAACCCTCGTCAAATATTGATACGCGGACGGCGAAAAATCCTCCTTATCTGCCGCTGCTTCGCATCTCACGTCCACCTCCACCGGCGCATCCCACTCGCTCGTTCGTATCCCGTTCAACTCGAGCGTCCACTCGCATCCTCCAAACGAACCCAGCGAGTGCGGACCGCAAAACTCGCACGACGCAGACGACGACGATATTTTCTTCCCAATGGTGGTTTCCTCCTCCTCCCCTTCCTCTTCCTCGTAAAAGTATTCCTCCTCGTTGTTTTCGCGCGCCTTTATCGCTTTCGCTTTCAACCGCTGAAAATCGCTCTGGAAGTTCTCGAAAGTTGCCAAGAACGTCGCCTCGCGGATTCTTTGAGACGACGACGAGGAGGAGGAGGAGGACGTAAACGCACTCTCCTCGCTCTTCTTTTTCGAGTCGTCGTCGTCGTTTCCGCCGTTCAATCGCTGCGACGAAAACGCGACCGTCGTCGTCTGAATGGTCGACGCCGTTGCCATCAAAGTCGTCGTCATCATCATCAAATTCAGGAGCAGAAACGACGAGAGCGCGAAGAAGAAGAAGACAAAAAGCCCCGATGATTTCGATGACAGCGACGCTCTTCTCGTCATTTTCGTCGTCGTTTCCTTTCTCGCTCTCTCTCTTACCACTTTCTAACACTTCTTCTCTCTTTCCAATGCAGAAGCCGACAAAAGGGAATCAATTGGAAATGTGTGTCCGCTAAATTCTTTTCCTAAACTCTCTCTTTACCAGGTGTCTTCTCTTCCTCTGCTGTTTAAATACTACTCGCGGGTGGTGGTGCGCGCGGGAACGTTTCGCTAAAGAAGAGAGAGAGAGAGAGAGAGAGAGAGAGAGAGAGAGCTCTTCTTCTTCTTCTTTTTTCTAATGATAATGTGTTTGTTTGTGCGGGATTTTGAGTTTCTTTTTACTTGTGAGGGAAGAGATTTTCTCTGATTTTTAGTACTGTTGTGTGTGTTTCTGTATATTTCTCTTAGTATTACCGTATGATCAAACTCTCTCTCTCTCTCTCTCTCTCTCTCTAAACTCTCTCTCTCGTTTTGTATGTACGCGTGCATGTGCACGTGTTGTTTTTAGTGCGGTATGATTTACATTACGCGGTATTATTTCTTTATGGCGTTCTCCTCGTCGTCGTCTGTGTCGTCTCGAATGGTGTCCATCGTCGGGAGGCGGAAGCGATTGGCGCTGATGACCATGGTCGCGGCTCTTCGGAAGGAAGGATGGCGGTTTCGGAGGGAGGACGGGCTGCCGTCTCGAGAGAGGGAGGATTCGCGGGATAAAGAGAGGCGGCTTCTGTCTTCGTTGTGAGAGGCGCGACGGGAGGCGATGACGGCTTCCGAGGCGGCTTCGAACGCGTGGGAGATGGAGGAGGAGACGGAGTCGACGAAGACTCTCCGATGGTGTTGACCCGGAGACTCTGCTCGAGAGGGCGAGGCAGGTGGTTGCACGTCCGCTAAAGCATTCGTCGCTTTTTCTGAATCCACGAGCGCTTTTGCCGCCAACAGCGCTTTGTGCGTTTCTTCGGCGGCTTGCGCCATGGCTTCTTCGTCCGTGACGCCCGGGAAGAGCGAAAGCGGTACGCACCGCGTGAGCGCGCCGACTGGTAAGATGATGACACCTAAAATAATCGATGTGACCCACTCTTTCGTGGTCAAGTTGACGAAACCGATGGCTGGTCCTACGACGGTGGAGCCGACGACTTCGATGAACAGCACCTGAACGCCGACGGTTAAAAGAATAATGGTACAGAACAAACCGGATTTGTGAATGTCTTCGAACACGTTGAAATCGCTGATTCGTCTCGAGTTGACTTCCGAGAACACTTGCATAAATACAAAGGCGTTGAAGATGAACCCGTTCAGCTCGAGCGTTCGGTGGTGGCAATCTTCGTGGCCGTCGATAATAGGGCATTCGATGCCCATGATGGAAGTCCCGGCGAACATCAACGTGATGCACACGATGAGTTGGTACGTGCTCACCCCGATAATGTTTCGCCACATCTGTTTATTCACCAACGGAGCCGTTCGACCGAACGGTTGTCGGTCCATCAATCGATCTGAAGGAGGTTCCGTGGCTAACGCTAAAGCGCCCATAGAGTCCATGATCATGTTCACCCAAAGTAAAGGAACGGCGCCGAGGGGTAACTCTTCGATCCCGGCGCACGCGGCGATGAGATTCAAACTCACCGCGACGACGTTCACGACCAACTGAAATTGCAAAAATTTACGGATGGACTGATAGACATTGCGTCCCCATAAAACAGCTTTGGCCATAGACTTGATGTTATCGTCCATGATGACGATATCACACGCCTCTTTCGCGATTTCCGTGCCGGCGATGCCCAAGGCGAAACCGACGTCGGCGTCTTTCAAAGCCGGCGCGTCGTTCGTGCCGTCGCCGGTTACCGAAACAACCTCACCGAGTTCTCTCTGCAAGTTGCACAAGACCAACTTGTCCGTCGGCGACGAGCGCGCCAAGACGCGTATTTTCATAGCCACCGATTCTTGCTCCGCTCGAGACATTTTTCTAAAGACCGGGCCTTCTAAAATCGTCGCGCCTTTTTCTTCTTCGTTCGGATCAAATATGCCAGCCTCAATCGCAATGGCTCGCGCCGTAACCGCGTTATCGCCGGTGACCATGCGAACTGTCACACCCGCGCCTCGCAAAAGCCGAACGGCTTCGGCCGTTTCCACTCGAATCGGATCTTTAATACCGACGATACCAAGCAGCGTCAAATTTTCCTCCCGCGGCTTTTCGGGATCCAACTTGCTTGGGTCCACGTTCAAATCGACGTACGCGATGGCTAACGTGCGTAAGCCACGCTCGGCCATGCGTTGAATGGCATCGTTCGCATCCTTTATGTCTTCTTTAGAAAACGAATCGACAGACCCATCTAGTTTGGCGACTTTCGAGCACAACTCGACTAAAACTTCCGAAGCGCCTTTGACGTGCAATCTTGTCGTGCCCGAAGTCGTACCCGCGATGGCTGTAGACATTCGCTTTCGCGCGGACGTAAAGTGGTATCTTTGTTTGACCGGTTTCGATTCGCGCAATTGATGGTATCGAAACCCGCCGTTATCATTTTTGCCTCCGAAATCTTCCACCATTTGTAACAACGCGCACTCGGTTTTCGAGCCGATGTGTTCCATTCCGCCTTCTTTATGCGACAAGTTCGCGTCTGAATTAATCGCGCACGATTCCCTCAAAAGTTCCTGGAACGATTTTGAAATCGTGCTCATTTTTTCCTCGTCCACCATGCTTTCGAAAAAGGTTCTCCCCAACCACGCCTCGGTAACTGTCATTCGATTTTGCGTGAGCGTGCCCGTCTTGTCCGCGTTTAATTGCGTCGCCGAACCCATCGTTTCGCACGCCTCTAATCGTCTCACCAAGTTTTGGTCTTTCATCATCTGCTTCATCGCAAACGCCAACCCGAGAGTAATCGCCAACGGTAAACCTTCTGGAATAGCCACGACGACAATAGTCACCGAATTAATTAAAAAATTTAAAACCTTCAAACCGTCCCAACTGCCGGATTCCACGCTCTCCGCGATCCACCGTATAAACGACGCCAAAAACGTCAAAATAGCCGCTCCTATCCCGAAGTTTCCGACTCGCACGACTAACGCGTCCAATCGTTCTTGCAACGGCGTCGATTGCGGCTCCACGATCAACGTCTTCAAAATGGCCCCCCACTGCGAGTGCCCTCCGACCGCGACGACGACGCACCTCCCGCTCCCTTCCGAGACGCTCGTCCCGGACAACAAAAACGGATCTTTCTCCAAATTTTTCCCAATATCGATCGGTTCTCCAGTCATCGCCGCCTCGTTCGTTTTCAACTTGCTCCCTTCCAAATACACGCAATCCGCCGGAATTTTATCCCCCGCGGTCAACTCCAACACGTCGCCGACCAACACCTCCCCGGCCGGGATCTGCTCCACCTCTCCATCGATAACCGTCTTGACGTTATAATTATCCTTCACTGAATTCAACTGTCGAAATTTCTTCTCCTTGGCGTAATCGATGTACGCTTGTAAAAACACCACCACCATGACGACAATCACAATCGCGATGCCTTCCAAGTACCCGTACTCGTCCCTGTGTTCTTTCATTCCCGCCCCGATGGCTAAGGACACCACCGCGGCGGCGATGAGTATCCTCACCGTAAAATCTTCCAGAGCAATCACGCACAGTTGTAAAAACGTTTTCGGAGGTGGGTATTCGAACTCGTTCTTCCCGAACTTTACTTCTCTTTCGCGTCTTTTTCCTTCAGTCGAGGAGGACCGTTGCACTCTCGTGAGGCCGGATTTTGGATTGGATTCTAACAATTCCGCTAACGCGTGCGGACCACCACATTGCGTTTTCAAGAACGCGTAGTCGCGGTCCGTGATCACTCGCTCGAGTTCCGAGGACGTGATGCGTTCTTCTCCGTCTTCTTCCTTCTTCTCGCTCATTATTCTTCGGGGTATCCTCCTCCTCTTCGTTCTTCTGGAGAAAAAGTCGTCGTTTTTTTTATTCCTTTTTGCTCGTGAAAATAAGACCCTAAATTCCCTGTCCTTCTTTAAGAGAATGTGATATTCACCTTACACGAACAAATTACACCATTTCACACACTCATACAAAAACACACGCACAGAGACCGCGTTTATTGTAAAATGACGACAACGATGAGGAGTTTTTCATCGTCATCATCCCTAGTGGTATCATCATCTATTCGCGAGAACAATGAGATCAAATGTTATCATTCGAATAAAAAAATTACGACGAGAAAAAGACCCCGACGACGGGGAAAGAGTCACGTAACGGTTTTCGCGTTCGCCTACGACGACGTGTTTTCCATCGTCAAAAGACCGTACGCGACTCGAGAACCGATGTCACACGAAGACGAACAAATTTGGCAAAAAAACGAGGAGAAAATCATCGAGTTCGTTAGAGAGTTTCACGAGGAAGTTTTAGAAGCAGAGGAGAAGCTGTCACGAACAAAAGCGGAGACTTTGGTCATAAAAGCGCACTCGTCCGCAATATGTTGCGCGTTCGGTCGAAAGAGAAACGATAACGAAGAGTATTTACTCGCGGTGGCAATAATCTCGACGGATTGCGCGACGGTTGGGATCGTCGAGTCCGTCATGGTAAACGCAAGCGCGTGCGGAAACGATCTTTTGTACGTCGAGAACGTGAAACGATTCGCGGTGCAATCCGCGTGTGAAAGGTTGTACAACGGGGACCACATTTGCGACGTCGGCGCGAGGGTGAAATACGAAGACGCGATGTTGTTCGCGCTGTGCGATTTTGACGACGAGAGGGACGGGGCGAAATATCAGAGGTTTAAAAATGGGAGTTTAGGCGGCGGTAAAGGCGAGGCGCTGGAGATGATGGACCACGTGAACGAGGACGGATTGAGAGAAATGTTAGACGCACAAAAATAGAAGGAACTAGACGACTTTAATTATAAAATAATACTGTTTTACTACTACTTGGTAATCTCCTCTTTCAAAGTTCCGTCGGCAGCCATTTCTAACACGATGTCGCACCCACCCAATAACTCTTTCTTATAATACAGCTGCGGGAACGTCGGCCAATCGCTGTACGCTTTCATCCCTTGTCTAATCTCCTCGTCTTTTAAAATGTCAAATGTATCGTACTCTACGCCGGTTTCTCGCAACGCTGAAACAACTTTCGAGCTAAAGCCGCACTTGGGTTCATCCGGCGACCCTTTCATGAACAGTAATATGTCTTTCGATTCCAATATCGATTCGATCCTTTTATTCGTCCTTTCCGTCTTTGCTTTCGTCCACGTATCAATCGCTCGTTCGCATTCCGTTTTGAGCGTGCCATCAGCCGCCATTTCTAAAATAATATCGTTCCCTCCGGCTAACTCACCGTTCAAATACAACTGCGGATACGTCGGCCAATCCGAAAATACTTTCAAACCTTGCCGAACGTTCTCGTCGGACAAAATATCGAACGTCCCGTACGCGATCCCGCAGTTCGTCAACGCCTCGCTCGATTTTCTCGAGAATCCGCACTGCGGCGACTCGCGGTTCCCTTTCATGAACAAAACCACCGGTTGTACCGTCGTCAAGTGCTTCAATCGTTTCTGTAACTCCTCTTCCGTCTCTTTCCTTCCGTTGTTGTTGTTATTACTATTCGTCGTCTCTTTTTCCTTGCTCGCTTTCATTACCGTCGTCTTATTCGTTGCCTTAAATTTTCCTTCATCTTCAACGCTTTTTGCGTTGGAAAAACAGTGCATCTTCAACGCTCGCGTTAACTGCCCGACATCCGCGCCTTCGATCGTTTTCACCACCTCGCCTCTTTTCACGATCACAAACGTCGGCACGGACGTCACCTCGTACTTTTCCGCGGACTCTTCCAGCACTTCCGCGTCGCAATACGCGAACGTGTTGGAATTTTCAACTTCGCCTGCCAACGCTTCCATCGCGTCGTTCATCGCTTTACACGGCGCGCACCATTCCGCGCCGAAGTGCACGATCACGAGTGGCGAGCTCTCGACGAGCATGGAGAGAGTTGAGTCGTCCGGGATGATTTTGAGGAGGGAATAATTACCGGCTGGAGGAGGAGACATACTAGTAGTTTTTGTTGTTTATGTGTGTTGTTGTTTGATGAGAGAGAGAGCGTTGAACTTGTCCGAGGGTTTTAGGGTTTTAGGGTCGGACTATATTATTACAAAATTATTCGCTAAAGTCGCTAAAATCGCTCCGCGAGATGCTGCTCTGTTACTATTATTATTATTATTACCATTATTATTTGATGTTCTTCCTCTTGAAGTGGGTCCCTCGCCCTCGACCGTCCGGATGCCACGCTCCGGCTTCGCCGCCGTTCCACGTCGGGAACCGTCTTCGATTTCTGTTCCAATCTGTCGTAATAATCGTAGCGTCGTCGTCGTCGTCGTCGTCTGGATGGATTTTTTCTCGGTCTGCGAATATGTACGCGTTTTGAAAGCCGCCGGTTTCTTGCACCTCGATGCGTTCGAGTTTCTTGTTCACGCCGACGTCTTCGACCGAGCGGCACAACGTCTCCGCCCATAAGTTGAATTTCGGCTCTAACGTTTGTCTCGGCGGGCCAATCCACGTGTTTTTCTTCCATTTGCCTTTCGCGCAAACGTCTCTGGTTTTTACGTAAAATCTTTGGCTTCCAAACGGTCCGAAATAGTCCGTCGGAGGATCGAGATAATCGCTATATTGGTGCACTATCGCCCAATTCGGAAGACAACACGGTTTCAATATCAGTTTTATAGCGTTCGCGTTCGCGTTGAACAACTCGCAGGCTTTAAAACTTAACGTGCCACACAAGTGAATGCCTAAGATGACAATTGGAGATTTCAATTGCCGCGTTTCTCCAAACACGTGAATCGACATCGATTGTATGCTATCGTAGGCTTTCAAATCGACTTTCCGAATCAGAAGCGGTATCGGGTACTTTGGGGTCCAGCTTCCAATGCCTCCTCCTCCTCCTCCTCCTCCCCCCCCCCCCCC
>Ga0257106_1000150_pt1 | contig 43013 bp, 39 predicted proteins | sample LP_taG_3_FD_190177 | JGI IMG/M metagenome (GOLD analysis project Ga0257106, IMG submission 190177) | Marine microbial communities from Northeast Subartic Pacific Ocean, Canada - LP_J_2011_P26_10m | ecosystem: Environmental > Aquatic > Marine > Oceanic | place: Canada: Northeast Subartic Pacific...
TTTAGATGAGATTAAATATAGAAATATTTTAAATATCCGTAGAAATATTGGGATATTAAAAGCTGAACACGTTAAGCTTGTTACTAACCTTTTAAAAGGGCGGTGGCCGGTAGATTGGCAAAAAATTCAGTCTGTTGGAAACATAAATCCAATTAAGTTAATTGATAAACGCATTGTCAAAAAAGATGAAGCAATTGTCGAAGAAAATGAAAAATTAAAAAAAATTGAAAATGATTTAAATTATGTTAAAAATTTTATCAATGGCATGTCCGATGGCGATACAAAGACTGGTTTGGATACATTATTACGAGATAAAGAAATCATGTTACAAGAGCCTAAGGATACAATAGCGCACCTAATTAACCCAAAAGAAACAAATGAAAATTATGCATTACAAATGAATAAATACCTCATTAATATAAAAAACAGATTACATGTTTTTATATCTAATATTATAGATAATATTATAGATAAATTTAAAATTAATTTAGGGTTAAATGCCTCGGTCATCTCAGGAAACCGTTATACAAAAATAAAGAACTACATAACAGAAATAAAAGAAATATTGGATAACAAAAATATTATGAATTGGAATAAAATAGATGATTATAAGTTTATTAATAACCTTATTCTAATCGCACAAGAATATATGTATTTAGATTCTCGTAATAAAGAATATTTAAAATATTTTATAAATAGTATTTTTTTATTTAATTATACGGCAATGTTAGTTAAAAATATAGAAGGAGTTTTACCGATTAATAATAATGGGATTAAGTTGGAAAATCTTATTAAATTACAAAAAAATTTATACAAAATTTATAAAAAAAAATATAAAGAAAATAGTAAAAATAACGAGAATTTTTATATGATATTTTTTTTAAATAGTAAAGAAGATTATAATTTTATAAATGATTTAGTATTACAAACCCCATATTTAAATTCTCGTTATTTTTATGCTTATAACTTAAAAGCGATATTAATGCGTTTGGAAAGAGAAAATAACACAATGTCTACACGCTGGTTCTCCTCATACGGCATGGTCGACTGGTTAAAAACAGCGGAGGCGAGTGTGCTGATTGAGGATGAGGAGGATATAATGGCGGAGAAGGCGGAGGCGGCGAGGGCGGCGGCGAGGGCGGCGGGGAAGGCGGCTAAGATGAGGGAGAAGAAGAAGGCGGATAAGATGAGCATGACGAGGAGGCAGCAGAATGCGTTTGATAGACACATGGTAAGAACTAATCACTCACCCGCTCAAAGTCCACGATCAACTCCACGATCAACTCCACTATCAACTCCACGGTTATATCCAGACGGAGGGGGTGGAAGTCGATCAACAAGACATATGGTGGTTGGTAAAAAAAAAACAAATAAAAAAAAATTTATTAAAAATAAAACTAATAAAAAAATAAAAAAAAATAATAAAAAAACATTAAAAATTGTAAATGCAATAGATAAATATTTATAATTTTAATTTCATATAAATAAAATTATAAATTATATTAAATTTTAATTAATATCATGTCTTTGGTTGTTTTCATATATTAATGGATAAGGCATAATAACTTGTTTTGGTCTCTCAAAATAATCTTTAAAGTCTATTGGTCGTAAACTAGGATTTACTGGTGTACAATGTTTTACTAAATTAGTTGACCCAATTCCATATAAGCTTGATTCAATATCTATTGGATTATTGGATAAAGCATCTCTGCTCATATGGCTAGGAATATAACCTATATTTGGTATGCATTCGGTTATAGGCCTTCCTGAAGATGAATGTAAATATAAATAATTATTTTCAAAATTTTTATTTTTATTTTGTTCTAAATTATAGTCTAAAGAAGTATTTTTATTTCTTGTTGAAGCCATAATATATAGAATAAATATTATTTTATATAAAAAAATATTTATTATATAATTAAAAACAAAATAAATATAAAAAGTGTAAATAATAAATATATTAAAAAACGAACTTAAAGAAATTAGCTAAAAATTAGCATATTTAGCTTTCTTATCATTTATCATAATAAAATTAAAAACTATTAAAAAGTTGAAAAAATAGAAAAAAAAGATTTGGCAATTTTTCTGGAATTGGACATTCTTAAAATGTCCATTTTTGATATGGGCCAGCCTTTATATAATTTTAAAATGTAAATTTATTAAATTATACTTTGTTACCTAAAATGCTAACAAATAATAAAATAATTTTTATTATAAAAATATAATATTTAAAATTATATATTTTGGAACTTTTTGGGTCAGTATGGGATACTTACTTTTTTAGTACTTTTAAGTACCAAAAAATAATATTGAATTTATTATTATCTTAATAGTATTGCATAAATAAATATTATTGAAACCTTATTTTTAAATACTTACCAATACTTACCGAAAAGTTCCAAAAAAATTTGTTTACATTTTATTTATATTAAAAAACGAAAAAAACGAAAATATATTATTTATTAATGTTTATATAGTAAAAAGGTATTATTTATATAACATAATTAATAAAATACCATATTAAATATATTTATTAAACACTTTGTTTACAAAAAAAACGAAAAATACTGTAAAATTATAAATAAAAAAGAATTTAGGAACTTTTTTTGGTAAGTATATATATACTTACTTATGACTGACTTTTTAGAACCAAAAAGTTCTATAAGTTTTCATTGTAAAGAATGTGATTATTTAACATATAAAAAAAGTCAATATATTAGACATATTTCAACTCTAAAACATAAACGAATGACCAATACTGACCAAATACTTACCGATTTAAGTTCTAATAGTTCCTCTACAAAATACATTTGTAATTGTGGAAAAAATTATAAACATAAGCAAAGTTTATTTAATCATAAAAAAAAATGTAATTATAATATTACACAAACCAAAGAATTAATAATAAAAGAAGATGATGATGGTAATATAGATTATAAGAAAATGTTTTTAAATTTGATGAATGATAATAAAGAAATGAGAAATATAATAATAAAACAACAAGAACAAATGAATGAAATATTACCCAAAATAGGTAATAATAATAATAATACAAATATACAAAATAATAAATTTAATATTAAAGTATTTTTAAATGAACAATGTAAAGATGCAATAAATATGAGTGATTTTATTAAATCATTACATATTTCAATAGAACAATTAGATTTTACTAACAAAAAAGGATTAGCAGATGGACTAAGTAAATCAATAATGGAAAATATGAATAAACTTAGTATTTATAAAAGACCATTGCACTGTACTGATACGAAGCGAGAGACGTTATATATAAAAGAGGATGATAATTGGAGTAAAGATGTAAATAAAGAAAAAATAAAGAATGCAATAAAGAAAGCATCTTCAAAAAATTATAATGCATTAGTAGAGTGGAAAAATGAAAATCCAGATTTTTTAAAAAATGAAGAAAAAACAGATTATTTTACAAAAACGATTTCAACAATAGGGAAGCCGATAAATTCTGTAGATGAAAAAGTAATAAAAAATCTATGTAAAGATACATATGTTAAGTCAAATTTATCAACTTAATGTTTTCTTCTTTTTTTAGATTTTATTCTTTTTTAGATTTTATTCTTTTTTTAAATTTTTTAGAAGCAATAGAACCAAGATTACCCTTATAATAATCAGTTGGAAGTCGTTTTCCTTTGACTGCTGTAACAATTTTTTCATGTGTTGGTGTTTTATATTTATTTGTGTCTTGTGGTGGTGGTAGTCGTATTGCTTGTGGTAACTTTTTTGGATCTATATGTAATTCCATTCCCATTTTATAAAAATTAATTAGCAGTAATAATATATTGTAATAGTTGTTCTAAATTTTTATTTAATTCGTTCTCTCGTAAATCATTTTCTTTTTTAAAAAAATTACATAAAAATTTGTGAAATAGATCAAAATAGTCAAAACTAAATAGTATTTGAAAATAAAATAAATCTTCAGCTTCTTTATTAAAATCGTTTGAAAATGCTTTAAAAATTTCAAGTTGCTTATTATTTTGCGAGAGAATACTCATTATTTTTTTTATTTTTTCCTCTTCTCTCAAAGAATAATATGTTTTTTGAATATTTTGCTGTAACATAAATTCATCATATTTAATCATATTGAATGCTTGTAAGAGTTGAATTTTATAACATAAATCACAATAATAAGCTTCATCAAATGATTTATATGTTGTTATAAAAGCACTATTATAATTAATAGCCATATTACTAATATTAATATTAAACATTCAAATATTTTTATATAATTATTTTAAAATTTAAAATAAAAAAAATAATTATATAGTTTCTCTCAAATTTGTCCTAATGTTTGTCATCTTGGCTACGTGCAAATTCACGAGCACTCATACCACCTCTAACCCAACCATCCATAGCATCACTTTCAATTTTATAGGCACTATTATTTATAGTAGTTTCGAGAGAATCCATTAGTGGATAATTTTTGTGTTCACTGAAATTTAATTCCATCATATTATTAACAGTTTTTTTATTAAGATCAAATTGACCGGTTTTGATTCTAAATTCTTCTTCTGGATCTCCTAAACCTCTTCCTAAATATGGAACGCTTAAATATGGTCTAGGATTTAATGTTAATTTGCAAGCAGGACGACTAATATGTGTATATTTAAGTTCGCTATTTTGTTCAATAGTACATCCTTTTATTCCACCTTCATGTGCTCCTTTATAAAAAACATTTGGTTGTGCTAAAGCAAAATCAATGGCTTTGTTCATAGGACAAGTAGGATAGAAATTTTCTAAATGATGATTAGCACCATTCATATTTTGAACAGATCTTTGATCAATATTAACATTATCATTCCCAATTCTTGACATTGAATCAAATGAATATGGATAAGCAGTAGTTTGACTCATTTATAATAGTTTAATATATTATTTTTTTATAATATATTAAATTTAAAATAAAATTAAATTTAAAAATTTATCTAATAGTATGATTATATGTATTTTTTAAGCACATTTCAACATCTCCATCTTTACAAGAAGCCATGTTTCCATAACAAAATTGAGCAAAATCTTTTTGATTATTTGGAACTGTAGTATTAGCTGTAGTATAAAAATGTCTCATGGATTGTTCAAATTCAAATTTATCTCCTGTTTCTTTAAATAATCGTTCGTCTATTTTATCATCATTAAAGTTTTTTTTAACAATATTTTGTACAGATTCATTAAATTCTTTTTCAACTGCTTTATTATATAATGGTGCTGCAACTAAACGTTGTGGGTTATCGTAAAATTCTGGTAACAATATATTCATAGCTGGATTAGGGGTGTTGGGACTGGTAAAATTATGTTTTACTTTTTGATACATAGATTCATCGCTAAATCCTTCTTTTATTTTTTGTTGAACAAAATCATTATTCTTTTTAATTAAAACATAATATACAAGTATTAAAACACCTAAAGTAATAATTCCAGTAATTAAAATTTTAATACTTTTAAATAAAAATACTCCTATAAAAGTCATATAAATGACTAAACGACTAATTGCATTTATTTTTTGTGTTCGTGACATATTTTCGTTTGGCCAAAGTTCAAATAAAGTATTAGTATTAAAAAAAATAGTAGGATCATTTATCCATAATGGAATATTATTAGTAAATCCATCTTTTTTAGGTTGCTTTTTTTCTAATGTATCTAAAATTTGATCTACTTCACTATTTTTTTCTTCACTATTGGTCGTATTAGACATATTTATATATATAATTATTAATTATTTTTATTTAACTATTAAAAAATAAAAATAATAAAGTATTATCATAATAAAAATAGCACAAGTTTATTTTTTTTTATTTACCTTTTTCTTGTTATTGGTTTTTCTTTTTTTAATTTCTCCATTTAAATCATTTTTTGCTTCATCTTGATTTTGATTTTGATTTTGTTTTTTTAAAATATCATTAATGAAACTAGTAGTGTTGGAAGAGCTACCGGAACCAGGACCAGACATATTTTGCATTTGTTCCATTAATGATGCTAAATTATTATTTAAGTCATTTAAATTTTTTGAATCTGGATTAAAATTACTATTAGAATTTGTATTAGAATCAGATTGTGAATTGGTTTCTTTTGATTCACTGTAATTATTTTCATATTTGGGTTGATTAGTATTTTTTGATTCTTGTTTTTTACGCATACGTTCTTTCATTTTAGTCATTTTAATATTTTGATCCATCATATGTTGAAACGCATTATTATTAAATTTTCCACCTTTTGGCATAAATTGATCCATATTCATTGATTTAAATAAGTCTTCCATATTAGCCATTCCTGGCATATTTTTCATATTACTAAATATAGAACTAGCTTCTTCTAAAAGCTCGCTTTCTTTAATAGAACCATCTTTCATTTTATTATCTAATTTTGAGCTAATATTATTAACTAAATTCATTAAATTACTAGGATTTTTAAATAATTTTTTAAAGACATCATTAACATCTGTAACATTTTCCATATCAATATCTAAGTCTTTTGTAGTTTCTTCTGCTAATTCTTTTGCTAAAGACCCAATTTTTCCATTAATTAGTCCATTAATATGTGAAAATATGCTATCTGTATCTGGTAAATTACCAGGCAATGCATTTGATATATCTTCTGTTGATGGTAAATTCATAGATTCAAACATTTTTTCAAAATCAAATGGTAATTTGGGTTCATTTGAATCTTCTTTTTTTTCTGAATCTTCTTTTTTTTCTGAATCTTCTGCTTCTTTTTCTTTTGAATCTTCGTTCGTATTTTGAGTATTCTTTTTAAAATTAAAAAGACCTTCCATTTGCTTAACAGTATCTTGAAGTTTATTTTTGAATTCATCACTATTAATTGCTTCAAATAATTGTGTATTTGCACCAAAAGAATCTTTGCTATTAATAGATGTAACAATAGAAAATAATATTAATTGTAAATATTTCCACAATGTTTCTTTTGTTTGGACGCTAGTGGTGTCAAAATATAATTGTGTAAAATCAATTTGTGGTAAGAAACAAGTATTACTATCGTTTTTAAAAATTTCTTCATTTTGATATAATATGTCAAAGAAGCGCTCAGGATAGACAGTTTTACAATAATCAAATAAATTTTGGCTAGAAATTAATAATAATTTATATTCTTCATTTTCATCAATCTCGCTCTCGCTCTCGTTATTATTTATTTTTTCAAAATCATAATTTAATATATTTAATAAATCACTATTTTCGTTTATAATATGTTCTGTTTTATCGCAAAATGCAGTTTTTAAATCAACTAATAAATCTTTAATATTTTTAGAAAATTCAATTAATTGTATGTTTTCCATTAAATAATATTATTTAATAATGTTTAATAAGTATTTTTAAATAATAATTAAATAATAATTAAATAATAATTAACTAATAATTAACTAATAATTAAGTAATATCATTTCTTTGTGATTCATAGTTTTTTAAATTATCATCATTTACTTTATCAGGAACATATTCATCTGGTGGCGTATTTATTTTATCTGAATGATTAATTGTTGCATAATTATAAAGTTGTCTTAAACCACCATCGCCTTTGGCGGATAAATCATCACTATTTTGATCTAAAAAGCTAAAATTATCTGATGCAACTCCTAAACCACTTAAACCATTATTGAAATCAAATGCGGTTGGTTCTCCATTAAAGTTAGTTGCTTGTTGTGTATTGACTTTTTCTACAGGTTTTAAATAATCTGATATTTCAATTCCACTAATAACTTTATAATTATCATTAATTAATAATAACGAAGGAACTGAAGTGATAGAATTTGGTAATATAATTTGTTGATTATTTTCTAAAACAACATAAACAGAGCCATTACGGTTAACACGTTTATCAATACAAATAAAATGCATAGAATCTTTAATGGATGAATTTGATATTTTTGTTAACAATGTTTTACAATTTTCACAAAAATTACTATAATAAAGAATGCTACTCATTAAATATTTAATAATAATAAAATATGTTTTTAATAATATTTTTAAACTAAATAATAAAATAAAATAAAATAAAATTGATATAATTATTAAATATTATTAATAAATATATAATTAATATTATGGATAGTATTAAAGTAAAAATTTCAAATTTAGAAGAAAATGATAATATTTTAAAATTTACATTGTCAAATATAAATGTAAGTTTTGCAAACGGAATTCGTAGGATAATATTAGCAAATATACCATTAATTGTATTTAGGAGCCAACCTTATAATAAAAATAATGTAGATATAAAAGTAAATAAAACAAGATTAAATAATGAATTATTAAAACAAAGAATAAGTTGTATACCAATTCATATTTCAGATATAAATGAATTTTCATATTTAGATTATATAATTGAAGTAAATAAAGAAAATAATAGTAATGAGATTGATTTTGTTACTACAGAAGATTTTAAAATAAAAAATGTAAAATTAAATACATATTTAGATAGTTTAGATGTAAGAAAAATATTTCCACCAGATCCAATAACAGGTGATTATATAGATATAGTACGTTTAAGACCAAAGCTTTCAGATAATATTGAATCTGAAAAATTAATTTTAAATGCAACATTAGATATTGGAACAGCAGAAGAAGACGGTGCATTTAATATTGTATCAACATGTAGTTATGGTAATACATTAGATGCATTAAAAATAAAAGAAGTATGGGAAGCAAAAGAAGATGATTTAAAGAGTAAATATAGTAAAGAAGAAATTGAATTTATGAAGAAAGATTGGTTACTTTTAGATGCGAAAAGAATATATGTAGAAGATAGTTTTGATTATATTATTGAGAGTATTGGTATTTATAGTAATTATAAAATAGTAGAACTAGCATGTATGGTATTAATTAAAAAGTTAAATAAGGTTTTAGAAGATATAAATAATGATTCTGAATTAATAAAAGAAGCAAATGATACTATGGAAAATTGCTACATATTAACAATTTTAAATGAAGATTATACTATTGGTAAAATAATTGAATATTTTATTTATAATAAATATTTTGAAGAAAAAAAACAAGTAAATTTTGTAGGGTTTTTAAAAAAACACCCACATGATATGAATAGTATAATAAAAGTAAGTTTTAAAAATTTAGTATCGAAAGATGAAGTAATTTATATAATTGAAGAAGCAGTAAATTATGGAATATTATTATATAATAATATTAAAACATATTTCGCTGAGTCATAAAATTATAGTATAATACATAAAACAACCAAATTAACACCAAACACAACCAAATATACCAAAATATAGTAATAGCATTTTCATCATCCATTATATTTTATAATTTATATTTTATATTTTTAATAAAATATAAAATAATTAATCAATTTTTTTATTATATAGATATGAAGGCTGTAACAATAGTTTAAAGAAGGATTAGCAAGCTCAAATCATGATATATATTCTATAATAAAATAATATAAATAAAAATTAAGTAATATTAATTTCAGTAGTTTCCATGGTTTCAATAGTTTCAATAGTTTCGGTAGTTTCATGATTATAATTATTATAATTAATAATAAACATTTGTTGTGCAGGATGTAAAGAGTTAACATAATCAATGACCAATTTTTTATCAATGGTTTTATTGTTAGGTTTTAATTCGGATTTAAATTTTTCATGTAATTTGTACATATGATTTTTATATTGAAAATCATATTCTTTTAATGGTTTTTCTTTTCTAATAAAACAACTAATATAATTGATAAATAATTGATTGGTATAATCATAAGTTAAATTTTTAAATTTATTAAAAATGAATGTATGTTCTGGATAATAAAATAAAAATTCTTTTACTTTGTTTTCTTTTTTTAAAGTTAAGTAATTATATTGTAATTTTGGATTATTTCCTCGTAATTTTCTAACAATTTCATAATTATTATTTCTAATTTTGCTTCTTACACCATCATTATTAAATAACATGCAACCAACGCAATGGTAAGGTATACTTTCATTATTATAAAAATTAATAACTTCAGTATAACTATTTATAGGATATTTATTAACAAATTTAATATTTGTATTTAAAAATATAAAAGGAGGCATGCTAATAAAACTTTGAAGATTTAGTTCATTAATAGTAACAGGTGTATTTATATCATGATTATTGATAATTTCATAAACTTTAATTAAATATATCATTGGCATATTTGTTGGTGTAACAATTCTATTCATAGGGTGTTGTAATACAAAACTATATGTATAACGTTTATCGAGTGTATTTAAGTTAAAATTGTTTGAATTACATGCTTCGAAGAATAAACTTCTAAATGTTGCACTATGATAATTTTCAAATAATTTCTTATTGCTATTATCTTTATTAAAATATTTATAATTTTTAACATCATTAAAAAATATGATATTGCCACCTACGGTAGATCGAGTAGCAATTTCCCACACTTGATTAAGATTATCAAAAAATACATTAATCATAGTACCATCAATAAAATCTTCAACCCATGATTCTGAAATGTTATCATATTTTTTTTTAAAAAAGTCAAAATTTATTGATTTAGGTGGACTAAATGATACAATTTTATTATTTTTTAAAATAATAGATCTATATTTTGCCAATTCATTAAATTCTTGAATATTGTTATCATTTTCAATAGATTTTAAATTTTTTTTTTCATATTTTATGATTGTATAAATGTTGTTATTAAAAGTATATTTTTTAATAATAAATTTTTCAGAATTTTCAGAATTTAAAGCATAATTTAAATCAATTTTAATAGTATTTAAATACATAATAAGAAGTAAAATAATTATATATAATAATAATAATAATTCTTTAATTAGTAATAATATATTATTAAAATATTATTAAAATATTATTAAAATATTATTGTTTATAATATATTATAAATATAGTATAATATATTATAATGAGTAATATAGATTCAAGTTATAAAGAAATAAATATAGATACAGAAGTATTGGATAATAGTTTAGATGATTATAAAGAGACATATGAAAAAAAAATTAAAATAGAAGATGATTTAGAGGATGATATAGAGGAGGATATAGAAGATGATATAGAAGAAAATGCTAATCTGCAATTAGGAGATATAATAGAGTTATATGCTCCTTCAAATAGTGATTTACATAGTAATAAATTTTATATAAAATTTATTAATTCGAGTAAAGTAGAATTATTAAATGATAAAAAAGAATTAACATTAGAAATTAACAAAGAAGGTAGATTATTAGAAGAATCTATTGAAAATATAATAATTTTATATAGACATGAAAGTGGAAGTTATATAAAACAAAATAATTTAAATATAAATAAAAATATTTCGATATATTTTGGAGAGCCAAATCCAGAAATAATAAATGGTACAATAACAAATATAGAAGAAGATATGATAGAATTAACATTAATTCCTTCAAATGAAGTAATATATATAGATTTTGCTTATTCAGGAATAACAGAAAATTTAAATATAGAAAAGATAGTAATAAGAGAAGATAAATCTAGCATAGAAGAATTAAAATATAATATAGATGATGAAGAAAAAGAATTATTAAAAAAAGAATCAGAATTTTTAGATGATAAAGAAACAAATTTTTTAGATATGAATAATCCAAATTATTTAGATGATGATTTAATTTTTGATTCTAAAGATTATTTGAAATATGATTCTTTTAATATAGATGAGAATGAAGATGAAGAAGAGGTAGAATTTTTTCATAGTGTAAATGTATCTGATGAAGAGAAACGTTATTCTATAGAAGAACAAATAACGGATTATTTAGATAGTATGTTAAATAGAGAAATAGAACAAGATGATTTAAGTAAAGAAAAAATAAATAAAGAAATAGCACGTTATTTAGAATTAAGAAATATATATTCTGATTTTGATGAAAATAATAATGCAAATTTACCAGAATTAAGGGGTGAATTTTATAAACCATTAAAAGAATTATTAATAAATTTAAATAAAAAATTATATTGGTTATTACCAGTTTGTAATAATAAAAAGAAAATTTATTTAAATAGTGAAGAATTAGAAAATAACGGAGAGGACAAAGAGGAAGATAATTATTTAGAAGAAAATAATTTAAATGATTATGTAAGTAATTTAAATGATATAATTAATAAATGGAGTAAGAATAATTCCAAAGAAAAAGTAAATAATTATAAAAAATTTATAAATGATTTATTGGATATATTTGAAAACAATAGTATAAAATATAGTAAAAATAATTTTTTATTAGATGTAAATAGTGAAATAAATATAATAAATGATATAGAAGATGATTTTTATAGTTATGTTTTTAAAAAAAATGAAATAAGTAAAGAGAGATTTATAACAGAAGTATACAGCAGTGGTTTAAATATGTTAGAAAGTTATTACATTGAAAATAAAAAAAAATTTAAGAAAAAAAGTTTAACACAAAATGATAAAATATCGATAATTTCATTTATAACACTACCATTACCAATGTTTAACTTTTCAAAAATAAATTTAGAATATACAAGTATATATGAGAGAAGTAATTTAAATTTAAATTTTTTAAATTATTATAGTTTATTAAATAAAAATACAAATATAAATTTGTATTATAATGATTCTAAAAATATAAAAAATTATATAAATACACATGATAATATTCATGAAGATAATCTTTTTAATGAAATAAATAATTATAGAAATACATTGGATATATTTGATTATAATATAGAAGATAAATTAGAAGAAGAAAGTGTAGAATCAAGATATAATAATTTATTAGAATCATTTATTCCAACAAATTATAAAATAATAACAAAAATTTTTGAATTAGAAGAAATATATAATATAAAACAATTAATAAATATAATTCAAAGTGCAAATATAGATTTATACAATTTACACATAAATGATTTAAAATTAATAAATACTAATTTGAATAAATCAAATATAAAATATAAATTATCAACAAAAGATAATATAAATGAATTAAAAAAAATAATAAGTATATTAAATAGAAATATAGAAATAGATGTTAAAGATATTTATTATGGTTTTGATTTATTAAATGATGAATTAAAAGAAGATATTTATGAAGCATATGAATTAAAAAATACTACTATAATAGATAGATATAGTAAGAATGAGTTAATAGAATATTTTAATAATTATGATGAAAGTAAATTATTTTTAAATGCATTAAATAAAAATATAATAGATTTGATTGTGGCAAATTTATTAGAAAATTTTATAAATCAAAATAAAAAATTAAATACTAAAGAAAGTAAAGAAAGTAAAGAAAGTAAAGAAGATGAATTAAAAGATTCTAATGATTGTGAAAGTTATTTATTAAGTAAAAAATACGATACTATAGAAGAGTTAGAATTGGATAATGATAAATTAATTCATTTTGACGCAATATATGATAAAACATTTTATAGTATAATACAAGAATTTGAAAATGAAAAAGAAAGTATGGATTATAAACAATTTTTTGAATTTTTAAAAGATAAAATTATGGAATCAATGAATTTTACAAAAAGAAAAGCATTGAGAGAAGCAAAAGCAATTATTGAAGAAAAGAGAGAAATTATAGATGGAGATTATGCATTATTAATAGATAAAAAAAGTAATAAAAATTCTATATTTATTAGAAAAAAAAATATTTGGATAGTTGATGAAAAATTTAAAGAAGATTTTTATATCGATTCGAATAAAATATTTTGTGATTCAAAAAAAGATTGTATATTAAAAGATGATAAATGTATATCAAAAGATAATTTGGAAGAAGAAAATTTAAAAAAAGATATCGATAAAATATTAGAAAATTTTGAGTCAAGTTATAATTTAAGTATTGAAGAAATTAAAGGTAAAATAAACGATAGCTATGAAAACGCAAAAAAATATTTAAAAAAAATTAGTAAAATAAATAAAGAATATAAGGAAAAAACAAATATATTTTTAACAAAAATAGATGATAGAATTGATTTAAATAATATTAAATCACCAAATGAAAAATTAAAAGATATAATTTTGAGTTATCCAAATATTGCAAAAAGACAATTATTAATAAAAGATTTTTGTATAAAAAATACAAGACATGCTATAGACGATGAAGGAAAATATTGGTTATATTGTAATAAAACGGGTATAAAATTATTACCAATTTTTATATTAAAATTAGCAAATGTTTTTGATGATAAAAAAGAATATTTAATTACTTTAGATTCAATATGTGCTGATCAAGGTACAATAAGTGATGACAATAGTTGTTGGGTAGATAAATATAGTGGTTATATTATTAAAAAAATAGAATTTAATAATGATGAAGGTTATGATGAATCTGGTTATAAATTAAATACAAAAGAAATATTAGAAAATGATTATAATGTAAATTTGCAAAATATTAAATCATTAAATCCTGATATAGATACAATAAAATTAATTACAAAATCAATAACTCAATTTATAGGTATAAATATTGATAATCATATAAATTTTTTAATTACAAATGTATTAAAAATACAAGCATTAATTCCATCAAAAGAGGCATATGAAAAAGCATTGTTAAAAGTAGCAAAAAAAGATGGAAAATCAACAAAAACAAAAGCTAGTTATGAAGATACATATAATTTATCATTATTATTATTAACATTAATATTTATAATTGTATCAATACAAATAAATATTCCATCAATTAAAAGTAAAAAAACATTTCCTGGTTGTATAAAATCATTTAATGGATATCCATTTGAAGATAGTACAGATAAATCTTTAATAATTTATATGGCATGCGTTGCAAATAAAATAAAAAGTTCAATTAAACCATGGAATAGTATATTAAAGATATCAGAATCAAATTTGGTAAAAAAAATGGAAAATTTAATAGAGATTCATGTATTGAAAAATAAAGAATTATTAGATTTATATGAAAAAAAATATGAATATTTACAACATAAAGAAGAATTACATGATAGTACTAATCAAATATTTGAAATTTGGAGTAATTTTATGCCAAAATTAGTAGATTTTAATATAAGTAGTGAAAATATAAATAATTTAAGTGATTCATTTAATAGTGATTATTTGGAAGAAATAACAAAAGGTAAAAAAAATAATTATAATGAAGCTATTCAATCAAAAATAATATATTTAAGTAACGGTATAATAGAAAGTATTCAAAATATAGTCAAAAAAGAAGCAACAATATTAGAAAATAATAATGGAGAACCATATTTAGAAAATTCATGCTGTAATACTAATAAAAATAGTATAATATATTTTATTAAAAAAGATAATTCAATATTAAAAAATAATGAACTAGTAGATAAATATTGTGATTTTTTAAATTCAATAGAGTCAATAAGTAAAAGTTACATATTATATGATAATAATAATACAAAATTAATAATACCAAATAATATAAATTATTTTAGTGAAGAAGTTATTTATAAAGGATTTATTCATTATTGTAATTTTAATAATTATATTCCATTGGACGATGAATTAATGGCTATATGTATGAATAAACCAATTAATTTTGATGAATCATTAGATATAAAAGAAATAATAGAAAAATTAAAAGAAGAAGGTAAAGTATATGATAAAGATAATTTTGAACAATTGTTGCATGTAATAAATAAAAAAAATATAAAAACATTTACAATTGATTTACCTATAATAAATAATATTGAAAATATAAGATTATTAATTGAAAGTTATGAAAAAATGGATAAAAAAAATTTAGGAGATGAAAATTTAATAACAAAATTAAAAAATATGTTAGATGTTTATGATGTTTCAAATAAAGAAAATGATTATAAAGAATTAATTGATTTAAAAAACTATTTATTACGTGTTAATAGCATAACAAAAAATAATATTTTAGGCAAATTGAAAACAATAACAAATATAAATAAATCTCAATACAAAATAATTGAAGAATTTTTAAATTTTGAAATTAATATAAATTATATAAATTTTTATAAAGATTATATAAAAAATTTATTAAAAGTTTTTCCAAATATAATTTTAAATAAATCAATTGACGTAAATAATATTCCAAAACATTGGAACTTATCTGATATGCATAATAATGATATATCAAATATTTTAAAAAAATACTATAATTCGTTACTTGGTTTAAATGTAAAAGAAGAATTTAATATTGCAATAAATATTATAATAAATAATAATAATTTATTATTAAATATATTGGAAAATTTATTATTTAATGAAGCTATAATCTTAAATTCTGAAATAAGAATACCTAGTATATTTGATATGGAACTTTTACAATTTTTTTATTATTATATTTATTATAATTTAATAAATGATTTATTGAATATAACAAATAACAATGATTTTTTATTGGAAGTTTCAAATTATGATAAGTATGATGAAAATGAATTAAATCAATTTATTGTTAATTATATAATAGAATTTTCAAATATAATGAATAATCATTATAAAATATTAAATTATGATTATAGTAAAGTAAAAAGGAATGTTTCTTATGCAAAAGAAAAAGAAAAAGATTTAATAACAGATTATTTAAAAGATTTATCAGAAGAAGAAAGAGAAATAGAAAATATATTTAAAAACAATAAATTAGAAAAATGGAATAAAGGTTTACAAAAAGGAGTTACACAATATGTTAAAGAAAATTATGATGAAGAAAGAGGTGCTATTGAAACCCAAGCATTAAAAGAAAAAATGTTAAATAAAAATAATAATGTAACAGAAATGAATAAAGAAATTTATATGATGGATTTAGAAGAACAATTAAAAACAGAACAAGAAATAGAAGATGAAGAAAATGATATGGATAATATCCCAGATGACGACAATATGGATAGTGATTATGATTATTGATTTCACATCTTTATCTTGATTTTATAAAAATAATGATAAAAATATATAAAAAATAAATTTAAAGATTATTTTTTAATATATAGTATATAAATTATTATGTATAATGTATTAATGTTTATACTAATTGGTTCAACTAATGGTCTATTAAATATTAAACCATCTATTAAGAGTTTTAAATATGTTGGTTCAACTGTGCCATTTGAAAATTTTGATCCACTAAATATTGTGGAAGGAAAGAGTGAAAATCGTCTTAAATATACACGTGAAGCAGAACTTCAACATGGTCGTACTGCAATGCTTGCTACTCTAACTATTCCATTTCTAGAACATATGGATAAAGATTCTTCTATGCTTGGTATTAATTATTTAAGTTCGCTTGATGCTTATCATCAGGCACCTGTATGGCTTGGATTATCTTCATTTGAAGTTGTTAGAATGGGTCGTGGATGGGAAAATCCATTTACTAGTAAAACTACTTTTCAATTGAAAACTGATTATCAGCCCGGTAATATTGGTAATTATGATGTAGAAACTATTAGTGATACTATGCTTAATAAAGAACTAAATAATGGACGACTTGCAATGGTAGGATTTATTGGTATTGTGGGTCAGGAACTAGTAACTCAAAATCCAGTATTTTAATTATTTTGAAATAAAATTAAACAAAATAAAAATCAAAAAATAATTTTTATTACATTATATATTATTTAATAATTTAGTAAATAATATATAATATATATAAATTATGTATAATTTTAAAAATTTTTTATTAAAAAATATAAATTTAATGTCAATATTAATTTTTTTAATATTTTTCATAATATTAATAGTAACAAAACCAGGATTTATTTTTACAAAAAATGGAACACCAAGAGAATTTGGTCTAGGATATAAAAATAAAACAATTATACCTATATGGTTAATTGTTATTATAATAGCTATTTTTTCATATTTATCTGTTTTATATTATATTAATATTCATAAATTAATAGCTTAATTATATTTTTAATTTGTGTTTAACTTGAGATACTTATTGCTCTTTGTAGTTCTTCAATGGATTGATTACATCTCATATTTATAATATAATTATAACTAACAGAAGTAACAATAGATCCGGCTAAAATATACCATACTAATTTACCTATTAAATGTTTAATATTAATCAGTTTAAATAAATGTATAATTTCCTCTTTTTCTTTGGAATCATCATTCGGTATCTTAATAATTTTTTCATTTGATAGTTTTTGTATAAAAATTTTATATAAGTTAGATTCAATATCAAATTCATTAATAAATTTAGAATAATTTTTATTTATTTTACTTATTGCTATTGCAACAGATTTATTATTATCAGTATTTTCATCCGGCTTAATTAATATTTTTTTAATAGTAGATTCAAGATCTAATAAATTTACAATAAAATAACCAATAGTATTAGAAAATGGTTTTACCCAACCTGTAAATATTTCTAATACAATATATAAAATACCAAATATAAATAACCAAGGTAATAATGTTGAAAAAAAAATACTTTGTATTGATACTTTATCAGCAGGACATATCATTTTAGCAATATTTAAATTTATTGCAAACATACCAATAATTAGTAAAAGAATATAAACTAATATATAAATACTATTACTATTAATATTCTCTACTTCTTCCGTAGTGGTTGATGCTAAAATATTTGATACTACAAATACACCATATATTATAGTAGTTATTATAAAAAAAATTGTACTTTTTTTGGGATCAGGATTACTAATTGTTGAATCCATTATTAGTTATTATAATTATATGTATAAATTTTTTTTATAAAATAACATTAATAAATAGTAAATAATGGATTTTAAAAATTTAAATAATTATTTAAATTTAAATAATTATGAAAATAATAATGATACAATTATTACACCAAAATTAGTACATAAATCAACAAAAATATTTTTTGATAAAATATTAAATAATTGTAATAATATAAAAAAAAATAATTATAATTTTTTTTATAATTTATCTATGTTTTTATTATTTATAACAATATTATTTATAATATTGTACTCAAAATATAAAGGAAATATGACAAAAAATGAGAGTTATATAAAAAATACTAAAGATAAACAATATATTATGTCTAAATTAGTATATTATAATAGACAGAATTTAGAAAATAATCAAAAATTAAAAAATAATATGATTACAAATTTACCAGATTATAGTAATCATCCAGAAGCTTCTATGTTACATAAAAATATATATTTTACTTAAAATTATATATTATATATTATATATAATATATAATATATAATTAAAAATGTCATTTAATTCCAAAGTTGATGAATTTAATTTTGCAAATGATGATACTATATATGATAAATATTTAGAAGATTTAAAAAAATATTATATTTTAAAAAATAAAAATAATAAAATAAAAGAAACATTTAAAAATAAATTATTAAATTCAAATGATTCAATAGAAGTAAAAAAAAAACTTTATGCAAAAAAAAAATTTAATTGTATTAATTGTAAACAAGAAGGTGGTACTATTTTTTTAGAAAATAATGATGGTATGATGGCAACATGTGGAAATATTGAAAAACCATGTAATTTAAAATTATCTGTAGCAAAAACATTCACAAAAAATATTCATTCTATGATAACTGATTATACTATTAAAATAAATAATCTTAAAAAAGAAATTTATATTATTAAAATAAATTTTTTGTTTAATTATATATCAGAAGATGATGCAGTTGAATTCTTTGAAAATAAAAATACAGAATTAAAAATTTTACAAGAAAGTTATAATAAATTATTATTATTAAATGATTCTATTAAAAATAATGAAGATACAAAAAATTTAATAAATACAAAATATATAGAACAAAATAATTATATCGAAGAATATAAACAATTTATAAAAATATTTAGGGATTCTCATGACAAAAAAATATTAAATAATGCACTAAATATTTATAAAACAAAAATTTTAGAAGTTAATAAAATTTTAATGGATTTAAAATATAAAGTAAATTTTGTAGAAAAAGAAGATGAATTTAATACTTTAATACAAAAAAAATATTCTCAAAATCAATTAGAAATTTTATTAAAAAAATAATTTAATTATTATATTATTATATTATAGTAAATATAATGTTTAATTTATTCAAAATTATAGATTTAAAAATATTTCTAATAAGTTTATTCTTTGGATTGTTATTTATATATTTAAATGATGATAAAACAAAAATAAATGTTTATCCTACACCATCCAATATTCATAAAGTAGAATATAAAGATAAAGCCGAAAATTGTTTCGAATATACTATGGAACAAGTTGAATGTCCGTCAAATAAAAAAAATATAAATAATGTTCCTATTCAATAAAAAAATATTTTTTATTATTCAATTTAAAATATTTTTTTATTTTATACTATAATATAATATATAAATATGTTAAGTAAAGGATTAAATAAAGTTGTCCATAACATAATGTATACAGACAGAGGACGTTTTGTATTATCTATTATCTTAGGACTTGGTTTTGCAAGTATTTTTAGAAATTATTGTCAGGGTAAAAATTGTTATGATTTTATTGGACCAAAACAAGAAGAAATAAGAAATAAAGTTTTTTCATTTGATAGTGCCAATAGTAAATGTTATACTATGAGAGAAAACAGTATTAAATGTGGTTCAAAAGAAAAAACTGTTCAATTTGCTTAGTGGGGAAATCGCCCCACGCGCGATTATTAAATATTTTTTGCGTAAATCATATAAATATTTAATACTTTATTTAGTATAATATTAAATAAAGTATGGAACCTAATAGTCAAAAAGGATTAACATCTATTAATCAATTACCTTCTGCTTCTCAAATAGGAAATGGATTTGAAAATCCTCCACAAAATGTAAATATGATGAATGCTTCATCTATGAACAATATTGTTTTAACAAAAACAGATACTATTGGCGAATCTAATAGTCAAATGCAGATTCCTATGCAAAATCCCATGCAATCACAAGAACCACCTATTCAAAGTCAAGGACAAAATATGGAAATGCAAGGACAAACTCAAGCTAATTATAACGAATTAATAAATCAACTTCAACAAGCCAGTTCTCAAGGGGCAACGGGATTACCTACTAGAGATATTCCAATGAATCCCAGTCAAAACGCAAATGATGTCGAAGTAAAACCAAATTTTGTCCCACCACCACCTAGTCACGAAGATTATATTAATAATATGCAAACACCTGAAAATTTAATTATGCAAAATAATAATGCACAAAAACAAATAGATAATTTAGATGCATTATACGGTGAATTTCAATTACCTATTTTAATTGCAATATTATACTTCTTATTTCAATTGCCAATATTTAAGAAAAATATAAAAAAAATATTACCGTCTTTATTTGGAACTGATGGAAATCCAAATTTATATGGATACTTTTTTAATAGCGGACTATTTTCATTAATTTTTTATTTTCTTTTAAAAAGTATTAATAAATTAAATGAACACGTAAGTCAATAGACTATAAATTTTCTAATTTTTTAATTTGTATTTTTGCCTCATTTGCTAAATCATTTACTAAAGGGTCATTTTTATAATCATCTATATATTTAATTTCACAAATACCACACGAAACCATTAATTTCATACAATTAAAACAAGGATAATGACTAATATATGCCACGCATTTATCACAAGAAACTCCACGCTTTGCACAATCGGTTATTGCATTTTGTTCTGCATGAATAGTTCCAATATTATGATTGTCTCTTATTACCATTTTATGCTTGCACCCAGCAATATATCCATTATAACCTTGTGCAATAATACGATTGTCTTTCACAAATAAACATCCTACGTTTAATTTTTCACAAGACGAACGCGTAGAAACCAAATAAGTAATTTGCTTAAAATATTCATCCCACGATGGTCTTATATTCATTATTTTATTATTAGTTTGATTATTATTATTATTATTATTATTATTATTATTATTATTATTATTATTTGAATTAACTTCTAAAATATTGTTACCTGATTCTTCTAATGAAATATTAGAACCCATAATTAATTATACGTATAAGTAGTATTATTTATTAATTTTAAATAGTTTAATAAAATTAATAAATCAATTTTTTAAAAAAGGGGTCATAGGGGATATATCCCCTACCCTACAAGGTTGGTTTAAATTTCCATTGTAATTCTTCACATATTTTTTTCCATATTTGGTCTTGTTCAATACGTTTTTCTCTATCTTTTAACATTGGAAAATATTGTAAGAATTTTGTTTCTCCTAATAATTCGCATAATTTATAAAGAGTATAATAATAATTTAAAAAATTTACACGATCAGGAGGACAATATTTTGTATATGGTTTTTGTATTTCCATAAATAAATTACATAAAGTTTCTTCTAATTCGGGACTCATTGTTGGTGGTTTAATACCTAATTTATCTTTTATATATGGAATATGTTCATAATACTTGTTATATCCCAAATTTTTTAATATTTCTTTAGTTTTTCTATTTGTTAAATCAGATAATTCAATTCTTTCTTTTTTAATTTGATTTTTTATATTTTCAAAAACGTCAACTGGAATATATGTACTTTCTTTTGCTTGAAATTGTGCTAAAATTTCACGAAGATGATTAATTCTTTTGTAAGCATAAAAGCATACTTCTTTTGGTGGTTCTTTGTATGATGGTTTTTCATTTTCAATTAAATATTTCATAGTTTTAGAGCAATTATTACATATACTTAACCCCTCACTTTCTACAAAAATCATTTCTCCTTTTTTACAATGATTGCATATATCATGTTCAAAACAATAATTATCATTATTTAAAAAATTATTATTTATATTATAAAAATATTTATCACTATTATTATTATTATACAAAATATCATCATCATTATCATTATCATTATCATTATCATTATTATTATCATTATTGTTTAAAAGTGTTTTATTATCTTCTTCATCTATTTTAAAAAATAATTCTTTTTTTTTTTTTTTACTATTATTTAATTCATTTTTTTTAAAATAAAAATTATTACAACAATCAAAATTTTCTATATTTTTTTTTTCTTCAAAATAATTAAATATATATTTAGAATTATTTAGAAAATATTCTGATTTTTCTTTTTCTAAAATATATATTTTATTTTTTAAATTTTTTAATTCATTTTCTAAATTATCTTTTTTATTATTATATTTTTTAATTATATCTTTTTTTTGATTTTTAAAATTATCTATTTTATTATTTAATTTATTTAATAATAAATTAATTTTTTCAATTTCATTGTTATATTTAGGAATTAATACTTGTTCATTGTTTTGAAATTTTCCTAAAATTTCACTATGTTTATTATCTAATGTCATATTTGTTGCTTTAAATTTCTTCATTATTATATTATTAATTTTTTTAAATTTTATATATTTATAAATTCAATATGTTTAGTTAATTTTAAATCAATTTAATTTAAATTTAATTAAATTAAATTAATTTACACAAAATTTTTTTCTTTTCCAATATTATAAAAAATGGCTGGAGGTCTTATGCAATTAGTTGCCTACGGGGCTCAAGATGTTTACTTAACTGGTAATCCTCAAATTACCTTCTGGAAAGTTACCTACCGTCGTCACACAAATTTCGCGATGGAATCAATTGAACAAACTTTCAATGGACAAGCTGATTTCGGTCGCCGCGTTACTTGCACCATCTCACGTAATGGTGATTTAGCTTACCGTACATACTTACAAATTACTTTACCAGAAATTAACCAAAATATGAAGAACACTAGTGGTGATGTCTATGCCAGATGGTTAGATTTCCCCGGTGAACAATTAATTGCTCAAGTTGAAGTTGAAATTGGTGGTCAACGCATTGATCGTCAATATGGTGACTGGATGCACATCTGGAATCAATTAACATTATCGAGCGAACAAGAACGTGGTTACAACAAAATGATTGGTAACACCACTCAATTAACATACATTTGCGACCCAAATTTTGCCAATGTTGATGGACCTTGCTCTGCTGATGGTGTCCGCCAAGTTTGCGCTCCCCGTAATGCTTTAGCCGAAACCACATTATATGTTCCTCTTCAATTCTGGTATTGCCGCAACCCTGGTCTTGCTCTTCCCTTAATTGCTTTACAATATCACGAAGTTAAAATTAATTTAGATATTCGTAATATTGAAGAATGCTTATGGGCTGTTGATAAATTAGATGTTACAAGCAATAATAAAGTTACAGATGCTTACAAAACATCATTAGCTGCTGCTTCATTATATGTTGACTATATTTTCTTAGATACTGATGAACGTAGACGTATGGCTCAAAATCCCCACGAATACTTAATTGAACAATTACAATTCACCGGTGATGAATCGGTTGGTTCGTCGTCTAACAAAATTAAACTTAATCTTAACCATCCTTGCAAAGAATTAATCTGGGTTGTTCAACCCGATGCCAATGTTGACTATTGTGCTTCATTAACAACTAATGAACCATTAAATTCTCTTATGGGTGCTCAACCGTTCAATTACACCGATGCTTTAGATGCTTTACCTAATGCTGTCCATGCCTTCGGCGGTCAAGATGCTGTTTCTGGAAGTGATGCTTTCATCACTGGAAGTGGCTTATTCCAAGATCCATTCTCCAATGATGTTACTGCTGGAACTGCTCACACTAGTGACGGTGCAGGCGTTGGTGATTCGGGTGTCTCTGATGCTGGAACCTTCGTCTTAGCTGAAACCGCCTTAGATATGCATTGCTGGGGTGAAAATCCAGTTGTAGTTGCTAAATTACAACTTAACGGACAAGACCGCTTTTCGGAGCGTGAAGGTACATACTTCGACTTAGTCCAACCTTTCCAACATCATACACGTGCGCCTGATACCGGTATTAACGTATACTCTTTTGCCCTCCGCCCAGAGGAACATCAACCCAGTGGTACGTGCAATTTCTCGCGTATTGATAACGCCACTTTACAATTAGTTCTCTCTAATGCCACCGTCCAAGGTGTCAATACCGCCAAAGTCCGTGTCTACGCTGTTAACTACAATGTTCTCCGTATTATGAGTGGTATGGGTGGATTAGCTTACTCGAATTAGATTTAAGTGTTATTTTTATTTTTACATTTTAAATAATAATAACTAAAAAAAATTTTAAAAGTGCTTTTTAAAAGCGGAAACAAAAACAACTTAAAGAAATAACAATAAATAATATTATAAAATGACTTCGTTTAATATTGTTGATTTAATTACAAACAATCCTATTACAAAACTAACTGAAACACATAACAATAATTTATTAAATAAAGTAAAAAATAGTTTTAATGAATATGAGCAACAATTATTTATAGCAAGTTTTTATAGTTATTTAAATTACCATAAAACAGATGATTATATTGTGGATTTAGATAATATTTGGAAATGGCTGGGATTTAATAAAAAATATAATGCAACTAATTGTTTAGAAAAATATTTTAAACTAGATAATGATTATAAAAAAACCGCTCCTGAAGCATCAGGAGCGGTTTTTAAAGGAAAAAAAAATGGTGGACAAAATATTCAAAAATATTATTTAAATGTTAAAACTTTTAAATCATTATGTTTAAAAACAGGAACAAAAAAAGCAGATGAAATCCATGAATATTATATTAAGTTAGAAGAACTTATTCAAGAAGTATTGGAAGAAGAAGCAATTGAAATGAAAAATAAATTATTAATAAAAGATAATGAATTAGAAAAACTTGAAGAAAACAAGAAAAAAGAATTAGAAAAACTTGAAGAAAATAAGAAAAAAGAATATGAAGAAAAATTAATCAAAGAAAAAGCATTAGAAAGACAAAAAATTTTACTTAAAGAATTTGGAAATAGTGAATCATTAATATATATTATTAAAGTTAAATCTTATAATAATGGAGAATATGTTATTAAACTTGGAGAAAGTCGCAGAGGCATTATGGGTCGTTTTAATGAACATAAATCACATTATGAAGAATGCTTATTACTAGATTGTTTTTTTGTAGATAAAAGTAAAGATTTTGAGAGTTTTTTACATAACCATGAAAGTATTAGATTAAATAGAGTTACTGATTTGGCTAAACATAAAAATGAACGTGAATTATTTTTAATTGGAAAAGAACTATCTTATAAAATGTTATTAAAAATTATTGATAATAATATTAAATATTTTGAAAAAAATAATAATGATGAAGTAGAAAAATTAAAATTAGAATGTGAAAAATTAACATTATTAAATGAATTAAATAAAAATGGAAATATTAATGTTTTTATTGAAGAAATAATAAAAAATAATAACACTAATAATGAAATTTTATTAAATAAAATAGATAATTTAGAAAAAATGAATAAAACAATATTAGAAAAACTAAATCTTCAACAAGTAAAAAATACAACAAATTTTAACCAACCATTGGTAACATTAGGTCCACGACTTCAGCAAATTAATCCAGAGACTCTTAGTTTAATAAAAGTATATGATTCTGTATCTGAGTGTATGAGAGAAAACTATCAAATTAAAAGACCAAGTATTAATAAAGCAATTGTAGAAAATACTATTTATCATGGTTACAGATGGTTATATGTTGATAGAGAATTAGATCCCTATATAATTAATAATATTCAACCTACAAAAAAAACCAAAGTTCAAAATTTAGGTTATATTGCAAAATTAGATAAAGACAAAACATATATTATTAATGTATATTTAGATCGTAAATCTGCATCATTGGCTAATAATTTTGATTCTCCGTCTGCATTAGACCATCATGTAAAAAATAATTCAATAATAAATGAACATTATTATATTTTGCTAACTAATTGCGATTTAAAATTAGTATCTGATTTTTTAAACAAAAATAATTTGAAAGAAATATGTTTGTTTAAAAATGGTATTGGTCAATATAATAGCGAACAAGAACTTATTCAAGAATTTATATGTAAATATGATTGTATAAAAAAATTACATATTAGTGATAAAACATTAACAAAAGCATTAACTAGAAATGTAGCATATAATAATAATTATTTTAAAAATATTGGTAGTAAATTACAAATTTAATAATTATAAAATTTTATAATATTACTTAATATTAATAAGTAATGCAAGTAAGTTTAATAAAAAGCAGTTTTTATTTTACATATATATTCTTAATTACAACTGGAACAATCTGTTTTATTGAAGCTTTGCGTAATCCTGTTCCTCAAATTCGCCATATTATGAATTTGGAAACTTGTATATCAGTTGTTGCCGGATATTTTTATGGGTTATTTGTAGCAAAAATTAATAAAGCAGAAAAATATGCACAAGAAAACCCTGAACAAAATAAAAATCAAAATAAAGAATTAGAATTACCTTTAGAAAAAATTAATGATATGCGTTATACCGATTGGGCTATTAGCACTCCCCTTATGCTTTTAGTTTTATGTATGGTATTAGGTTATGAAAATAAAAAAGTAGTAACTTTCTTACCATTTATGTTAATATTAATATTTAATTTCCTTATGTTAGGTGCTGGATATATTGGAGAAATAGGTAAATTGACCAGAACAATGGCAAATAGTATTGGATTCTTATTTTTCTTTTTAATGTATGGTACAGTTTGGAAAGTATATATGACAGGAGCTAAACGTACCACACAATCGGTTATTATATTTGGATTATTTGCATTTTTATGGTCATTATATGGTGTTTTATATCAAACAGATAAAATGACAAAAGTGTTTGGTTATAATATATTAGATTTATTGAGTAAAGCATTTGTTGGTATTTTCTTTTGGTTTTATTTAACAAAATCTATTAGATTTTAGAATTTTTTATTTTTTGATATAAAATATTTTATATTATATTTCATTAATATAATATAATATGAAAAATATATTGGATAATGTTGGTAATAATTTACATAATTTAGTAAGATTTCAATTTAATAAAATCCAAATTTTATTTTTTTCAATGTTGTTTTTTTCATTAGTATATATGTTATTGGATGATAAACATTTTGAAGGAGTAAATAAATTCAAAGAAATTGTAAAAGAAGAAGTAATAAAAGATAAAGTAAAAAAAGAAATAACTGAAAATTATGCAAATCTTGATTCAAAAGAAACTATAGAAATAGATAAAAGTTTAGATAAATATTATACTAAAAATAAAGTTTTAGAAGAAAAAGTGATTGATAAAGCAACAAAAGAAAGTGAAATAGATACAAACAATGAGGAACTTGATCCAACAAAAGTAGACCCATCCTTATTTACAAAATATTTAAATCGTCTTTATTTTGCTGTTGTAACAGGGTGTCTTTTAGGTTATGGTGATATTTTTCCTATATCAAATATTTCAAAAACATTAGCAGCTTTACAAGGTCTTTTGACAGTTAGTTTGATTATTTACTAATGTGGGGAAATCGCCCCACACGCGATTATTGTGAGAGAAAACCAGGTTTCCTAATTAAAATATTGTATTAAATTATGGATGAAAATAATTTAATACAACAATGTTGGATTTGTATGGACCATTTAAATGATTATATATTACTCCCAGAAGAAGATGAATATTTTGGTCAAGATGTTGGAATATTTAAAAATACTTTTATCATTAAAGATTTTTATAGTAATGGAATGGAGAGATTACCTATTTTTAGTTTTTTATATTTTACTTGTTGTAATAAATGTATAAATAATTATTTAAAATATTATAGGCGATTTTATAAAACATTGAATAAGCGAGAGATTAGTGGGAAAATGTAAAAAATTATAATATTTAATATTATCTATTATTAAATATTAAATATTAAATATTATGGTTAATGATCTCTCAAATATTCAAATTTTAAAAGAAGATTTTAAGAGAGAACGCAAGCATAATGCAATAAAATTGCCAGAATCAATAATACAACAAGCTATACCAAAATATGTGACTTATTATAAAGAATGTTATAATATTCAAAAAAAACTTTATAGGGAATTTTTTAAAATAGAAAAACATCCGAAAATGGTAAAAGGAAAACTATATGTATCAAGTAAATCAAATAAGATACATATATTAGAAAAGTTAGAAGACATCAAAAAAATTTTAGAAAAATTAAATAATGTTGGAGAGAACGAAGATAATGGAAAGAACGAAGATAATGGAAAGAACGAAGATAATGGAAAGAACGAAGATAATGGAAAGAACGAAGATAATGGAAAGAACGAAGATAATGGAAAGAACGAAGATAATGAAATACAAGTAAAAAATGAAATAACATTACCAAAATACATTTCTCTCAAAAATCATGAAAAAGATTTTAATAAATATTATTTAATTTATGATAAAAAAACAAACTCCAAAAGAATTAGTTTAAGATCATTGTTTAGTAAAGATAATCCAATAAATACTAATGTAGCAATATTTCTCTCAAAAATTCAAGAAAAAACTTTCAAAATTGATGAAAAAATTAATAATAATAATCACGAAGATTAATCTTCCCTATTAATTTCAATAATTAAATCTGTTCCACAAATATCAGGCTTACTACAAGTAATACTTTTAAATTGTTGTTTAAAATTTTCTATAGTTGTAGTATTTATTATTGGTGCATCTTGTAATAATTTTTCATATTCTTTAAATGAAGTATTAACAAATTCAGAAACAGGTATCCTATCGTCATGTTTAAGTGCTAACTGTAATTTAATAGAACGATAAAAATTACCATACAATCTTGAAGATAATTTATGTTCGCTTGCTTTATCATCTGCATTATAAAATTGTTTTAATGATTGCATTAATGATGATACTAAACCAAGAAAACCTACTAAATACATAATACTTTCATAATAATTAGATGAAGTAGATGATAATGATAACGAAGATGATAATGTAGTAATTAAAATACTTGCTATTGAAATTATATTACTTTTTTTACGCCAATATTTTCTATCTTTTGAATGCATTATTGAGAGACCAGCACCTTTCTCTCCCCAACTCTTTAATAAATCTTCAATAGAATTATTCCACTCTTTAATAGCAAGATTATCTTTATTATTTTCTTGAGTTTCTATGTTTTTATTGGTTTTATTGGTTTTATTATTCTCTCTTTTAAAATCAAAATTTTTGGTTTTTTTTAGCTCAGGACTATTGTTCTCTATGTTCAATAAATTTTCAGTCAATTCATTATTTGAACTATTATAATCCATAATATATATTAATTTTTTATTTTTTAATATTTAAAATTAAAAATTGATAAAATAAAATTTTTTAAATTATTTAGTATATTAAATATATTATGGAATCTACTATTCAAGAAGTTGTTGCTATTTTGGATCGTTCTGGTTCTATGAATGGTAAAGAAGAAGATACATTGGGCGGTATTAATGCTGCATTTGAACAACTAAAAACTGAACAAGAAGCAAATACGACTATTAAAGTTTCTGTAAAACTTTTTGACCACGAAGAACAACTATTATTTCGTTCTATTGATTTAAAAGATGTTCGTCCAATTGAAAGACGTCAATATATTCCACGAGGTTCTACAGCGCTATTAGATGCGCTTGGTAATAGTATCAATTATTTTATGACAAAAAAACTCCAAGATTCAAATGCTTATGGTTCGTGTGTTATTTATGTAGTGACAGATGGAATTGAAAATTCTAGTAAAATTTATAATGTAGAAAAAATTAAATCATTGATTACTGAAGCAGAAAAAGAATATAATATTAAAATTATCTATTTAGGTGCAAATCAAGATGCAATTTTAGAAGCATCTAAATATGGTATTTCCACAGATAGTGCATTAAATTATAGTGAAAATTCACAAAATGTAGAATCTGCACATCGTTCATTAGCTTCTGCAGTAAAGCGTGTTAGAACAGGTGAATATAGTGGATTTACTAATCTTGAAAGAAGTGCTTCACATGCACCTGAACCACCTCCTGTTACTCGCCAAAGATATTAAATAAAAATAAAAATAAGTAAAAATTAAAGGTTTGGGGGTTCTAAAAAAAATTGATTAGATTTTTTTTATATTTTTTAATTGTGTAAGACAAAGACAAAGACAAAGACAAAGACAAAGACAAAGTATGAGCAAGATTGTTGCAACATCTTATTCAACATTCTCTAAGAATGTCCAATGGGAGCAAAATATTTTATTTTATGATTGGCGGTTAAATCCGCATCTTTTCACTATTAAGATTCGCAGAAATGCAACTTTACAAGAAATGATGTTCAAGATTGAAAATATTTTGCGGTCACACAAATATATTTTGAAATTGTGTTTTGGTCAAGATATTGCAGAAAATATTTGCAAATTTCTTCCATTGGCTCCTATTGTAACTTCACAAAACAATTTTTATACATATACAGAATATTTTGATGATTATTACAAAAAAGTATATAGAAAAAGAAGTGTTTTGTCAAATAGCGTTCGTCTATATGAAGTAATCAAAGATCATCGTCATCATTCTAGAGATCTTACATTGCGATTGCGTGCAATGCCTCTTTATAAGTAAAAATTAAAGTTTGGTGGTTCTAAAAAAAATTGATAATAGTTTATTTTTTTATGTAAAATATAATCTAACTTGTTTAAGAAAAAACATACTCATATGGGGTCTAAAGTTAGCGAGAATCTATGTAAAATTACAAATTTCAAAAAAAACCACTGGGAAGAAATAATTAGGAAACAGCAAATTACATTTTATGATGAAAATAATAATATTTCAGTTTTTACAATAAAAGTCTTCAATATGACTCCAATGATAAGATTGAAGACAAAAATTTCTAGAATTTTGATGTGCCATAGAAGAATATTAAATTTGTGTTTTGGTAAGGATATTTCTGATATTATTTGCAAATTTCTTCCTTCTCCTAAAATTGATTATTGTAAAAGCAATTTTTATACATATAAAGATGCAATTAATCCATATACTATGAAAGTATATAAAATTAAAAATATTATTTCTAATTCTGATTATCTTTTTGAAGTGGTCCGCGACCACCGCTATGAAACAGATGAATTAAATATGAATATTACAGCGAAACTTTATTAATATATTCAAAATATATTAATAAAATAACTTGAAATTTTTTTCTTTTATATATATAAAATGCAAATATTTGTCAAAACACTTACTGGAAAAACAATTACCTTAGAAGTAGAAGCATCTGATTCAATTGATAATATTAAAGCTAAAATTCAAGATAAAGAAGGAATTCCTCCTGACCAACAACGTTTAATTTTTGCTGGAAAACAATTAGAAGATGGAAGAACTCTTTCTGATTATAATATACAAAAAGAGAGTACCCTTCACCTTGTCCTTCGGCTTCGTGGAGGTAACTAAATAGTTTATTTTTAATTTTACATAACAAAATTTTTGTAAAATTAAAAATATTTTCTTCTATTATAATGTTATTAAATAGACGTAATTTTATAAATGCTTTAGCAAGTATTGAAATAATTGATTCTAATAAAAAAAGAAGTTGGGATACTTTTTATAAAAATAATACTTGTACATATTGGAATAATATTTTATGGAAAAAAATATTAGAAAGTGACTTTATAAACGGTAAAGAAATTGATAAATATGAATTTTTTGATTTTTGTGGATATTATTGTAATAAAGAACAGAGTGAAGCATTATTTAATAAAATAAATCAACGTTCGCGTTCAATTAATTTTTTAGAATTTGAAGATTTTCTAGAAACAATAGATTTTAAAGATTATAACAAAATAATGAATTCATTAGAAAATAATGAAAAATTAAAAAATATAGATGAATCAAGTGAAGAATTAAAAAAAGATAGTGAAGAGGAAATAATAAATACTCAAAATCAAAAACAAAATCAAAATACTATTGCCAATGAAGCCACTATATTTGATTTAGAATTAGAAAAAGTATATAATAAACAAAACTTTACAAAAATTATAATTAATGGAGTTTTTTCCCCCCATGATTCTCGTGATTGGTTGTATGATAATTATTTAAATCAAACTAATTATAGCTTGCCAATTGTATTAGACTATAGAGCTGATTTACTTCCAGTACGCAATCAAAAAAATCAAGGGTCTTGTTTCGCAATGAGCGTTGCTTGTATGAAAGAATACCAAGAAAAACAAGATTATGGTTTAAATGAATATTTATCACCTCAATTTTTTTATAATATTCGTGATAACTTATATGATAATAATAAAAATAATGATGAAGGTATGTATGGAAGAAATGTTATGAAATTATTAATGAAATATGGTATATGTAGTGAAAACATATATTCGTATGGAAGAATTCAATATAAAGATAAAATTCCAGAATCTTGTTTTAAAGAAGCTGAAAATCATAAGATAAAAGGGTATGGAAGAGTATTAAGTATTGAAGCATTAAAATATAGCTTAAAATATAATGGACTTTGTTTAATAGTTTTTCCGATTTATAATTATGGACCTGAAATGTGGATTAAAAATGAAAATGACAAGTTTTTAGGAGGTCATGCTATGACAATTGTTGGTTACTTAGAAAAATGTTTTATTATAAGAAATAGTTGGGGAGCAGATTGGGGTGATAATGGTTATAGTTATTATTTTTTTAGTGATTGGGGTGCCCACTGGGAAATTTGGACAACTATTGATATTAATGGTAGTAAAAAATTAAAATTTGCTTCACCACAACCATCGCCACTTGTTAATCCTAATAGACCATCTACTCCAATTCCTATACCAGATAATAAAAAAATATTTGATTTAAAAGATGTAATTTTGAGAGAAGACGATGAACCCTATATTAGACCACCCTCAATATCTAGTTCGGAAAAAGAAGAACCTTCAGAAAGAGAGAAAGAATTAGAATTAGAAATTTCAGAAGATTCTGAAGTTCCATTAGAACCATCTCCTAAACCAAAAGAAAATCCAAATGTAATTTTAAAATTTATAGATGATTTTTTCAAGAAAATAAAAAATTTTTTTTTTTGATTATAGATTCCAAATTATTATGCTTAAAATAAAAAAACATAAATATTATTTTATGGTTTTACTTATACTCATAATTTTAATTATTGCTAATTATAAATAAAAATAATTTATTATATTAAAAAATAATAAATTATTTATATTTAACTTACTTCTGGTTCAGAGTCAGGTGTATCTTCTCCGCTATCATTTTTCTTCTCTTCAGAACTTACAATTTCATTAGAAATCATTTTAATTCTATTTAAACATCTTCCAGAAAAATTTTTATTTTGTTCTAAAAATTGTCCTAAACGTGCAATATAAGATGAAAATTCTAATGTTAATTTTTGCTTTTGACTTTCTAAATTCATAATTAAATTACCTACACTAAAACCACGACTTTGACGTTCAGTTGCAGTACCAATTTTTCTGTCAAAAGAACCAATATCTTCTGCTAATTCACGTAAATTAGCAGTTGTACAATTTATTAAAGCAAAAATTTCATTCATATCATATTTTGCATAAGGGTCAGGAATTTTTTCAGGTTCTCCTTCAACTGGATTTCCATCTAAATCTAAATATTTTGGATTTTCAACCATTGGTGGTGGATATGGATTCATATTTCTAAATTTACGAAGTTTAACTTTTTCTTTAGTAGAACCTTCTGGTATATCTTCAATGGCTAATGCATTTTCAATTATTCCATCACAATATTTATACAAATCTCCATATAATTTTTTAATATATACACTTTTCATATGTGTGAAAAAATTTAAATCAATTTCTAATGATTCACTTTGAAAAGTCAAAGTATCTAAAGATGTTCCAACATCATAACCACGATTTTTATCAGCAATTACATCTTTTTCAAAATCACGAACTGCAGTAATATCACTTTGCAAATTTTCAATAAATTTATCCATTTCTGCATATTTTGAATTAATTTCATTCAAAGTTTGATTATATCCATCCGAATCAATTTTATCACGTAAAGTGCTGTCAGCAGGTTTAATAGCCGTCATATTTACTATATATTTTTCAAAATATTATAAATTTTACAAAAATTTTGTATTGTGTAATTTTAATAAGCATTACTTTATTAAAATTACATTGGGTGGGGTTCGAACCCACGAGGCTTTCGCCATACGAACTTGAGTCGTACCCCTTAGACCACTCGGGCACCAATGCAAATAAAAAATGAATAGAAATTTACTTTTTCTACTATATATATGTATTAAAATTTGTTTATATTATTTTACATTAATATTTAAATATTTTATTTAATATTATTTTATTACATAAAAATAATTATAGAAAAATGGGATGCTTAAAGTTGATATTATTGATGTAGTATATAGATTTCTTACTGTGCTATTTGAAAATTTTACATATATTAAACTTAAATCCATTGACCCATATGTTGAAATATAAACCCAAATAAATTGGATTAACAATGCGATCAAAGCATGTTTATCATTTAATATTATTAAAGGAGGTTTATAATAAATATATATACACGGTAAAGTATGTAAAATAAAATTTCCACTATGAAATTCAATAAAACCACAATTTATTTTTTTTCTTATTTTTACAAACGCATAATTATCATATATAACACCACTATGAAATGTCACAAAAATTGACCAAGTCCAACAGCAATTAATACAATAAAATGTTGCAAAATTATTATAATAAATATTATAAATTAATATAGCAATATTCCAATGTGTAAAACTGTTTAATTTAATATTTTTATTACAAATCTTTACCATATTATTATTATTATAATAATATTAATAAAGATTATAAAATTTATAAAATTTAATAATTATAAAAATTGATATATTTTTAAATAATATTAAAAATATATTAATAGTAACTAAATAGCAGAAATGACATCACTTAAGAAGCCAATCATTATTTCGTTTGATGGTAATATTGGTTCTGGCAAATCAAGTGCGGTACAATATTTTAAACAAAATTTTGAAAAGTTTTGCAATCTTAAAACTCATCATTATAAAGTTTGCTTTTTAGACGAACCCGTAGAACAATGGGAATTTATTATTGATACAGAAGATGGTAAAAATGCTATTCAAAAATTCTATGAAAATAATGAAAAATATGCATTTTCGTTTCAAATGATGGCTTATATTAGTAGATTAAGTCTTTTTAAACAAGCATTAAAACAAGATTACGATATTATTTTTACAGAAAGATCAATGTTTACTGATAAAAATGTGTTTGCGCAAATGCTATATGATAGTAAAGCAATGAATACTATTGAATACCAAATTTATTTAAAATGGTTTGATGAATTTTTAGAAACTATTAATTCTATTAAAACAGTTTATATTCGCACTAGTCCTGAAGTTTGCTCGAAGCGTGTATTAAAACGGGCGCGAGTTGGAGAAAATATTCCACTTGCATATTTAAAAGATTGTCATCATTATCACGATAGGTGGTTAAATGACCCTTCTAAAATTGAACGAGGAAATGTTTTAATTATTGATGGCAACGAAGAAACAAATACTAGTGTATTTATAGAAAATAAATATTATGAAGAATTAATGGAAAAAGTGTTTAAATTTATGAATTAAGTAAATACTCCCATGATTCCTTATAATTCTTGTTATTATTTATTTTTTTATTTTTAAAAAATATATTTTAAAATAATTTAAAAGAATAATGTTAATTTAAAATATAATTATATGGATTCCGGTGTTGAAAGTGTTACTACAAATGTTGAAACTTATGCGTTTCAGGCTGAAATTAATCAATTAATGTCTCTTATTATTAATACATTTTATTCAAACAAAGAGATTTTTTTACGTGAATTAATTTCAAATTCTTCAGACGCATTAGATAAAATTCGTCATCAATCACTTACAAACCAATCTGTATTAGATTCAAATAATGAATTATATATTCGTATTATTCCAGATAAAACAGCTAATACATTAACTATTGTAGATTCGGGTATTGGTATGACTAAAAATGATATGATTACCAATCTTGGTACTATTGCACAGTCAGGTACAAAAGGGTTTATGGAAGCAATGCAGGGAGGTAGTGATGTAAATATGATTGGTCAGTTTGGTGTAGGGTTTTATTCAGCATATTTAGCCGCAGACAGAGTTGTTGTTACATCTAAACATAACGATGATGAACAGTATATTTGGGAGTCAAGTGCGGGGGGTTCTTTTACAGTAAAAAAAGATGAAACAGGTGAAAGTCTTGGGCGTGGAACAAAAATTACTTGTTATTTAAAAGAAGACCAACTTGAATATTTACAAGAAGGTCGTCTAAAAGAACTTGTTAAAAAGCATTCTGAATTTATTAACTATCCAATTAATCTTTATGTAGAAAAAACTACAACAAAAGAAGTAGAAGATGAGGAAGAGGAAGATGTTTGTGATAAATGTGATGATGTTAAAGAAGATACTGATGAACCTAAAATTGAAGACGTGGAAGAAGAAAAAGCAGAAGCAGAATCAAAACCCAAAAAAACAGTTACAGAAGTGCATCATGAATTTGAATTACTAAACAAACAAAAACCAATTTGGACTAAAAAGCCAGAAGATGTAAGTTCTGAAGAATATGGTGCATTTTATAAATCTCTTTCTAATGATTGGGAAGATCATTTAGCTGTTAAACATTTTTCGGTAGAAGGTCAGTTAGAATTTACAAGTCTTTTATATGTTCCAAAGCGTGCTCCATTTGATTTATTTGAAAACAAATCTAAAAAACCAGGAAATATTAAACTTTACGTGCGTCGTGTGTTTATTACTGATACTTGTGAAGAACTTATTCCTGAATGGTTAGGTTTTGTAAAGGGAGTTGTAGATTCTGAAGATCTTCCACTAAATATTTCTCGCGAAATGTTACAGCAAAATAAAATTCTCAAAGTAATTAAAAAGAATCTTGTTAAAAAATGCATTGAATTATTTGGTGAAATTAAAGAAAATAAAGAGGACTTTGTAAAATTCCATGAACAGTTTGGTAAAAATATTAAACTTGGAATTCACGAAGATTCTGCTAATCGTGAAAAACTATCTGATTTACTAATGTTTTATTCTACTAAATCCGACAATGAGATGGTAACATTTAAAGAATATATTGAAAATATGCCAGACGACCAAAAATCAATTTATTATATTACAGGCGAGAGTAAGAAAGCAGTAGAAAATTCTCCATTTATTGAAAAATGTAAAAAACGCAATTATGAAGTTCTTTATTTAACTGATCCTATTGATGAATATTGTGTTCAACAGTTAAAGGAATTTGATGGAAAATCTCTAGTATGTGTTACAAAAGAAGGACTTAAATTTGAAGAAAGCGAAGAAGAACAAAAATGCTGGGAACAACTAACAACTGATTACGAACCTTTTACAAAAAAGGTTAAAGAACTATTAGGAACTAGAGTGGAAAAGGTAGTATTAAGTGAGCGTGTCGTAGATTCTCCTTGTGTTCTTGTAACAGGTGAATTTGGTTGGTCAGCAAATATGGAACGCATTATGAAAGCACAGACTCTTCGTGATAGTACAATGAGTTCTTATATGATGCCAAAGAAGACAATGGAAATTAATCCATCGCACCCTATTATTAAAGAACTTAAACAGCGATTTATTAAAGATGCGGGTGATAGTATGTTAAACGATATTGTAAATTTAATGTTTGAATCTTCAATGATTAATTGTGGATTTAGTCTTGAAGAACCATCTATTTTTGTAAATCGTATTAATAATATGATTAAAATGGGGCTTTCTTTAGATGATGAAGATGATAGCGAGGACGACGAACCAAATGCAAAAGTAAATATTAGTGATGAAACTTTAGATCCAGAAACTGTTAAAGCTGAAGTATTAGAATCTTTAAAAACGGATAAAAGTGATGTTGAAGATGTTGAAGAATCAAAAATGGAAGAAGTTGATTAGTTAAGGAAACCTAGGTTTCCTTATGATCCTTCATATATAACATAACATTGTAATGGCATTTTTTATATAAAACAAATATAAAAAATGTAAAGTGAATTAAAATGAAACCCATATTTTCTTTATTAAGATTGACTCATAAATCCGCCATCAAATAGAATTTTCTCTATTGTATAATATGTAGCATTTGTAACTTCATAAATATGGTTTGTGTATGCATTATAAACTTTATATTTATAATCTACAATTTTAAAATTCATCAATATTAAATTGTCTGTTAAATGGTGTGAATTTCTTATAAATTTTTGTGATAATACTTGCGAATATTTTGCATAAAGTTTATAAATACGAATTATATATGACCTATTATTGGTTACATATTCAAAATATTTAAAACGTGTAAAATCATCATCATCGTATGCCCCAAAAATGTCACAACTAAATTTTTTTAATTTATTAATCATTATGGCTTCTATAGTTTTCAATCTTTGTTTATGATAATATTCTTGTCTAATATTATGTAAAATTATATATTGAATATCATCTGGTAATTTTGCATAAATATTATTGATTGATTTTCGTTGTTTATAGCCGCGATAATATGCTTGAATAATAATAGTATATTTTATAAAATAATTTATTAATAATACATTGTGCGAACTATTATGAAACCAACATAAATATTTATTATTATATTTGTATAATGTTTTATGTTTATTTTTACAAGTTTTTCCATTTATATTTTTACATTGACATCTTTTTGGCTTATAAAATTTTGTTCCAAGTATAGTATTATTCATTATTATTTTATTATTATTTTATTATTAAATAAAATAATAATAAATTTCAATTTTAAAATATATATAATAATATATTACAGGCAATAATGTATGCTAATTGTAATATAAAAAATCCAATAAATAGACATTTATTTACATTTATTATGATACATCCAATGCAATGTGATTCAAATTATTTCAATGATTTTTTAGAATATTTTGAGAATATACATAAAGCAAAATATTTATATGATTCTATTAAATTTATATTTCCTGAATCACCAATTATGGATATAGATTATCCAAAAGATAAACAATATAATATAAAATCTTGGTATAATTATTATACTTGTTATGATAATTTAAATAAAATAGATAAAATAAATGTAGAAGATTTCGAGAGATCAAGTGAGAAAATAACGAATATTATTTATAATGAAGCATTTATATTAAATAAATTCAAGTCTATTTATTTAATCGGTGTCTCTCAAGGTGGAACATTATTATTTAATATTTTAAATAAATTACCACGACCAGTAGGTGGATTATTTTGTATAAAAACAATTTATATGCATAAATATATAAAATTAAAAAATAATAAAAAAACACCATTATTTATTTTTTGTGGTATGAGAGACAATATATATAATTATAAATTTCAAAAGGTTTGTTATAGAAAATTAGTAAAAAAAAAATATAATTTAAATTATACCATTATTAATGATTTAGATCATCATAGAATAACTAATTATGAACATGAATTTATTATAAATAATTTTATAAATAATACATATAATAATAATTTTAGGTAAAAATTATGAGAGAACCAATATTTTAATATTTAACTATTATAATGGTAACTTGTAATAATTTAATTAGCAAATATAATTTAAATAAAGAAAATATTAAAAAATGGTTACTTGCTAACCACCCAGATAAAACAGATCATCCTGACAAAAATCATAGTGTCACAAAAGAGGAATATAATACTGTTATTGAATGTTATAGAGAAAATAAAATAAATAAAACTTTTAAAAATGAAATAAAGAAGGACATTAAAAATACGAAAAAAATTCGTGCAACAATTTTTAGCTGTATGCGTAAAACAGCTAATTTTGGTAAAATATTGAATCATCATAAATTTGATAAACAATCTTTTAACCAAAAACAATTTTTAGATGATGTAGCCGAAGCATCTCCAAAAATTATACAATTAATGAAAAATATTGAAAATTTAGATTCATTAGATCAAAAAAATCACGGAAAAAAATTTAAACATTTCATTTTCTCCGATGTAAAAGAAGGAGGGTATGGTGCTAAAATATTAGCATCCGCTTTTATGGCGGCTGGTTTTCATAATGTTGTTAAAGCCCGAAAAATACCAAAAGTTCAAAAATTAAAATTATATATAGATTCTAAAGATGGCACAGATAAAAATTTTGGATTATTATGTTCAAATGCAATATATGGTTCTACATTTAATGAAAAAGTAAAAAAAGAATTATTAACATTATTTAATAGTCGCCCTGATAACATTTTTGGAAAAAAAATACGTTTTATAATATTTGATAGTGGATTCAAAGAAGGCATTGACCTCTTTGATGTTAAATATGTTCATATATTTGAACCATCCATGACTATTGCAGATTTAAAACAAACAGTAGGTCGTGCTACAAGAACATGTGGTCAAAAAGGATTAGAATTTCAAGATGGAAAAGGTTGGCCTCTTTATGTATATAATTATTATTTAACAGTTCCAGATATTACTGCAGATACTTTTGCATCTACTAAATTTTTAACATATAATATAACAGATCCAAAGAATGATGAAGATGAAGATATTTTAATATTTAGAGATATTGAAAAATTAAATGATGCAACTATGCTTTATAGTGAATTTGACAAAGCAATGAATAATTTAAGTAAACAATTATTTGAATTAGCAGGAAAATTATCAGTTGATTTTTCTTTGACAAAAAATATGCATAATATAGATGATTTAAATGAACAATATATGGAAAAAGATTTTTATTTAACAGGTGGTTCGAAAGATGTTTTCAAAAAATTAAATAAAAATTCTAAATATTTTAAAATAGATTTTATTAATTGCAAAGGTAAATGCGGAAACAGAACAAGTAATGATGTTCCTGTAAGTCTTGATTTTATGAAACGCGTATATAAAAAATATGGACATTCCAATAAATATTTACCAAAAACCAATCAACGCAAAGCATTATGTGATTATATGATTTCAAATGAAAATTATTGTCAACAATTAAATAATGAATGGTCTTTGCGTTATGCATATGTTCCTGAAATTATTGAAAAGAAAACTAAAAAAAATATTAAAGATAATCTTGACGATTTAGATTTAGACGGTGGAGATGATGAACCAATTGATGCAGATTATAACTTGGTCGATTACGAAGGAAAAAAAGAATCTTCAGTTAAAACTCCTCTCAATAATCCAATGATACCAAATACTAAATTAAGTTTTATTGCAATGAGAAATTTTATTAAAACAAAATATAATTCAAAAGATTATATTTGGGAACCATTAAGCATTGAAAATAAATGTATTCCAAAACCAGGAGAGAAACCACCTGCCGCACACGAAATTGAACTTAATCCAACTCAGAAATTTATTACTAACTATTTTTGCCCCCAATCTCCATATAAAGGAATGTTATTATGGCATTCAGTTGGGACTGGAAAAACATGTACAGGGGTTGCAACAGCATCTATGAGTTTTGAAAAAGAAGGTTATAGTATATTATGGGTTACACGTACTACATTAAAAAGTGATGTATGGAAAAATATTTTTGATCAAATATGTCATGCAGTTTTAAAAGAAGAAGTTAAATTGGGTCTTACATTGCCAGAAAATTTAAGTAAACGCAAAAAGTTTTTGAGTAAAAATTGGTTAGAGCCAATATCATATAAACAATTTAGTAATTTATTATTAGGTAAAAATAAAAATTATGAGATTTTAAAAAAACGCAACGGTGCAACAGATGTTTTAAAGAAAACTCTTATTATCATTGATGAAGCACATAAATTATATGGCGGAGATTTAAAAGCAAATGAACGTCCAAATACAAATATTATGGAAAAATTAATAATGAATAGTTATAAAAAATCAGGAAAAGATTCTTGTAAATTATTATTAATGACAGCAACACCTATTACTAATAATCCGTTGGAATTATTTTCATTAACAAATTTATTCGTTACTAATGAATCTGAAAAAATAACTACAGACAAAGATGAATTTAAAAAACAATATATGACATCAGCAAATATATTAAGTGAAAATGGTGTCAAAAATTTAGCAAACAAATTATCTGGTTATATTAGTTATTTAAATCGCGAAAAAGATCCTACACAATTTGCACAACCAATTATGATAAATGTTCCAGTATTAATGAATCATATAGATGATGATAATATAAGACAATTTGTATATTTAAAGAAACAATTGGAAAAAGTTGACCAA
>Ga0257106_1000151_pt1 | contig 42956 bp, 28 predicted proteins | sample LP_taG_3_FD_190177 | JGI IMG/M metagenome (GOLD analysis project Ga0257106, IMG submission 190177) | Marine microbial communities from Northeast Subartic Pacific Ocean, Canada - LP_J_2011_P26_10m | ecosystem: Environmental > Aquatic > Marine > Oceanic | place: Canada: Northeast Subartic Pacific...
GGATTTGGCGGCATCGAACGCGGCTTGTTCCGCTTCGCAACCTAACGAAGACGACGGGATGGTGATTCCATCGCCGAGCTCTTCGAAGCACGATTTCATGGCGGACACAGACGCGGTGCACTCTTTCAATTTGTTTCCGTTCTTCTCCGCGTCGGCCTTCGCGTCTTCGACCGCTTTCGTGGTGCACTCCGGAACGTCGCTGGTGCACTCGGAAAAGTTCTCAGAGAGCTCCGTGGCGCCTTCCTCGACTTCTTTTTGCATCAACGCGGCTTTCGCTTTGGCCAATTCGAAATCGGCTTCCATCTTCGTCTTCATCTTCTCGCCGCACGCGGCAAAGTCACCGGCGCAGGCTTGCAACTCCGCGCCGGCGGCTTCGGCGTCGGCTTTGAACTTGGCGACGGTCGATTCCAACTCTTCTCTATGCTTCGCAACCATATCTTCTGCACCCAAGGAGAAGGTATCCTCGACGTCGTTGCCCATCTGTTCGAAGCAGGACGGCAAGTCCATGGCGCAGGATTGCATCTTGTCGCCGGCAGCTTTGGCGTCAGCCTGCGCTTTCTCGACTGACGCAGTCACGCACTCCTTGATGGCGTCGGCGTCGCCGATGCAGTGTTGAAAGTGCACGCTGTTCGCCGTCGCGTCTTCTTGCATTTGTTTCGTCATCAATTCTGCTTTCGCTTGCAACGCTTCCGCGTCCGATTGCATCTTGGCTTGCATTTTAGCACCGCACGCGACGACATCGCCGACGCAGGATTTAAATTCAGCTCCGGCGGCATCAGCTTTCGCTTGCGCGTCCGCGAAGGCAGATTCCAGTTGCTCTCCGGCATCTGCGGTACCTAAAGAGAAAGTATCGGTAACATCGCTGCCCATTTCGGAGAAGCACGATTGCATCGAGTCGATCGAAGAAGTGCAAGATTGCAACTTCGCCCACGAAGCGTCAGATTTCGCTTTCGCGGCTTCCAAGTCAGCCGAGATGCACTTCTTGACGGCGTCGACGTCGCCGACGCACTCTTGAAAGTGTTCGGAAGACGCCGTGGTACCTTCTTGGACTTGCTTCGCCATCAAAGCCGCTTTTGCTTGCAACATTTTGGCGTCCGCGGTCATCTTCGCCTTCATCTTCTCGCCGCACGTTTCAAAGTCATCGGCGCAGGCTTGCAACTCGGCGCCGGCGGCTTCGGCGTCGGCTTTGAACTTAGCAACGTCCGCTTCCAATTTCGCGGAGGTTTTGGCCATCAAATCGCTGTCCTCCGGTTTGTCGTCGCAGCCGAGCAAACCCAACGTGTCCTTCGCGTCAGACGCGGCTTTCTCGATGCACGCTTGACCGTCCGCGACGCATGCTTCGACGTCGCTCTTCGCCGCCTCGGCATCCGCTTGCGCTTGCTCAACCTTCGCGTTCGCGCAGGCGGCAATCGCGTCGGAAGAACCGGTGCACTCGGAAAACTCAGCCATACCAGCGGTGACGCCGTTGGTCACCGCGGCTTTCATCATTTCCGCCTTGGCTTTCGCCATCGCGGCGTCCGCTTCCAACTTGGCTTTGGCCTTGGCCTCGGTGTCCGTGGCGCACGTAGCAACGTCAGACGCGCACGCTTGCCAGTCCGCACCGGCCGCTTCGGTTTTCGCCTTGGCGTCTTCAAACGCGGCTTGGATGTCCATAAAGACGTCGTTGGTGCCGAGTTGCGACTTGGCGCCCGGCGCCGGCAACGCGGAGACGCACGCCGCCGGATCGGTTTCCGTCAAGCAAGTGAAGCAATCCGACGCGGAAGCTGCGCACTTTTTCAAGTCAGAAGTCGTCTTTTCAATGTCCGATTGCGCTTTCGCTTGCGCTTGCTGGAAGCAGTCTTGGACGTCCGACGCGCACACTTGAATGTCCGTGCCGGTTTGCTTGGCGGCGGCTTCAACGTCTTGCGCGGCTTGCGCGGCGTCGTCTTGCGCTTTCTTTGCGCACGCGGCGACGTCGCCGACGCACTCTTGCGCCGGTTCGACCGCATCTTTCGCCGCTTGCGCAGCTTTGGCTTCCCACAATTGCGCCTTGACCTTGGCCAACGCCACGTCCGCTTGCATCTTGTCGACTGCTTTTCCCCAGCACGTTTCCACGTCTTCCGTGCACGCTTGCGCGTCCGTCGCCGCTTGTTCGGCTTCTGCTTGCGCTTTCGCCACGGCGGTTTGCAAATCTTCAATCGTGTGCTTGACGCCGTCTTGAATAGACTTCGAGGCGTCCGCGGCGGCGTCCGTAACCGTCTCCCCGGCGCCTTCAACCGCATCCGTGACGTCCCCGACGACGTCCTCCGTCGATCCGAGTTCGCCGACGTGCGTCGCCGCTTTCAACTTATCCATCGCTTCCGTCATTGCCGTCACGCCTTGTACCATCGCGTTCGCGTCTCGGCCCAAATCCGTCATCTTATCCGCGAATTCGTCCAAGGATTCCGTGATCTCCGCTCCCGCTTCTTCCACGCAATCGGATTTTTCCTTGCAGTTTTCCGCTTCCGAGCGAATCTTTGCCGCTTCTTTATATTCGTTTATTCCACGCATTTACACATAAACAACAACAACATAATAAACAACAACAACAGACGTTTAAATGTGTGATGATAATCATGAGATCGTGAGATTAAAAGAGAGAGAGAGAAGCATTAAAGGGTGAGTTTCGCGAATATCAAAGCAAGGCCCCAAAAACCCTAAACAATAAAAAGGGTGTTACATCGAACCTCCAAAAATGGAGGAAACGATGATGATGAAACGACGATAAATGTGATGTTAAGAGGACAAAAATCGACCCGACAAACGCGTAAAGTGCACCACACAAACACAAAGGACACCCCTCGATGATCGTTTTGCGTTTCTTCTCCTTTTGCGCACTTTCCGATGCATTAAAAAGAAAAGAAAAGATTGGAGATTTTGATCCACCAAAGCGCGGCTCAAATCTCTCTGTAAAGAATAATAATACTAAAAGAACTTCAATAACGCACCAGCTTTGGCATCGTCCAACGCGTCCCCGAGTCTCATCGCAGAAGAACCCACAGAGATCCCGTTCGAAGAGGAAGCGATGGCAAACGCCGCGCCAGAGGCGAGCAACGTCGCCACGCCGAGTCTCTTGAAATTGGAACCTGACTTTGTTCCATTGTTTGATTTCGAGAGCAAAGGTGCGTCTTCTTTTCCATTCATGGAACTGTTGTTTACGGTACCGTATACCTTCATTTTGTGAGTAGTGTGAGAGTAAGTGTAGTAGAGAACGGTAAACAATGCGGAGAGTTAAGGGATGAGAGTAAAAGAGTGTGATGCGTTCTTTAACTTCTTCGTCTCGATTGTTGATGTTCTTATGGGGCATAAAGGAGCCCGCGGGTCGAGGGCTTTGGTGTTGGTTAGGGTTTTAGAAAGAGTTAAAGAGGAGGATGATGGGATGATGGATGATGCTCTCTCTCTCTCTCTGTCTCTATAATAACAATAATAATAAGATAGTTTATAACTTAAACTTGCGCGCGGGATTGTAACAAGACGAGTTGGCGAGTTTCGCCGCCGTTCTCGACGATGACGCACCCCTCGACGTCTTGCGCTTTCCCGCCGGCGGCGGTCTCCACGTCGACGGCTAAAGCGCAGAGTTTTTGCAACAAGTCGTCTCGAAACGTTGTGTTCCAGATCAAATCGCACGCGCTGTATTCTGCCGGTTTGGATAAAGTTTCGGAGGTTGGAATGGAGTCGTATAAACCGGCGCCGGCGAAATCTTCTAAATCTTCGCCGTTGGAATCCGAGCGAGCGATGTAGGCCCCGTTCGGAGGTGAATAATACGCCACCGGTTTCGATGGTTGCGACGTGATTTCCAAAACTTGTTTCGTTTTTTTGCACACTCGGAAACCTAACGCGCGTCCTGGGTCGTTTCCAACCAACGCTTCGCCTAAACCGACGCAGATTTCGCCGCACATGATATCCGCGCCGCCGTCTTCCTCGCTCGACGTGGGGTCTTTCGAGTGCAAGACAAACGCATACTCGGCGTCGCACAATTCCATGTTCAAAACCGCTACGGATAATTCAGTTTCTTTAATACCAACCGCTAAGCGAGAATTGAACGCGCGCTCGGTCCATTTGGACGCCCAGACGCCGCAAATGGATGCCCACAGATCGTCCACGGAGACTTTATTAGTAGTAGACGATTTTGACGTTTGTTCAATCGCCGCTTCCAACTCTTTCGCGAAATCGTCCGGTAACTCTAATCCCTCGCTCACAACTCTTCTCGCCATCGCTAACGCTTTCCTTCGCAATTCCACGTCGTTCGATTTCGCCGTCGCGGATGCAATTTTCAAGCACGCGTCTAAATTCGCTTTCGTTTCTGGATCTTTCTTCAGCGCCTTCTCAAACGCGCCAAACGGCAAAGCGAAAGAAGCCGGGACGATGACGTTCGCTTTTTCAGCCACTTTCGCCGAGGCGGCTAACGATTGCGATTTCCCACCAACAACGCCCACGGCGTAGGCGTCCGGGAAAACGACCAATTTCCTCGTCGCTTTCGTTTTCGGCACGGAGACGGATTTCTTCTCGCCGCCAGAGGACGTCGCAGTACTACTCGTCGACAACAAAGTCTTCGCTTCGCTTTCTTCAACGTTCGTAAACTCAACCGAGTTACCGTCTAAACTTTTCGCAACTGCGACGTACTTAAAATCCTGAGCAATTAACGCGTTCCAAATGTCGTCGTTTTGTACGGACGCTAAGAACGCGCCGGTATTTCTCGCGCGAATCGCGACGTGCGATAACACGTCCACCGGCGTCTTCGTGATGACGCACGAGACGCCTTTCGGGATATCCTCTAAACCGCCGAGCTTTTCGGAAAAGAAAACGACGGATAACCCGTCGTCTTTGGTCGTAAAATCTTCGCCTTGCGCGTCTTCCAAGTTTTGGAGGATGACTTTACCCGCGCACTTCGCCAACGCGTCCGGTGACTCGCCGTTGCTCGAAACCAACCACGGCGACTTGTTTTTACACGCGTTTCGAGCGTCGTTGAACGCGGCGTTCGATAATCCGGCGGCAACGAATAACGCGTGACCTCGAACAATCTCTTCTCCAAAGTTCATCAAATACGCGTCGGAAACCGACCCTTTGGCGACCGAGGCGATGGCTTTGGCGGTTTTGTTCGAAACCGCGCACAAAGCGTCCATGTCTTTCGCAATCGCACACGTGACGTTATCCAACGCGGCTTTCATCGTCAACGCCCACGATTCGGACCATCTCGGGCTACACTCTTCACCTTGCGCGCGTCGTAAATAGTCCAACGATTTTTGCATGTTTTCGGATTCGCCAGTCAACGCGACGTTTTCAATCGCGAGCTCTAACAAAGACAACTTGGAATCTTGGTCCAAGGACGTGAAATCGATTTGTTCGACTTTCGTTCGAAAGAACTTCTCCAACGCCGCGTCGAGCATGACTACGTCGCGGTCCGGTTCCCCGTCGTGTTTCCAGCAGCTCAGCATGCACTTTCTGACCTCGACGATTTTCCCCGGGATCCAATGCGCGTCTCTGTTGCCGAGAATGTCCCAGACGCCGTTTCGAGCTTCGTCGGAAATTTTACCTTGCGCGAACCCCATGGCCGTGTCGACGTCCGCACCCCCGTGCGTCGTTTTCAAAATCCATAAATAGTGTTTAAACGAGTCAATCATGTGCGGTAAGTGACAGGCTGGGCCGGAAATACCTTCGGTTCTCCAACCGGCTTTCATGCCGGCTAAATCTTCTCTCGTCAATTTCGCGTTCTCCCACAAGTGCGTCCAGAAATCGTCCCAGTTCCCGGTGTGTAAAAAGTGTAAATACGCTTCGCAAATCTTGATATCGTCCGGCGTCGTGTTTGAGTGTAACTTTTGGTGCCACTGGGCGATGAATCGATCTTCGATGCCCGGTCGGTGGCCTTCTTTAATGCCGTGTTCTCTCATGATGTTCAAAATGCCCAAACGAATATCGTCGCCGTTGCCGCCACCTCTGGCGACGAACTGCATGGCCATTCTCGCGTATTGTCGAGAAGTGCCGTCCGGGTGTTTCGCCGCGACCGATGCCAAGCGACTGGCGATGACTTTTTGCAAGTGCGCCATATCTTTCCCTTGGTAGTTGTGCCCTTCGTACCACGGCAATTGCTTGGTGGAGGATAACCTCAACCACGCCAAAACGATGCCTAAACCTTTATCGTTGCACTCTTTCGCGTCCTCTAACACGTCGTTTAAAAGGCATATGCGACTGAACAAGTTTCGGTTATCGGAGCCTTCAAAGTCGCAGACTTTCTTCAACACCGAAGCGCTCGGGTCGTCGCCAAAGATGTCGTTGGAAGCGTCGTCGTCCGATCCTCCGGACGGCGGCGCTCTCACGACGAGCTTCGGGTCTTGCGTCAACGCCTTCATGTCCCCTTCTTCCGCGTGCAACCACTCCTCGCCTCTCGTCAAAATCCCCACAATTTCCGTCACTTCTTTCACGTCTTCTTTCTTCGCGGTAAACTCGAGCTTCCCGTTTCCATCGAACGGCGTTCGACTGGCGATCCCGTCCCCAAACTCGCTCGTATTCGCCGGTTTTATCGCATCCGGCGCCATGATCCACGCGTTCGGATCCTCCGACGTCGTCGTCTTCGTCGCCCAGTGTAAGACCATATTTTCAACACCTTCACCATCGTTACCTTCATCCGCGTCGTCCTTCTTCGCCAGCGAAAATGTCACCGAAACGTAAACGTCTCCGCTTTCATTCTCTCGGAACTCTTTGGATTCGATTTCCATCCGATGATTTCCACTAGGGTTGAAAACCGACCGACGTTCGAACAACAGTTCTTCCTCTTCGCCGGAAGAACTCCCCGCACCTTGTCCATGTTTTCCTACATTTTTCTTCGCTCTCGTTTTCACTTGCACCTCGGATAAATTTTCAATCACATTCGCAGTTGTTGTTGTTGCGCCACGAGTACTACTGGCGCTGGCTTTTCTCGTCGTCGTTTTCGTCGTCGCTCTTTTTCTCCCAGCAGTCAAAGATGACGACGGTTTCGAAGATGATTTCTTCTCCGACGACGATGATGATGTCGCTCCTTCATCATCATCAGCGGCGGATGCTTTGGCGATGGAAACTCGATTAGTCGTTTTGTTCGCGGTAAAACAGACGCCTCCAAATCCAGTTTTCCTCGGTAAAATCGAAGAAATAAACAGAGACGACATGGTGCGAGACGATTATCTCTCTTGGGATCAGTGTTACTGTTCTTTTGATCAGCAGTAATAATAGCAAATACGCGCGTCAATATGAGGAAATGTAACTAATCCACTGTGGACTCATTGGCGAAAGCTAGGGTTTAACACCCTACATTTTCGCCGTCGAGGACGACAAGTTTGATTCGTTGTTGTTCGGTATCTAAATGATGAATTTACGACGTGTATGTGTATATTTTAGAACTACAAATGAGCTAATGTTGAGTGCGCATGTGGTACTTTAAACTACTAGCGTGACGATACCTCTTCTCGCAAACATCACATTCAAACGGTTTCTCGTTCGTGTGAATACGCTTGTGCCTTTTCAAATTACCAAGTTGACGAAAAGCTTTATCGCAGACATCACATTCGTACGGTTTCTCGTTCGTGTGAATACGCTCGTGGCTTTTCAAACTATTACATTGAGTAAAACGCTTCTCGCAAACATCACACTCGTACGGTCTTTCTTTCGTGTGAGTACGCATGTGTTTTTTCAAACTATCATATTGACGAAATCTCTTCTCGCACACATCACATTCGTACGGTTTCTCGTTCGTGTGAATACGCTTGTGCTTTTTCAAAGTATCAGCTCGACCAAAACACTTTTCGCACACATCACATTCATACGGTTTCTCTTTCGTGTGCGTACGCATGTGTGTAGCCAAATCGGATGGATATCGAAAAACCTTCTCGCAAACATCGCACTCGTGCCCTCTCTTTCTCTTCACTCCTTTAGCAATAAAAGCAGTTTTCTCTTCTCGCACCTGATTCTGCTCCACGACATCGTCACACGGCACGCACAGAATCCTCCGCAATCGCTCTACGTCTTCGTCTGCTTCGTCTTCTTCTTCTTCTTCTTTTTGTATCTGCTGATTTGCCTCGAGATCGTCATCCTCGTCAGGAATCCTCAAACACAACACCAAAGGTTCTTCTCCCTCTTCTTCCTCTTCTTCCTCTTCTCTCCTACCCGTCGACACCTTCAAAACCGTCCTCGCGTTCACCGCTCGTTTTGGATGTGGATTCTTTCGTCTCATTACTTGCTGTTGTTGTTCTTAGTAGTAGTACTAAAACGTAATAACAGATCAAAGCGAGAGAGGAGGAAAAAAAAATGAGACGTTTTGCAGGAATTCAATTAAATTTTTTCTCATTTTTCTTCATTTATTAAAGGCAATATAGAGACATGTGTAAACGATGCCGCTCTTTCTTTTTGTTGGGGAACTCTAAAGACTTTGATACAAGGAGAAAGGAAGAGGAGGAATTTAAGAAGCAGGAGGAGGAAAATTTTTCGTCTGGGGTGTTTCCTTGGTCTTCTTCTTTTGGTGAAGATGATGATGATTCTGACGATGATTCCGATGCGATGATGTTAAAAAGAAAAGTTCTGGTCGTGCTCGGAGGTGGCATTGCGGGCGCGAAATGCGCGGAGGAGTTACTCCGACTGACTCTCGACTCTTCTTTTTATCGTTACGAGATCGTGCTGATCGAAAAGTCAAAAGTTTTGAAGGTTTTCGATGAAGAAACAGGGATGATGACCAGAACAACGGTTTTTTCCTCTCAACAAGAACAAAGAAGGAGATTGCACGTTTTACGAGGAGAAGCGATCAAAATCGACGGCGAGAAACAAACGGTTACGGTGAGAAGAGTGGTGGATAATGAGGATGATGAGGACGATATTGATGGCGAGAACAGCACCAAAGTTAAAGTTCGAGAGATTCATTTCGATCAGATTTGTTTCGCGGTCGGCGCGAGGCCGAAACGGTTGTTGGAAACGATATCGACTGATGATGATGATGAAAACGACGATACTATCGTTAAGTACGTGCGAGATACGGAGTCGGCGGAGGTTTTAAGCGACGCTTTGCGAGAGGCTTTTAAAAGAAGCAAAAACGGTAGTGGTAGTAGATGCGGCGAGGAGGAGGAGAAAAAGGAAAAATCGACGAATACGACGAGAATAGTGGTTTCTGGGAACGGCGCGGTGGCGTTGGAGATTATCAACGCGCTGGACGAGTCATTTTTGCAAATGGTGATGTCGTTTGTTAAGGCAGAGCTGGAACGCGCGGTTGGTGGTAAGAACCACCATTACCACCGCCGCCGACGGATGATGATAGAAGCCTTGAAGCGAATGCAAGTCGTGTGGGTGGTGAAACACGAATCTATCGGAGACGCTTTATTCGATCGCGACGCGAGCGCGTTCTTATTGGAGCACAGACGGGCGAGACGAGAAACGGCGCGACGTAAAATTCTTGGCGAAATAGAAGAAGCGCGGGTGAAGAGGGTGAATAAAAACGACAACGGCGACAACCAAAGCCAGCGAGGAGAAAAAGAGGAAACGACGACGAGCATTAAAAAGGAAAACGACGCAACGACTGAAAAAAAGTTCACGTTTGACGAGAAAATTTCATATCCGCGACGTCGCGGTGCGTTTGGCGCGACGTTGCGCGCGAAGACGTCCTCGGCTGGTCCCGATTGGTTCAAACGCATCAACGCGTCTTTGCATTTTGATGACATTTTTGATGACGAGAAAGATGCGATAGAAGTAAAAATGAAAAGAAAAGAAGGAGAAGTAGTAGAAATAGATAACGAAGACGACGACGACGACGACAGAGATAACGTCGAAGAGAAAGAAAACAACCAAAACGAGGATTTAGACGCGTGCTTAACATCCGTAGTGAACGTTCTGTTCGAGACGGACTGGTTGTCGATTGAAACGAACTGCGAAATCAAAGACATCGTCCCTTTCGTCGAGAATGGGTGTAAAAATGCCACCGTGCACTTGACGAACAATACATCAGTCTCTGACGTCGTCGTGGTTGCCGCGTGCGTTGGGGTCGAACCAAATGGATGCGATTTGTTCGGAGACGAAGCTACTGCGAAGGAAACGTTTGGATTCGTTAAAAGCGACGGGAACAACAACATGTTTATCACCGATGGCATACGCGTCACGGAAACGTTCGAGCTCGAGTTATCCAACAAACCAAACGTATTCTTCGCAGCCGGAGACTGCGCGCTTTGCGAACGGCGAAACGAGGACAAATCGACAAATTGGTTCCAAATGCGTTCGTGGTCGCAAGCCGCGCAAAGCGGCGCGCAGTGCGCGAGATCGATGTTACGAGTGGACGGCTACGAGTACGGATTAGGTTTCAATTTTGAGCTGTTCACGCACTCGACGACATTTTTCGGCTTAAAAGTCGTCTTGTTGGGAAGCTTCAATTTGCAAAAATTTCTCCCGGAGGCGGACGAGAAGGACGTGAGAATACTCTCGCGAAAGTTTATCGACGACGACGACGCTAGTGGGACGAGCAACGACGCAGCGGGTAAAAACAAAGAAGATGTTTTCTCCTCTTCCTTGTGCTCGAATTCATCGTTTATTCGCGTGGTCACTTACAAAGGCAAAGTCGTCGGCGCCGTTCTCGTCGGGGAAACAAACTTGGAAGAAACGTTCGAGAACTTAATCCAAGACAAAATCGACGTCTCGCACCTCGAGAGCGACTTGTTAGACCCAGACGTGGACATCGAAGACTACTTTGATTAGAAAATGTAGCAGTATTTGATGATGACTCTCTACCCGCGGCGTTTGATTACAAGGCTATAATAAACAAATCACACAACAACATATACGCACACACACACACACACACACACACTCCTAAACGAAACTATTATATCTCTTGTTCTCAGTGAGGTTTCGGCACGAACCCGTCCACCGCGAAATTCCTCGTCGCCGCCGGTATCTTCACCCGAATCCCGTCGATCTCCTCCTTCGCTATAATTTGGCACCCCAATCGACTCGTTTCGGTCAAACCGAACGCTAAATCGAGCATATCATTTTCATCGTCGCACGCCTCCGGAAGCTTATCGAACACATTCTGATCTTCGACGACGACGTGACAGGTCGAGCACGCCAACGACCCTTCGCAGGCGCCTTCGAGCTCGACGTCGTTGTCGTGCGCCGCTTCCATGAGAGATTTCCCGATTTCCGCGTTCACGGTGATTTCCTCGCCCGTTTTCTCCGTGAACGTGACTTTAATCATCTTTTTAGTCTCTGTTTCGTCTTTACTACTGCTTTCGCTCGTCGCGCTGCTACTACTAAAACTCCTCCTAAAACTCCTCCTACTCAAACTCAAATCTTCATCCATCCAAAAGGTCTTCTTTGTCGGGGTGGTCGGAGTCGTACACCCGAACAAAGAAGAGGGCGACATCATAAACGATGAATAATAAGAATAAAAGCACCTATTAAACCCCGAGGAGGAGGAAACTGCTCGTCTTAGCGCAGACACAGAATGCATCATTTTTGGATAAATTGGATGACGACAGACAAACTTTTGCGGTTTATGTTTACGTTTATTATATGTGTTGATCTCTCGCGTGGTGCAAAAAATACGAGTTGTTGTTGTTGTCGTTCAAATCTAACTCTCTCTCTCTCTCTTATTGCCTCAGGTTTGTGTCCGAGTAGTACACGGTATTACGCGTATTAATAGTGCGCCTTTTGTGCGGGATACTAATGTGGATACATTGGAAAAAAACGAAAGAAATGCATCCCCTCACAACTCAAGAGTAACAGAACATATATAAAGATTATGAGGTGGAAGAATCCACATCCTAAACGCGCGGAAAACGCGAGGACGGTTTTGAAGGGTGATTTATTTCTGGAGGAGGAGAGGGGAGGAGAAGAGGAACAACCTGTGGCGGTGTTGTGTTTGAAGATTCCTGTCGAGGTTGATGAAGTCGTTGGTGATGATGTCGAGATACAAAATGAGATGCGAAAAGAAAAGACTACTGAGACGAAGAGAGGAGGGAAGAGAAAGAGAAAGCAACAACACGAGTGCGGTGTTTGCGAGAAGGTGTTTGTGAGCGCATCCCAGTTGGCCAGACACGTGCGTACGCACACGAAAGAGAAACCGTATAAATGTGATGTGTGCGAGAAGCGCTTTCGTCAAGCTGGTCATTTGAAAAACCACGTGCGTATTCACACGAACGAGAAACCGTACGAGTGTGATGTGTGCGAGAAGCGCTTTAGTCGATCTGAAAATTTGAAAGACCACATGCGTATTCACACGAACGAGAAACCGTACGAATGTGATGTGTGCGAGAAGCGTTTTCGTCAATCGAGTGGTTTGAAATACCACATGGGTACGCACACGAACGAGAAACCCGAGAAACCGTACGAATGTGATGTGTGCGAGAAGCGTTTTCGTCAATCGAGTGGTTTGAAATACCACATGCGTATTCACACGAACGAGAAACCGTATAAATGTGATGTGTGCGAGAAGCGTTTTACTCTAGGTGGTAATTTGCAAACCCACATGCGTACGCACACGAAAGAGAAACCGTACGAGTGTGATGCGTGCGAGAAGTGTTTTACTCAAGCTGATAGTTTGAAAATACACATGCGTATTCACACGAACGAGAAGTCGTACGAATGTGATGTGTGCGAGAAGAGATTTACTCGAGCTGAAGGTTTGAAAACCCACGTGCGTATTCACACGAACGAGAAACCATATAAATGTGTCGTGTGCGAGGCGCGTTTTAGTCAACTTGGTAGTTTGCAAACCCAAGCGCGCATTCACACGAACGAGAAACCGTACGAATGCGATGTGTGCGAGAAGAGGTATCGTCAAGCGAATGGTTTGAAATACCACGTGCGTACTCAACATTAGCTCTTTTTGTAAACACGGGTGAGCTGTATATCTGTATACGTTGTATCCCATCACGCGCGCGCTGGTAGATGCGAAGATACCTCTTTGAACGACGAATAATCGAACACGAGTGAAATGTTTTCCTTTAGTACTTCCTCACAACGAACACTTATACGTAACAGAGAGTAAGTAAACGCGACGACGAGATGTCCTCCTCCTTTTCCTCCTCCTCCGATGAACGCGATACGCACAACAACACTACCACTAAAAAAGTCTACCGTCACGTCGACGTCGTCTCGTTCGCGGATTTGTGTCTCGAAGCGGACGTTATTTTGGAATCTTCGTTGAATTCCAATTCGGGAGCCGCTTCGTCTGCGCATCAGAATCACTTTCCCGAGAAGATTAAGATTAAGAAGAGTAAGAGTGGTCATCAAGCGACGGAAAATACAGGGCCTAAAGAGGTAGCATTGTTTCCTCGATCGATGACAAAGCGATTGAAATCTGCGTTCGCGCTCTTTAGTTCTTCTTCTTCCTCTTTAAATGAAATGAACTCGCACGAATGGCTCGACCTCTTGCGACGGTCCAATTTGCTTTCGAATGGTTTTTCGGATGCGCGAGCGAAGAGATGCTTTGAAAACATCATTTTTGCCGGTGATTTTACTCCCGATGACGAGGATGAGGATGAGGATGAAAACAACGACGACGGAAACGGGAGAAGAAGAAGATCATCATCGATTAACTTTGATCATTTTTTGCATTTGCTCGCTCGTAAGGTGGCGAAAGCGTACGGCGTGGAGGCGAAAGTGGTCGGGAAGAGAGTGGTGGCGACGGCGTACGTGATTGAGAGGAGGAGAGAAGAGGAGGCGCAAAAAGAAGGAGAAGAAGAAGGAGAGAGCGATGATGATGATAATGATGATGAGTTTGATGGGTATCATCGGGAGTACGGGTACGAGAACAACGTCTTCTCAAATCGGCGGCGCGCGATGACGATGATGCCGCCTCCCGCGACGACTCATCACACTAACGCCGCCGCCGCTTCGTCTTTGGGGGTTTCGTCGTGGAGAGTACGAGCGGCAGAGTACACGAATAGATATAGAAATAGCAACAACAACGATATCAACTTTGCGCGCGCGTTGATAGGATACCAGAACAACGAGGCTGACGAAGACGCCAAAATCGAGGACATCCTCCTCGAAGACCGAGTTGCGAACGCTTTCGAAACTACCTTTTGCCAATCCTCCTCTAAAACGACACGAACACCACCAAAAACAATAAACGAACGCAAATTCGTCAAAATATGCGCCGCCTGCGCTTTCATCGGCAACGGTTTCACCGCGTCCAACTGCTCGGACCTCGCCTTTGCCGTCGGTCGCGAAAGAAGAAGACAAAGAAGAAGAGGAAGGAAAGGGGAAGAAGACCAAGAAGAAGAAAAAAGACTCACCGGGGTAGAAATTGATGCTCGCGCATTTCTCGGAGGTTTGCGCGAGATAGCCTCGGTGCACGACGTCTCCTTCGCAGACGTCGCCGAAAGAGTCTTGCGGTTGTTGTCCTCGAATTCTTCGTCGTCTTCGCGTCGTCGCGGAGGACAATCGACAAAAATTTTATGGGGGTAAAAGCAGCAGCTTTTGACTCTTACATGATTCTCCTCCTTGTCTTTCAATTTTGCGCTCATCTTAGTAGTATATAGTGTGTTCAGTGTACGAATAAAGTAGTGTAATAGTATCGCGTAATAGGAAAAATCCTCACTTTTCCCCCATGGAGTCGGTTCCCATGTCTGGCGGCGACCAACACACGACGACGGTCTCAAAAGACGCCGACGACCTCGTCTCTGAAATCCACTCTCAAAACGTCGAGTGTTTCAATTCGACTTCGAGTTGGAAGTTCGCCGTGACCGAAGGAAGAGACAGCCCGTTATTGTCTTTAGATTCCGAACTCGACGACGGGGAACTTTTACTCACGATTCAGTTCAATCAAATCGTCCATTTAAGAGCGCTTCTCGTCCACGGCAAAAGCGGAGAAGAACGTATTTCCGCACCAAAACGCGTGAAACTCTTCGCGAATAAACCAAACTACCAATTCGACGACTGCTCGACGAAGAAAGCGACGCAGAAACTTTTGTTCGAGGAGAAAGAATGTATATTTAGGGAGGGAAATGCGATGGAGTTGGACCAGGTGAGATTATGCGAAGAACGAGCGTAAACGCGGAAAAGAAGAGAAGCGGATGGTTTTGTTTTGTTTTTGTCCGCTTTTATGAGTATTGTTGTTGTTGATTCCTCGCGTTTTCGACTTTGCGCTTTTTTGTTTGAGTACGATGCGTACTCTTGAGTGTACCGATACGCGCTCGTATCGCGATATTGACCACCGCTCTCTTGCCTTTCTTTCTTTCTCCTCAGACGCTGTTCAAAAACGTCCGAACGATCACGTTGTTCGTGGAGACGAATCAAAGCGACGCGCCGCAGACGAAAATAGGAAAGATTCAATTTTTTGGTACGCCGGTGCACACGACGGATATGTCGGCGATTAAAAAATGCTGAGGCGCGTAAGCGGCTCGATTTTTCCTCTCTCTCTCTTTGTACGTACGAGAAGACGAGAGAGGAAACGAGTCGCGGTTGCGCGAGCGCCGAACATTATATATTAAAGAATAGCATCCATAAACAAAATTCGCTCGCGTTTAGTTAGGCAACAAAACGCAAAGCCTGAAGAAGTTAAAGAAGAACAAAGTGACGACGCCGACGATAAAAAGATGACCATCAAAATCTCGAGCGATCCGATAGTTACTCCTCTATACTCGCGAGAGCGAACGAACACCCACCGCGAGGAGGAAGATTTTCAGACGATTCAAGGAAAACCGTCCTCCTCAGATTAGATAAAGAACACAAACACACACACACACATAAAATAAGAGTGTTTACGTTGTACAGTAGCATTACAAAACGTTTGATTTCAAAGCCGATCTGCCAGTCGTATTTCGAGCGCTTTTCTCGTCAAAATGTCCTCAAAATTGAGTCTTCAACTTACCCCAAAAGCATACATAAAAAATGAATCGACCACCCCCACCGATCGCTCTCTCCGCGGTGTTCATCGTCAACCTCCGCGGGGACGTGCTCATCGAGAGGCAGTATCGATCTGACATTTCTCGGGCGAACATCGATATGTTCAAGACGGAAATATTATCGCTCTCTGCATCATCTTCATCTCCATTCTCGGGACGGAAATCAAACGGTTCGAGTAAAAGGAATACTTCGACTTCTTCGAAAGTGGACGTGCAATCCTTACCTCCGATACGAATTGTCGGACAAATTCGGTTCATGTTCATTCGAGTCGCGAACGTATACGTGTGCGCGGCGACGAAGTTAAACGTGAACGTGTCCATGTGCTTTGCGTTTTTGAAAAGTGCGATCGGGACCTTTCAGGTAAAGAACTGTTCTTTGTTGGTGTTATGTGTGTTTTCTCGTCGGGATCAATCTTCATCGCATTCAATCTTTATTTAAGAAGAAGACCAAGAAGACATACAATTTTTGAAACGTTCTCTTTTAATCTCGTTGTTTCGATGACTGACTTTGTTGACTCTCTCTTCTCTCTTTCTCTCTCTCTCTACATGTCTCGTCTCTCGTAGTCGTACTTTGGGAAAGTGAACGAGAACAACATCCGGGCGAACTTTGTGTTGATGTACGAGTTGTTCGACGAGATGTGCGATAACGGGTACCCGCAGATTACGTCCGCGAATGTTTTGAAAGAGTTCATCACGCAGAAAGCGTCGGTGATGGATATCATCGAAGGGAAATTAAATAATAAAGGAGACAACGGACAGATGAAGTCGTCGAAGGATGAGAAAGAAGAGGCGATGAATAAATTAGCGAGAGCGAGGCAGACGACGGCGCAGATGACCGGGTCAGTGCAATGGAGACGGCCTGGGTTGATGTATAAGAAGAACGAGGTTTATTTAGACGTGATTGAGACTATTTCGTGCGTGACGCAAGCGAACGGCGACGCGTTGAGAGCCTCGTGTAGCGGAAGGGTGGTATTGAACGCAAAGTTGAGCGGCATGCCTGAGTTGAAGATTGGATTGAACGATAGTTTAGGCGACGAGGCAAAAGGTGGTAGGAATAACCCGAACGCCGTTGACGCCGGAGGGGATGGTAAGGATATGGATTTCCGAGGGATGCCCTCTTTAGCGAATAAACGAAAAACGATCGATTTAGACGACTTACAGTTTCATCACTGCGTGAACCTCTCGAAATTCGCCAGCGATAAAGTCGTCTCGTTCGTACCACCCGACGGTGAATTCGAACTCATGAAATATCGAGTGTCCGAAAACGTTTCGATTCCGTTTAAAGTCATCGCCATGGTGAAAGAATTAGGGCGAACGCGAGTCTCGGTGGACGTCATGTTCAAATCGGTATTCGCGGAGAAAACCGTCGCGCAAGAAATAAGAGTCCGCATACCGGTCCCGCCAAACACCGCGAAAGTGAAAGTCTTGTGTTCCGGGGGCAAAGCTCGATACTTAGCCGGAGAGGAGTGCTTGCGATGGAAAATAAAAAACTTACCGGGAGGGAAGGAAATTCGATTACAAGCCGAAGTCATGCTCGTCGGCTCGATCAAAGACGACGCGGACGACAAGAAATCCGGAGGGAAGAAAAAATGGTCCCAACCGCCTTTAAACGTCCAATTTTCCTTGCCAATGTTCACCGCCTCCGGTCTCCGCATTCGCTTTCTCAAAGTATGGAGTAAAGAAGGATACGAAGCTACGAAATGGGTTCGCTATTTAACCACCGCCGCGTCGAGCGGTCACCAAGGCGCTTCGGCCAAGCTCACCTCGAGCGAAAGAAAGAAAATGGGAGATTTCGAGGTTCGCGTGAACAGCGACGGGAACAACAACAACAACATTTATAACGATAACGGCGAAAACTCCGTCTTAAACGATAACATCGGGCGGTTGAGGATATCGAATTGATGATGATACCTCCTCGTCATAGAATGTAGCAGAGCAGCAGAAACGTATTCATTGTAGCAGAGATCGTCGATCGCATGTACACGTATTTAGAAGCACTTTAGACTCAAATCCCTTCGTATTTGCCTCCATAAAGTTTCCCCTGAATTGCTTAACAAACAACATTAACAACAACAAAACCGCTCTCACATAATACTAATACTAAAAAACAATAATGCTCCGCACGCGCGTGGTCTCCTTCTCGGTCGGATTTGCAACCGCTTCCGCCATCGGTTTCTACAAGTTACATGGAGACATCGAAAAGTCGACGCAGATTTTATTAAATCAAGTGAAAGACGCGGAAAAAAGGTTACAGTTTTTAGAGGGAGAGATGGATAAGATTAAGACGAAAGCTTAGTGATGATGAAGCATAACACGTGTATAGACTTTAAATAGATGTTGTAGCAGAACGTTTAAGTGCGTTTGTAGTATTCTTTCTGTGCGTATCAGTAGTCGTTTCTTTTCCCCTAATTTTGAGTTTCAAAGAAGAGCTTGTCTTCGTAATACTCGAGCGTTTTCTCCGCGAGGGTTCGAACATTTCGAGTCTCGACCATGAAGTCGTCGCTCGGAAACGTTCGGAAGAGCTTTGGCGAACTCAACATTCCGGCAAATTTCGATCGGCCGAACGTGGATTGGACTTGTTCTGCGAGAGCGTTTTCGTCGTTTACGTTTACGTCGGCGGCGTGAAGCTTTCCGGTAGTATCGGCTTCTTCTTTTCTTCTTCCGGGGTTTTCTTTTTTTTCTTTCTCGATGGCGTGTAAAAGGAACAGAGCTTGATCCATGCATCCTCGAAACGCGGCGTCGTGGAGCGGTGTTTTACCGTTCGCGTCTGGTTGCGAGAGGAAGGTTTGGACGAGAGACTTGGATTCGAAGAGAATTTTTAACGTCTGCGTCGATCGCGCGTTGATCGCGGCCAGATGGAGGATAGTTTTCCTCGTCGCGTTTTCTTCCACGCCCGGGTCGGATTTTGCCATTCCTGTCGAAGGATTTTGACGCAGGAATATATCTCTTTTTTCCATCAGCAAACGAATAACGCGGGTTTGTTCTGCGATGTCTTTATCGCCGTCGATGTCGAAATCTCGAAACTGTTGTTCGATGGCGTAAAATAAAGCCGTCCAGCCGCATTTAGATCGGATCGACGAGCTGTTTGCGCCGTATTTTTCAATCAATAGTAACGCACAAGAAGGTGAAAAACTGCAGGCTGTCATCAATAGCGTGCGGTGCCCGTCGTGGTTTTGTGAGAATCCGTCTCGACAGTTGATGATATCGTTCAGTTTGTGCGCATACCCTTCTCGCGACGACAGATACTCGATGACTAATTTCATCGTTTTAGGGGAGTCGTATCGTGCGCAAATATGGAGCGCGTTTCGTCCGTGATCATCTAACGGCTCGCTCAAGCCCGTGCCATCAAATTTGACATAATTTTCCAGCATAAATTTGACGAGTTGAAAACTTTCGTCGTGCGGATGTCGCAACGCGGCGGCGAGGAGGCGCGGAGTAAATCGAAGCGAGGACATACATTCTTCGCGATCGGGATTTTTCGCGACGCGCAGAATCATCATATTTTCGAGATGAATGATGCGTTTCAAACACGCCAAATCGTTCATTGTACACGCGTGAACTTGCATCAGTACCATCTTCTCCGGATTTGACCCCCCTTTCTCGTCGACGTCTTTGACATGACAACAAAATAGGTTTCTCTTAAACTTTTCTATGGATGATTTCGTGACGACCGCCGCTTCATCAATCGGACGCAAAAAAAGGTGCTCAAACAATCTCTCGAATCGATCGTTCCCGCACATCCCGAGCACGCAATATACATTCATCGGCGTCAACCCGTTCGCGTCTCTTTCCTCGTAAACGTTCCCTTCCTTGTTCAGAAAAATCCGAAACGCTTTTTTTTCTATTTCTTCACAAAAGGTGTTGTTGTTGTTCTGAACGTCTCTGTTTTTTTTGGATACTGATAACGCGGTGACGCAATGCGCGAGAGCGACCACGTCGTGCGCAGTTTTCACCACCACCCCTTCCTCTTCTTCTCGTCGTTCGTTCGTTTCTGTTGTTGTGGTCATTATTAGTATATTCGTTCGTTCGGTAATATTTTAGAGAGATCTGATCTGAGAAAACTTTTTTTTTTTGATTTGACAGCTCGAAAATACGAGAGCAAAAATACGAGAAAAAACGCCTGTTTTTACTCGGAGAAAAACAATTTCATCACATCTCTTCTTTTGTGACGACACGTTTGAGAGAAAGAAGAAGAGGAGGAGAAGTCTTTTGTGTCGTCATACAAAAAAACGCCGTCATGTCTGGAGTGACGACGAGAGCGCAGAAAAGGCGGATCGGGGAGAGAAATTTGTGGAGTTTGATCGTGAAGTGCGACGATATTTGTTGCACACATGTGCTTCCGAGATTGAATGCGACTGATATCAAGTTCTTGTACGGGGTGAATAAAGAGACGAGAGCGTTGGTGAAGAGATCATCTCGCGCGAATGATTTGAAAAAGGGGTTTAAAGTGAGAGAGATGTTGTCGATATCGACTTTGGAAGTTGCCTGGGAGAACAGGGAGAATAAATCGTTGTGGCCCTGCAGTTGCTGGGACGAAACATATTTCTGCTGTCACGTTGCTGGAACGAATAAACTCGAGTTACTCAAGTGGATACGAGAGGAGGAAAAGTGTAAGTGGAATGAAAGGACGATTAATGTGGCCGCATGTCAAGGTAATCTGGAAATGGTAAAGTATTGCGTGGCAAATGAGTGTCCTATTGATGAGTGGGCGTGTAAATTTGCTGCCCAAAACGGTCATCTCGAGTGCCTCAAATACTTACGCGAAGAAGCGAAAGTGCCTTGGGATTTTCCTACTGCCAATTGGGCGGCAACAAATGGTCATCTCCACATACTCGAATATCTTGTTGAGCGTAAGTATGATAAATATGACGTGGATGCGTGTAAGTTTGCGGCCAAGTATGGCCACTTGGACTGTTTGAAGTACTTGCACGAAACCGCCAAAGCGCCTTGGGATCGGTATACTGCCTCAAGGGCGGCTGAAAATGGTCATCTTCACATACTTGAATATCTTGTTGAGCGTAAGTATGATCAATATAACAAATATGCGTGTCAGTGGGCGGCCGTGAACGGCCACTTGGACTGTTTGAAGTACTTGCACGAAACCGCCAAAGCGCCTTGGGACTCTTGGGCCGTGCGAGACGCGCACGAGAACAACCGCACCGAATGTGTACAATACCTCCTCGACAACAACTGTCCAATACCATTTCGTTGGCGATACGAACATGGAGAACTGCACACATCGTAATCATCATCTAAATCATCATAAACACATACATTTTACATACTTAATCAACACTTCCTAAGGATATTTTACACTCAATTCCTGAACACACAAATCCCACAGTCTTTGTAATGAAACAAATTACACCATTTCACACAACAAAAGGGAGATACGATACAAGAATGAAAGAACCTCCTCCTCCTCCTCCTCTTCCAGACGAGGACAAAAACGAGGGCGAGAAAAACATCGATCAAAAGGAAGGGGACATTGAAATTGCCGCCATTTCTTCCTCCTCTTTTGAGAATACTAACAATACTAACAACAACAACAACAACCACATTGTTGGGGAAAAATCAACATCCTCGTCGGAGGATGAAGCGGATGCGTTCAAGCGTTTCCTCGCCTCGGTGGCAATCCTAGCCGGCACCGCGGTCGGTTCTGGATGCCTAGCAATCCCTCGAGCGACGGCACCGGCTGGAGTGATCCCGTCCTCGGCTGCGATGACGTTAGTGTGGGTGTTTTTATGCTTCTCTGCGTTGTGTATCGTGGAATCCGTGGAGGCAACGAGTAGGAAGATTAAGAGGAAAGACGTGCCTTTACACGTCGTCGCGGAACAGGTGAGATGTTTGTTTTCGGTCTTTCTCTCATATTAAAACTATTCTTTTCTCAGACGCTAGGTAAGAAATGGGCTAAAATGGTTGGTTTCTCGTACGTGCTCGCGGTGAACGCGGCGTTGTGTTCTTCGTTATCCAAAGGCGGGTACATCTTAGTGGCGTCTACGTTAGGTAAAGAGAACGGCGGCGGTTTGAACATGCTGGCCGGGTGGGCGTATTGCGCCGCGGTGTGGTTTATTGGCGTTTTGTTAGCGATTCCAGCGTTTGTAGACGGAGGTAAAATTGCGGAAAATGTAAACAGTATCGCGACGAGTGTGATGGTTTTAGCGTTTTGCGGGTTGTTGACCATCGCGGAGGAGAGAATATTGCAATCGAGTAAAGGCGTGGTGGCGGAAACGATCGCGAAGAAAGATTGGTCGAAAGTCTTGAAAGCAGTGCCGGCGATTTTTCAAACCTTGAGTTTTCACTTCGTCGTACCCGTGGTGTGTACGAAGTTACACCACGAGAAAAGGAGATGCAAGTTAGCGGTTATTTTAGGAAGCGCGATACCGCTGGTGATGACGTTGTTGTGGAACTTCGCGGCGACATTTTTACGGATCACGCCGTCAACCGCGAACGTCATCTCGCCGGTTGTCGACATATCGCCGTCGTCTGCGGTCGCTACCAACAACATCGCACATGCCATACTCGATAGAAATAGAAACAGAGGAGAAGAAAGTGGAGAGAGAGAAGACATCGATGGGGGCGAGTTTGATCTCATCAAGTCCACGTCTTTATCGCCGAGCGAAGTTGAAGATGAATTCAACAACAAGGAGAAGAAAAAGACGAAAACGACGACCACGACCACGGTGACGACGACCCAAACGAGCACGTCTGCGTTAACGCCGGAAGAGTATAACAAAATTCGTGAAATGGCCAGAGAAGAAGAGAAAAGAGGTTCGAACGAGAAGGACGAGATTGTGCGAGAAGAAGTGCGAGAGATTATAGACGTAGCAGAAGACATCGCGGCTTCGGCGGAGACGGCTTCGACGAGAACCACGACGACGATAGATGATGAAAGTAGTAGCGATGCGAACGTCAAAATCGATGGTGGCGGTGGCGGCGGCGAAGAACAGATATCTGTCGCTTCATCCTCGGGAGGAGTTTTTGGAGAAGATACGGAAGAAGAAGAAACGACGTTGGTTTCGCCGAAAGATATCATCGTCGAGAAAGACGAAAACGACGAAACCGTCGTGGTCATCGAAGAAGACGTGGAAAAAAGCACTTCGGAAGAAGAACAAGACGGCGAAGTGTTTTCCGCGTCTTCTTCCGCGTCGTCGTCCTCGATGGATGGTGGCGATGATAGTAACGCCGCGTCAACATCTGAAAGCAGCGAAGCATCGAAGACCGCGCCGTTGGTGACTGAAAAAGAGACGAAGAAAGCGTTGACTGCGTTGGCGGCGGTTTTCGAAGGCGAAACGCCGAAACCGGAATCCGTCGTCAAGGAAGAAACGCCGCAATTAGTTCAACACACGGTGAAAGCTTTAATGAGCGATCCGAAGGAAGCGGCGGCGCGCAGTAAAAATGATGCAAAAGAAATGTTGGCGTTCGAGCGGGCGTTAATCAGCGACAAGAGTAAGCTCGACGAGTTTGTCGAAAGAGGCCCCGGAGAGGAGTGGAACTCGGCGTTGGAGAGCGATATCGACGATGCGCTTGCAAACTTAGGAAGAGAGAGTAGTTTAGATGACGATGGCGGTAACGACGAGGCGGATACGGATATATCGTCGCCGAATGCGTTGGAGGAGGAAAGTCTTCTCGATGATGGAATTCACCGCCGCGCCAAAAGCCACCGGAGAAATTTACTCTGGAAGATTAAAATTCGGCGCGTATTCCACCACCACCGACACGAACGCGACGACGCTTCCAAACCGGCGCCAATCGATCCCGTGCAAGCGTTACTGGAGTCGGGAGGCACCATCGTCGAAGTTTTCGTCTGGCTGTTCGCCGGATCGGCGGTGGTGACGACCATCATCGGCTCGTACCTCTCGCTCGCTTCGGCGTTTCAAGCCATCTCGTACGATTTCGGCTACGGCTGCGGCGTGTTTGCGCGACGTTCGCGAAAGGCGTTCAGGAAGAAATCTTTAGCGCTCTTCTCGAATTTAGTCACCAGCAACCCGTTCGCGCCCGCCATCGGCGCTGGTAGCGATCATCACTCCATACCGACGAAGAACGAGTGCGAATACTACGGGCAATTTTTCATCGTCGTCGCTGCGGTCGCCCCGTCCGTCATCGTCGCGTGTCACGGACCGGAATTATTCTACGGCGTCGTCAAATTTAGCGGCGGCTTTATCATTCCTCTGTTATATTTATTAGCGCCGGCGATGATGGTTCGCGCGACGAGAACTGGGCATTGTTTGACTGGATTAGTCGATTTAGATGCCTATAAAAACGTCGTCACGGATGAAGATGAACGAGGAGGAAAATCATCGACGCCGTCGTCCTCGATGAAGAGAAACCAACAAAATCCCATCGTCAAAGCCTCGCCTCCGTTTGGGTTAGACGCGCCGATATGGAAAGAACGCGATCGATCGACGCCGATGACTTGGGGTGGAGATTTAAGTCTTCTCGCGTTGGCCGCGGTCAGTTTAGGATTGGTTTTAGCGAATACGTATACGTATTTAGTCGACTATCTGTTGTAAATTTATTATGATGTGTTGTGAACGTTGTTTCTAAACCCATTAAATTTTAGTATATATACTAATTCAAAAACCGTCAATCGTCGTCTTATTATTCATTTACGCCTTCATCTCTACATCGACGGCAGACGACGACGGCATCGACGACGATGGTCCACCGCTCGTAATCTCCCCCGTCGCGGTGACCATGGTCATTTGCTCCACCCCTTTCTCGCTAACAATCTTAATCAAAAACTTCTCCGGCGCGACGACCAATCTCTCCTGAATCTCCGCCACGCACTTCTTCACCAACTCTAAACTTTGCGCTCTGGACATGTTCGGCACCCAGTGCTTATCGAACAAAGACAAGGAAAACATCCCTCCGTACCCGTGTCCGCTCGAATTCACCTTATGCATGGTCGCTAAATAGTCCAAAAAATACAACTCCGGTCCGCTCTGGTCGTCGTACCCGGCGAACAAACCGTTCACTTGATACGGCCCCGATCTCAGCGCTTTCGCGAGCTCGTTCCTCGTCCAATGCGCCGCCGCGGATGTCGACAACGATCGTCCGTTTTTCAATCGGTACAAATTTAAGTTACACTTCACGAATTCTCCGAAATTCGAGACGTCTCCTTTCGGTCCGGAGAGCGCGAAAAGTTTCGTTTTGTCCAGTTGGAGGATTTTGTCCTCGTCTGATTTTTGGACGATGATTTGTTGCACGGAAGTCGTGTCCGCGCACACGACGACAAAGTTTGACCCGACGAATGCAAATTGACTGTCCATTTTTACGAAACTTTAGAAACAACTCTCGCTTCTTCTCCCTGCTTTTAGTGGTTTTGTGTCTTTCAATCTCTTCAACGGATGAGATGAGATCTCTCAAGTGAAATTTTCTTCCAATTTTATACACTTGACTTTGTTTCTTACGCTGTAATAACTTTATTGCAGGTTCAAATACTATAACACGTGCAGTAATATGTCGCACACGGTATGCTGTCGTTTTGCGATGTGCTGTTGGTGTTGCTACACACGGAACGTGTGGTGTAATTCTACTACTCTAAGTGCTTCAACACTAAGTGAATGAAGTAAAAAAGTACTCGTCGTAGAGGTGAAAAAATCTCAAAACAGCAGACTTTTTTCAGTAGTCGTCGTCAAAGCACAACGACAAAGAAGAAGAGAAAATTTTTTCGCGAGAAAAATTAAAAAAAAGTGAAAAAGGGCAGCCCAAAATCATTTCTCAAGCTGTCGTTGTTGTTCAAAGAAGAAAAAACTCGTCAATAAACGAACGCTCAGAGGAAAACACTCGTTACTCGCGCGGGGTTTTGTTGTTGAATTGAACTCTTTTCATTGTTGTTGAAACCGAATAGGAAGAAGAAGAACTCTTCTTTGAAAGAACTTTGTTGTTTAAGAGAGAGTTTAATAAAGCTTTTTTGTTGTTTTGCTCAAGACACAGAACAACAAAGAGAGAATATGGTTGATGAGGAAATCACGAATGAAAAGAAATCGTACGCGATGGTGTGCGCGGCAAACATGAACCGCTCGATGGCGGCACACTGCGCGCTGTTAGAAAAAGGATTGCACGTTTCATCGTTCGGCGCGGGGTCGTCGGTGAAAATTCCAGGCTCGACGAAAGACGATCCGAACGTGTACCAATTTGGAAAAGCCACGTATGCAGACATAAGGAAAGATTTGATTCGTTTAGACGAAAACGCGTACAGACAGAAAGGATTAATCGACATGCTCGAACGGAACATGCACGTGAAAGAGAAACCAGAACGGTGGCAAGATAACAGCGACGAGAAAGAATTCGACGTGGTTATGTGTTTTGAAGAGAGGGTGTTTGATTTAGTGTTGGCGGATATGCGAGAAAAGAACGCGAAAGGAACGCCGTGTTTGGTGATTAACTTGGACGTGAGAGATAGTCACGAAGACGCGGTGAACGCGGCGCCGATGGCGCTGAAGTTGTGCGAGATGATCGAGAAGTGCGAAGATTGGGAGTGCGAAATCGATGAAATCATAGATCAGTTCGAAGAGGAAGTTGGGATTAAACCTTTATATTCCGTTTGTTACTATTAGCTTTTTATTACGTATTAGCGCCGCCGCCAAAATTATAATGTTATAGAATGTGTTTGTATGTTGTATACTGCGAGTAGTAAACACGACAGTAGAAATTACTTTTTTTGGAAAAGCAAAAGCCGTTTGGCGAACCCAATCGCCGAGCCGATGTATCCTCCTCCTCCTTCTTTGTTGTTGTTGTTGTTGTTGACGTTACCGCTACTAATTTTCTTTCTCCGCGACGAAGAAGTATTCGCTCGTCTCGCGCCGCCAATGCGACCGACGCCATAGTGGCCGACGTCGAAGTTGTCGTCGTCATCGTCATCGCTATCGCCGTATTCGTCCGACGACGCGTTGTAATAGTCGCTCCCTTCGGAGACTTCGGACATACCCGGGAAATATTCGTTGGCGCCTCTCAATCCGAGCAAGTTTTTCAAAACCGCGTCGCAGACGATTTTGCGATCGCGAACGTTACTGATTGGCATGCCTCGTTCGTCGGTTAATATGAATCGGTGAACTTCTCTCGCTAAAGTTCTGTGTACGCTCTTACTGCTCCCAGATTTAAGAAGCGACGATCCTTGCGACGTCGTCGTCGTCTGGTCGTTGAGCATTACCCCTAAATTTGCCCCTCCCGGTTGGTTGAGACCATCGCTACCTCCCGCGCCGCCGCCGCCATCGATTCTGTGTATCATAAAATCTTCCTGTTGGTGCTGCCCTTGTTCACCTTCGCTAAATCCTGGATCGATCACAATGTCCGCTTTGAATACCATCACGTTCAATCTTCTCAGCGCTTCCGTGGCGTCCAACAAAACTCTCGGTCTCGTCACGCCCGTAAAATCTAAAGGACAAATCACTCTCATCTCGGTCGCTAAATCGTCGATACCTTTACTCGTAATCTGAACAGCCACGGGCCGTTCGATGTTCTGTTTATACTTTTGACACAAATATCTCGCGTTTTCGTCGTTCGTCATTCGCTCGCAAAACAAGTCAATCTCGCACAAACCTCCGGATTTCATCTCGACTTTCGCGTAGTAGATCTGCACTTTTAACTCCTTCGAAGCTCTCAAGATGTCGTACAACAAACCTTTCCTATCCCTGGAAATCATTTGAAATACCGTGTGCCTTTCGCTCATTAAGTTATCCACCCAAACGTCGCAGGAAGGATATTCTGTCGCGCTCGCCGATTCCACTTGCGAGATGCTAAAATCGTCCAACCATCCGGCCCGGGTGATGTAATCGCCCTGCGCGTAAAAAGGAACTTGGTGTAAGCCTACTTTCACTTCGTTCCCGTGCGCGACGACTGACCGTACCGCCACTTCGATTTCTTGCACTCGATCTTCGTTTGGCAGTTCGTCCTTTGTATCCATGACGTAGAATAAATCAACCGCGGTGTTTGCCGGCGAGGTGGAGATGTGCGCGCGTTGGACGATTAACGCGCACTCCCACAGAGTCAACGTTAAATCTCTCAACAAACCTACTCGGTCGTCTAATTCGACTCTCAAAATGAACGTCGACGGTTTATAATACTCGTCGTCGTCGTCGAAATAATCGTGAAAATCCGAGTAGGATTGTTGCTGCTTCATCAATCGCGATGAATTATTATTATTGTTAGAGGACGAAGAGACTTGCGATCGCCGTCTTCTGTTCGTATCGTCTTCCCCGTGGTTGTGACTCCTATGATCGCCGTTCATATCTTCTAAATGACTCTTGCCTCCGTTTTTGTTGTTCGCGTTGATAATTTCGTCCAGCCTCGAGCTCGATTTTCTCGAATGTCTTCCTCCTCCTTTCTGAAGGTTTGTCGCTCGATCGCTCTCGTTGACGCTGCCGTTTCTTCCTCCGTTGCTCTCTTTACCGCTTTTCGCGATGGATAACTTTTTGGGACACAAATTCTCCAATCGCATTTGTAACAGTTTCCAGTTCACCGCTTTTTCCTCCTCTTCTTCTTCTTCTTCTTCTTCTTCTTCTTCTTCTGTTTCATCGTCATCACTTTCTTCATTTTCTTCATTTTCTTCTTCTTCTTCTTCGGGGTTCGTACTTTTTTCGCTCGTGTTCTCGGCCCCGGAACCGCTTCGACGACGAGAGGTAGTATCGTCGTTCCTCGTCGCGGTATTATCATCGCCGTCGCTCTCATCCTCGCTACTCTCGTCGCTCTTATTCTTTGTCTTCTTTTTCTTGTTCTTCGAACCTTTTCCTCCCCCTGATGATTTTGACGATCGTTGTAACTCGTGCGTCGACGGCGGCGCGTATATCGTCAACAGCACAAACGCCCACTGTCCATCCGTCGCAAAGTCTCCTTTCACGACGACTAAACCGAAATCGAAAATGGTCCTCGCTAAATCCGCGCCTAAACCTGTTTTATCCGGGCAGGTCACTCTGCATATCGCTTCGTTTTGGTACGCGAGGGATGGGCGTATTTGGACGTATTGTTCGATGTCGTCGATTAATTCCTCGTCTTCTTCGTCAAAGTCGTTGAATTCTTCAACCTCTGGAATGCTGTCGGTCGGAAAATCAATACCCCCGTTCATCATCTTTCCCTCTTTTCTCTCCCTCGTCCAAGCAACGACGATTTCAAACGCTACCCCACTGCGACCCCACGACGACGAAGGAAACGACGACTACGCGCAGATTAGACGGAAAATCTCTCAATAATACCAACACCTTTTCTTAAAGAAGGAGTCATCAAAAGTGTGAATGACGAGAAAATTTTTTAAGAATTTTCCAACGCGTCGTGCGTCTGTTTGCCGAAGAAAGAAACGAAAAAAATGAGCGCACACGAGATACCAAAAAACTGAAGCAAAACGAAGGAACCTACGGCCCGAGTTAAGAAGATTCCAACTGTTACGAATATTTCAGACTTCCTGACGAAACCGGCTGAAGATATTAAAGGAGGTATATCTCGTGTTAATGAACTACATTCTGAGGTGAATGGAACATTTTATAATACTTACACTGAATACCAATCTTCTTGGATATCAGACTTACGCAATGCCAGAGCAAATTTACGAAGGCGAGAGATGTGTGTAAAAGCTTTCAAGATTTAATTAAGTTGAAGCAAGACGCGCGAGATCTAAAGTCAAGCAAAATTTTTGGCTGAAGAAAGAGACGTTTTTTTTCTTTGCTGCGTCGTAACTCATTTCTTCTGCAAAAAACCACCCCGTCAGAATAACACGCGCACATAAAAACAGACGCGCGCGTCATCGTAAGAGAGAGCGTTGAGATCTCTTCTCGTTGACTTCTTCTTGCTCTGTTGCGGCCTCCTCCTCGTTGTTCGTTAAAACGATGAAAAGGATGAGCGCTGCCAAAAGCTCTCTCGTTGCTTCTTTATTGCTCCTGTTTTGGGGGTGTCCGTTTTTCGATCTTCCAAGAATTGATGCCGCGATACACACGTACGAAGATTCGTACTTCTTCTCGGTGAACGACGCGTTCGTATACCGAGGTGGGCGAGAAGGCTTGTTCAAATCGTCGAACGATGACAATTATAACGACTTTTCATCAGATTGGGGGGTGAAAAGACCGGCGGGATTAGCCAACGGGAAGAGTTACATTCGGTTTAATAAAGTCGCCTTTCGAAGGAGTTTAGAAGACGTTTCGGAGGAGGAGGAGGAGGAGGAGGAGGAGAATACTACTACGAACAACAACAACAACAACAACGACGACGAGAACAACAACTATTCGGGGTTAGTGCAAGCGGTGGTGTTCGAAGTGAACGACCGAGACTTGGTCGGGTACGTCACCGAAGACGGCGGACGGCGGTATTGCTGCGACGAAGCGTTGGCGAAAACGAGCGGGTGTTCGCCGGGGAGAGTCATCGTGCGACCGAAAAAGGAGATGCAAGAACAAATCGATGAAGAAACGAAGGAGAAGAAAATGGTGGAGGTGGAAAACGTGGATTGGCCGTGGGTGACGGACGCGTATTTTGAAGGCAAAAATGAGTTGGAATCGAGGACGGTGGACGACGCGGTGAGCATCGAAGAGACGGGGATGTATTACTTGTGGTTTGTGATTTGCGACCCGAAGTTGGCCGGGACGACGGTGAACGGACAAACGGCGTGGAAAAATCCGAGCGGGTATTTACCCGGGATGATGGCGGCGAATTTGCCGTTTTATCTGTTCTTATCGTTGGCGTATTTAGCGCTCGGAATTTGTTGGGCGGTGAACTGCGCCGTCAAGTGGAAGTATCTGATGCAAATCCATCACTCGATGACGTTTGTCGTCTCCTTAGGGATGATTGAAACGTGCGTGTGGTATTACGATTACTCGAATTTCAACACGACTGGATTTCGTCCATATTTCGTGACTATTTTTGCCGTCGTCGTATCCGCCGCCCGGAAAGCCGTTTCCAGAGCGTTAGTCTTAGTCGCCTCCATGGGCTACGGCGTCGTTCGACCGACTTTAGGCGGATTCGCGCCAAAAGTACTCGCGCTCTCCGGGGCATATTTCATCGCCAGCGCGACTTTAGACGTCGTCGCGAACGTAGGTGCTATCGATGATTTAACGTCTGGCGCGAGAGTTTTTTTGGTTTTACCCGTGGCTGCGTTAGACGGCGCGTTCATCTTGTGGATTTTCACGAGTTTGAGTAAAACGTTGGCGCAGTTGCAACAAAGAAGGCAAATGGCCAAGTTGAGTTTGTACCGATATTTCACGAACACGTTAGCTTTATCCGTGGTTTTATCGTTCGTGTGGGTGGTGTACGAGATGTGGTTTAAAGTCACCGACGCGTTTAACGAGAAGTGGGAAGCCGATTGGATCACCGCGGCGTTTTGGCACGTCTTGAATTTCGCCTTGACCGTGGTCATTTGCTTTTTATGGCGACCGATGGAACCGGAGAAGTTTGTAGGGAATAAAAGTGGGAGCGTGGATGCGAACGATTCTTTTTGGACGGAAGAGGAGATGAGCGCGGTGGATAACGAATTAGCTGAAGCAGCCGGGCACCACGAGTTAGGCGGAGATTCGGACGACGACGAGGAAGGAGGAGGAGGAGGAGGAGGAGGCAAAATGGAATGAGAAAACGTATTGTTTTTAGCTATTTTTAGTACTAAGTACTACTATTATTATTGTATTTGCTACCTGGTATGACCTTGGAAAAGTTCTTCTCGAGCGTTTTCGCGAGGTATTCGTCGCCGTCACCGCCGAGCTTGGCGTCTTCCTTCAGTTTTGCAATTTTCGCTCTCTTCAATTCCGCGCGAAGCTTTGCAATCTCGCGTTCCTTTTCCAGCATGATGCATCGCTGTTCTTTTTGTCGCGCTTTCGCAACCGCCGCGTCTTCTACCACGACATCTTCTTCTGTTACTTTTTCTTCTTTATCTTTGTCTCCTTCTTTCTCTACCACTTCAACTTCTACTTCTCCTTCCTTGTACGACGGCCCCTTGTTGTAGGAAAGATGGTGATGCTGAGAACCGCTTTTGTCGCGGCGAACTTGACTCTCGTGGTCCATCCTCAACAAACCATCTTCCATGCAACATAATCTGCACGTCGACGCTTTCACTTTCTTCCCGAATTCCGTTCTTTTCCTCTCCGCGACGATATACCCGTACGTGCTCGCTTTCCTAATATTCAACGCCACGTGGAAACACGCGAGTTCGGAAACCGCGTAGGCTAAGATCGCGCCGACAATAACGTACGCCAACGTCCAGTTCCGCAAGGTTTCCAGCACAGAAATTACCGTTTGAATACTCACACCCATATTTTCATACTCGTCATTACCACCCGTGGTCGGATAATAGTGATCGTTCGAAAACATCTTCACCGGCGACATGAATCCGTCGTACAACTTCTCCCTCGCATCCAACCATCTCCGTCCGTCTATTTCCCCGCTCCGATCGTACCCATCCTCTCCAATGTCGTTCAAACTTTTCAAACTTTTCTCCACCCTTCTCAACTTCTCCCAAATCACGACTAACAACCAAACGCCCGCCGAAAACTGCCCCCAAATCTGCATCGAGACGCTCGCCAATAAAACCAGAAACGAGCGATAGTTCTTCTCGCCGACGCACGTGTTCAGCCACCCGCAGTGGTGGTCGAATCCATCGATGCATTTGTTGCACGCGCCGCAATGTTTTGTCGTTAAGGGGTTCTTTTGGTACTTGTGGCATATGTGACATTTTGGATGGTTATAGTTATTAACCTCCATCTCGATATCGTCTTCATCCTCTTTATCCGTTTCCTTTGACATTTTCTTCGTTTCCGGTTTAGGAGGCACAAAATCCGTCTCTGGATCGCACAGCGACGCTTTCATCCCGCTCGCGAAAGATATCAGCACTAACGCTCCGTACAGTATGCACAAAATCACCCTATTTTTGCTCCCGTTCCCTCTCTTAAACGTCATCGATGGCACTTGAACGGCGTAGAATCCGAAAATCTCAAACAGGTAGAAACTCATCCCGAGGAGTTGAAGGACGTTCCCGCTGAACTTTACTCTCTCACTTTCGTCATCATCGCTCTCGTTTTCATCGAAATTCGACGACGGAGTATCGAGGTAGACAAAGAAGCCGTTTTTCCGTTTCGGTCTTTGCGAGATAACCATGATGTGATGATGTTTACTCTCTTTTAAGCGCGTGAGCACCAAAGAGGAGTAATGAGGCAAAATGTCTTCCAATTTTCGTCATTAATTAGACCGCACGATATCTTTACTTTAAAGCGTCGTAAAGAAGCGGAAAGCCTCAATAATTCAGAGAGGCAACAGGCAAAAACATGTCTCCTGGAGGAGAACTCGTCCGAGTGGAGGAAAATGACGAAACGATGATGATTAAGCGAAGATTGGAAGCGGAACGATTGGAAGAAAAGTTGAAACACATCAACGACAACGTCACGTACGAATCGAAAAACGTGCAAGGCTCGACCGCCGGGGCGGGTTCCGGAGCGTTCCACGAATACAGACACTCGAGGAGACGAGAATACGAACGGCTGGAAAAAATGGACGAGGAAGAGGAAGAGAGAGAAGTGAAGGTGAAGTTTGAACAGAGGAAACGAGAGAGAGAAGAGAAGGAGAGGAAAGCGGTCGAGAGGAAAAGAGAGAAACGGAATGCGAAGAAGATGAAGATGAAGATGAAAATGAAGATGAAAAAGGAGGGTGGTGATGGTGGTGGTGATGATGATGATGGTGACGAGGAAGAAGGCGACGTGGGTGTAAAAACAGAAGCAGCCTTGGCGGCGGCGGCGGTAAAAATTGTAGCGACGAAAGCGGAAGGACGAGGAGGAGGAGAAAAAGAGGATGCAGACGCCGCCGATGCTGGATTAGACTAGTTTGTGCAACGCGAGAATACTATGTATGAATAGAGGAGCGAGCGCTCCGCTTCCCCTTACTTTCGGGTTAGATTTATTAGTGTTATTATTTAGCGCCGGTTTCGTTTTCGCTTTCGCTTTCGTTTTCGTCTCTTTGCAGCAGCTGCTGCTGCTGTTGCGTTTCTTCCCTTTCACGTTCTTTCTTTGAAAGCACGACTCGGTCGAACGCGTCCGCTATTTTGGTTTCAAACTCCACCATGCCGCCTTTTTCCGCCATCGCGGTGAGCAAAGCGTCCGGATTCGCCTTCAGTAACTGCGCCGCGAAAGCGAGGACGATGGGTAAATCTGAACCCGTGAACGCTGAAATGCCCATGGCAATGAAACCGATGAGTAGCCACCACTTTCGGTTTTTCTTTTCGGTTTCTCGTTTGGTTTCGAGCTCGACGCGTTCTTCTTTGGTGAGCCGTGCTTTCCTCGTCGTTTCTTCCTCGTCGGCGGAGATGACTTTTTTCGAAAAGACGCGCGATATGTACCGAGGCAATAAAGCCGCCGGTGCGAAATAACCGAGAAAAGCGACGCCAATTGCAAACGGACTCAACAAAACGCGCAAAACCATCCCACCTCCGCTCAACGCGGTTAACGATTGGTGCAACGTCGCGGATCCGGACGCGACCAAGAGCGCTAGCGCCAACGAGGCGAGGACGATTTTCGCGTATTTGTGCGCGCGTCGCAGGATCAACGCCAACGCGCTCCATCCGCGACCGACTGGCGAAAAGAAGGCAAAAAATGGCGACGACGAGGACGACGAGAACAACAACTGTCTCTTTGTCGTCGTCGTCGCGTTAAAATCTTCCTTAGCACTACTCGTCACTCTCTCTTCGCGACACAAAAACCGATACAACATAAACGCCGGCGCTAAAACCAACCAATACGACGAGTGCTCCCCGGCTGAAATCCCAGCCGGCAACAAAAACGCGTAACACACGTGCACGTCCAACCACCTGCCTCGCATGGACCGCGAATACGACATCATCTTCATCGTTTTTGTTGTTCTCGCGTTATTCGCACCACCGCTGCTGCTCGTTTTATCATCAGTACTACTACCGCTACCGCTGCTACCGCTATTCCTACCGTCGTCGCCGCTCGACGCCGACAACAAAATCCGTCGCTCTACATCACCCTCATATCTCCACTTCCTCACCAAATACATAACATACAATATCGGTAAAACCACAAACAGTGTCCATTGCGTCGTCGTCTTCACCGTCCCTTGCGTCAACACCGCGCCGGAGAAATAGAACAAGAAACTGTTCACCGGGTTGAGGCCACCTGCAAAGGCAGGGACGACATCTAACCGCGCAGGGTAGAATAAATTATTCGATTCTTCTTCTTCTTTCTCCTCCTCCAACTCCTCCTCCTGAAAGACGTCATTTTCGAAGCTCGCTCTTCTTCTCGTTTCTTTCCTTCTCGTCTGAATCGTCGTCTTCGATGGTGTTTTTCGTATTATTGTTGAATTCGAATTTCCCGACGACTTTGAAGCGCCGATGGGAAACACCTTCGACGATGATGTTTTTCTTCTCTTATACGATGAAGATGCAGAAAAGGAGGCGAAAAACGCGTTGTTCCTGTTGTTCTTCCTGTTCGCCACCACCACCGCCGAACAAATGATGGGAAAAGAAGAAGTCATTTTCGCGTGCTTTAAAAGTGGTGTTTTAAGATACGGAAAATATCTCTTTACACAGACGAAGCGTAGTGAAACATGTGACAACAATAACAACGAACGAACGAACGATCGATTTAATAGCAGTAATAATAATAGTATACCATAAAGAGTTAATATTAAAAGTCAAAGTTTGGTGCATCACTTCCGTCTGGAAAAATCTTGGACAAGGTGACGCCGCTCGCTTTCACCGTGGTCGCGCAAACGAATTTGGCGCCTTCGCCTTTGAAATCCTGCCCGAGAGTGCTCCCGCACGGGGTGATAATGCACGGCATTCCCGCGCCTTCAGCGGCTCGTAAACCAACGATGCTATCTTCAATCACCACGCACATCTCCGCGGGTAAATCTACTTTTTCTCTCGCTAAGTTATAAATCAACGGGTCCGGTTTCTTCTTCGTCACGTCGTCGCCGGCCATGAGGACGTCCAATTTATCCAATCTCTCCTTCCCGACCACGGAGTTGACGACTTTCTCGAACCCGGCTTTCGTGGCCGCGGAGCAAATCCCAACCGCCACGTCCGGTCTCGCGATCGCTTCGTCCATCAGCTCTAAAATCCCATCTCTGGCCTGCGCGACTTCCTCGACGATTTTTTTATAAAACTCCGTCTTCTTATCTTGCAAGTCATCGATCAGTTGGTCTTGGATTGATGTCTCCAAAACCTCTCCTTTACCGTATTTATCGCTCTTCGTGACCGTCGGCCATTTGTTCTCCTTGAAATGCCATCGCATTTTCGGTTTCCCGCCGCCGACGGTATTCGCCAAGATGTCGTAATACGACGGGACCCATTCCATTTGCGTTCCGGATTCGATTTGTAATCCAAAATGTTCGAACGATTTGTTGTACGCCAATCGGTGCAACTCTTCGGTTTCCACCAGGACGCCGTCGCAGTCGAATAAGAGGGCAAACTTTTGGTTTTTCGAGTTTGAACCCGACGCGGTGGTTACTACGGTGGTTTTAGCATTCTTATTGGCCGCCCTCAAATTACGAACGCCACGTAGGTGGTTTGGATGTATTCTCGTTCTCGCGGACAATTTCCCCGAAGACGAAGAAGACGAAGAAGTGGCAGACGCTGCAAAACTTTTCGCTGCGAAAGAACAAGACATGTTTATGCGTATTATTATACTCGTATTCTGGTGTGCAATACTATATAAATACTAAGAAGAGAAAAGTAGTGTGGACATTTACTACGAGTGGTACAGTCTCATCTCTTCAACACTCCTCTCGGTCACACTTAAGAAAGAGAAGGAGGAGGAAAATAGGCTGGAAAAGCACCTCGAACAACCACCACAGAAAGCACAGGAAGAGGAGGAGAGATATACTTTTTGGTTTTGAGAGATTTTCCATAAATTATTTTAAAGGGGAATTTTTCACTGAAAAGAGACAAAAAAGAGGAACACTTCGCCATTATCGCACACACATCAACTCATCGACATAATAATATACTATAATATAAAAATGGTATTCGCGACGAAGTTACAAATCAACGCTGTTTTCAAAAAAGCCGCACCGGCGAAGAAAACGGTCACTCCGGCGAAGAAAACGGTCACTCCGGCGAAGAAAACGGTCACGCCGGCGAAGAAGGTACGTTTTTGAATTTATATCGTTCGCGAAGAGTCGGTCGAGTTCGAAATCCGAGTGCAATCATCTTCACCATTTTAGGCGGAAAAAGAGGGAGAAAAAGAGCCAAAGAAGGAGAAAACACAACCGACATTTTACGCTTGATGAAAGAGAGAGAGAAAAAACGCATACACAAACGCGCTCTCCCTCTCTTTTCAAACGCTTTAAAAAACAACAAACGAGTAAAAAACTATTCCGCGATTTCCTAAAATCGGATCGCGTTCGCAATGTTCGCGTTAATAATGGTTTCAAGCCCGTGATGATGATGATTTTGATGATGATGGTTTCATCGTGTCTTTTTGATATCTTTTATCACTCCAGAGATTTTGCTAAAAAAAAACTGACATTTTCTCCCTCTTTTCTCTCACTATTTCTAGGCACCATTCAAGAAGTCACCGCCGGCGAAGAAGCCAGCGCAGAAGAAATTCACCCCGCCATCGGGCGAACGCGACCTCTGGTACCCGAACGCGGAAGCGCCGGCGTGGTTGGACGGCTCCATGCCCGGTGACAGAGGCTTCGATCCGTTTGGATTGTCCAAACCGACGGAATATTTGCAATTCGACTTGGACAGATTGGACGGCTCGGCGGCGAAGAACCCGTCGGGGAACATCATCGGTAAGTTGAAGAAGACGGACAACAAGCCGACGGAAAGAACGATCGTTCCGTTTAACGAAGCGTTTGACATTAACCGATTCCGCGAGTGCGAGTTGTTGCACTCCAGATGGGCGATGTTGGGCCTCGTCGGCGTGATCTTTGGCGAAGCCGGCACGGGCGTCGCCTGGCAAGACGCCGGTAAGGTTGAGTTGGAGCAAACGCAATACCTCGGCTTTAACTTGTGGGGCGAAGGTTCCAACTTGGCCGCGTTGACTGCCATCGAAGTCCTTTTGGTTGGTACTCTTGAATTTTACAGATCCGCCGAACTCGACCAAGAGAAGAGATGCTACCCGGGCGGCGCGTTTGACCCGTTGGGTTTCGCTTCGAAGAGCCCGGAAGAGACGTTCAGATTGAAAACCGCGGAATTGAAGCACGGAAGATTAGCAATGGTTGCCATGTTTGGTGTCGCGCAGCAAGCGTTGAACAACGGCGAAGGGGCTTTGGAGGCTTTGACCAGCATCGGTAAATAAGTATTACTTTGAAGAGTTTTTCATTGTTATCAACTTTCTTATACTCTATTATATTAAACTAAAGACATCGAATTTTACTTCTTCACTTATTTTAGATACAATAAACAACGCGCGCAATAACGACGAAAAAATGTCACCAAAACCACCCTTCGTCGTTCTCGAAATCGCTAAGACGACGACTTCTTCTTTGTCTTCTTTGTCTTCTTCATCTCGTCGTCGTGAGGGTCTTTTTGCCTCCTCCGAACGACGACGTTTACATCTCAGAATTGGAAACAAGAACAACAAACAGTTGGAGATGAGGATGATGATTTCCGGAGGAGGAGGACTCGGACAAAGCCTAAAACGAAAAAGAAGAACAGGGTCGTCGTTATCGTTGTTCGCGTCGTCGTCGTCTGAATCGAGAAAGAGCGGCGATGATGATGATGATTCGTCGTCGTCGTCTGGAAAAGATGCAACAGATGATGTGCCAATAAGCAAAATCTATTCCTTGCTCTCACTCTCGATATTCGCTTTACTGGCCGGAGACGTCGGGTTGAATTTTTTGGCGTTTGTGTTCGCATATTGGACGAAACAGGACGTCACGTTCTTTACGACGAACGTGAACGGATTCTGGACGGAGAAATTATGCATTTTAGGCTTTGTGATATTACTGTTGATGGATTTTAAAGCGGTGGCGACGAGGCAAATTAGAAGGGCGAACGCGGTGTTGAAGACTATTAAATACGCGAAAGAAACGACGGTGGAAAGCATAGAGCAGACGAGGAACGTGGAAACGTTTTTGACGAACGTGTACATGAAGTCAACGTTTGAGATTTTGGGCGCTTTGATCGCTTTGGTTGGATGTTTGAGAACCGCGTCGCCTTCGCTCGTACCCGGAAGCAGCGCTTTGTTTTCGTTGCCGGCGTCGATCGGACCCGCGATTGCTCTCTTTTTCGGCCACGCGATGTTCATGCTCATCAACACGAACGTCATTTCACAAAGCGCAAACATGACCACTCCGTTTCCTCTTCAAATAAGAAAAACGATAGCTACGTTTGACGCGATGTTAGCGATGTTAGCGATGAGTTGTGCGACGTTTCAAAAAGGATGGCCGGGGCTTATCGCTTCCCCGCTCTTCCTCCTCTTTTCCATTTACTTCACCTACGAGAACGAAATCAAGAAGAAAATGAAAGAGAAGTCAAACTCGCGAAAAAAGAAGGCCGAGATGAAAGGAAGGAGTGATTTTGGGAGCAGCAGCAGCAGATGATAGATGCACGCACGAGCGGGAAAAAATGTTGTCTCATAACCAACTTTGAACACAAACACTTCACTCTTTTCTCTGCTTTGTACATTTATTTATAAAATACATGCGCTCGGCGGCGAGGCGGCTTTTCCGTCGGCAGGCTGTTATTACTACTACTACTGCTACTACCATTACTACTACTACTCGTAGTACTCATCTTCAGCGATCGTTACTTTCATCGTTGTTCGTGCGACACATCATGACGGAAACGACGAAAGAGAATTCGACATTCGTTTCCCCGTCGAAAATCCTGGTCAGTTACGACCCTTCGACGGCGAACGAACACCTCTCGGAACTTTTGAAAGAGAAAGACATCACTCGAAGCGTAAAATCCCGTCATCGGTACGCCGTGATCGGGTTCGACACGGAAACTCGACCGACGTTTAGTAAAGTGGCGAAAAAGAACAAAGTTGCTTTGGTGCAATTCGCGAGCAAAAATGTGGCGTGTTTAATCCATCTGGCCTCGATGAATGGCGAAGTGCCGGAAATGATGACGAAGATACTCAGAGAGAAAGAGTACGTTTTACTCGGGTTTGGGATTAAAACCGATTTGAAAGAGCTGAAAACGGAACATTACGGAAACGAGGATAAAGAGAGCGTCGACGTGAACGCTTTCATCGACTTGGCGACGATTTCGGAGGTATTTAAACACGAACGACCGGGGATGAAAGGCATGGCCAATCACTTCGGATTGGACGTGGAAAAGCCAAAAGCGGTGCAGATTTCGAATTGGGAGAATTCGCCGTTGAGAGAAGGGCAGGTGAAATATGCCGCGGAAGACGCGAGTTTAGGCGTTTGGTTAGCCGAGCGAATGTATGAAAAGTACGGACGACGCAAAGATACTACTAAGAAGAATAGCAAACATAGCGAGATAAAAGAAGAAGAATACGAATACGAACACGAAGAAGAAGATGACCGATACGACGGGTTTCTCCAGTGGATGCATTCGTTTAGAAACGCGGAAAACACGAAAAAATTGAACAAACGACAGTTGCCGAAAGACGCCGCCGCGTTGGTCTTAAACGCGGAGTTACAAACGGTGAACAAATACGCGACGCTTCGATTTCAAGACGCTAAGAAGCTCTTAAAGCAATATCACGACGGGAAGAAACACCCGACGGCAACGCTGTTCGAGTTTTTTAACAGTTTATCGAAAACGTTGCCGAACGAGTACACGAAAGACGGTCGAGGATTTGAATTCGTCCGATTCAACGAGTCCGTCTCGAAAGCGAAGAAAGAGGACGGCCAACCCCAAAACGTGTCCGTGTTCTCGTGCGAATACGATTGGACCGATGTCGGGGAGACCGTGCGAGGGTGTTCGGGCTCAGGTAAAAGCTCGTCCAAGAAAGGTGCGAAAGCGGAAGCGTGTAAAGACGCGCTCGCGAAATGCGAAGAGTGGCTGAAATCGTTCGAAAACCAGTGGTTCTTCGAGCTCGCGTTGGAAGAGAAGCAGTCGCGCGTGTTAGGCGCTCAGTAGTAAAGACACGTGTGATGATGATAGATATAATATAAGTTTGAAAGCACACAGCGCGTGTAGTTAGTAAAATGGTAATAAAAGGTATATATTTATATTGATAAAAGAGAGAACTTTTTGCTTGTTCGTTTGTTTTGTTTTTACACCGCGTCGATATCCTCGTGCGAGGCACCCGTCGGACGCTGATCTTGTCCAGATCTTTGCTGCGGATAGCCGATCACGACTTGTTGTTGTTGTTGTTGTTGCTGTTGTTGTTGAGGCGCTCCAGCCATCGCGCTCATCTCGTTGCTATTCGAGTTGTTGTTGTTACTATTTATATTATTGGCAGCAAACGGATTCGCGATGAACGCGTTATTGTTCGTATTGAATCCCCCCGCGTTCTTCGTTTGCTTCTTGACGACTTCGTCCATGACGTCGTGAATCTCCGGTTTCGTCAACATTTGTAAATCTTTGTCGACGGCGTAACACAAGTACACCGCGTCAACGACATCCAATAAAACGGTCAGGCAAAAGTTCAGAATAGTCAGAGAAATCAAGAAGCAGAACACACCGAGGAAGACTACCTCGACGCTTCGCGATTCGTCGTCGAAGTAATTCGAGGACGAGAGGCCAAAGACGACGCCAAAAACGACCGAGACGATAAACGCAGTCGTCCTGAGAATCATCGGAGGCAACCACCACACCGCAAAGGTTGATAACATGTTGTTTTGTAAAATCGTGGTGACTTTTCTCGCAGAGTCGCAAAAGGCGTCGCCGGAGATGGCGGCGTACACGATGGCAAACTTGGAAATAAATCCAATAATCTCGGCGAAACATTGCCACAACAAGTTCACGCAACACATCAACGCGGCCATCGCCGCGTTGTTTCTGTGTTCTCTTTGCGCTTTTTCAAAGATGTTTCGAATCATATCGACGATTGACATGATCAAACCTCCAAAACAGATGGTGCCGAATTGCGATTTCAAGCCGTGCGATAACGATCGTTTCACCGTACCTTTGAACGCGGTCGTTCCAGAGGGCGCAAAGTACCACTGCGCGGTTGAACCACCAATCGTGAACAATCGTAAACACACCGCAACCGAGGACGTCCAGAGCAAGGAAAAAAACAGCAACCCGACGAACGGTTTCACCCACGAATCCGTCTGCCATTCGCAACAATTAACCTCAAAAACGTACGCACTCATATCGCCCGTCGCACCTTCATCTCTGGATGTCACGTAGTCGTCGTACGACCTTCGATCGATGCACTTCGATCCGTCGTTCGGGTGCGTCATCGCGAACCGATTCGCGCCAATCTTCCCGTGCATCCACGCGTACGACATGAAAAAGATAAACGGGATGAACACGAACATAGAAACGAAGATGTTAATCCCCATCGTCGCCGTCAGCGTGTGTTTCTGATCGCTCAACGCCGTCGCCGCGGTTTGTAAAAGCCGATTGACGAGCGCGATTTCCTCTCGCCAGAGATAAAAGACGCGCGCTAAAATCAAAGTCACCAGGAGAAACAAACACCCGCCAAAGACAAATCCTTCCGCAAACATGTACAAAGAGAAGGAAAAGCTGGAAAGGAGTTTAAACCCAATAATCCCCCAGGTCGCTTTACTCGCGTGGTATTGAAACCCGTACAAAAACGTCACCCCGAGCGCAAACGCCGAGACGATCGCCAACAACAGCCACGCGTGCGACGATTGCCAAAAATCATCACCATCGAACATATCGTCCAAATCGTCGTTGGTATCCTTAAACTCATCGTTTTTCGATAACAACAGCCTTGATTTTGGTGATGACGATGACGCGCGATACGCTTCGCAGTTGGTGCTAAACAGCACATCTTCGCTCGTTCTCTGTGCAAACTCTTTCGCGTTCGTGTTCGAGACCACGACAGTGCCTAAAAGGAAACACGACGTCGTGATTAATAAAAACAATCTTGCGAATGTGCAGTCTGTTTTCTCTCGAGGGCTGTAGTTGAACACCGCCGAGGCGGCTTCGTCGTTTTGGAGATCGTGAAGATCTTCTTCCTCTCCTCGGGAAAAAGGTGCCGTCGGAGTGGAATCCTCGTCGTCTCGCAAACGCGCGAATGGAGGAGAGGAGGAGGATTTAAACATACT
>Ga0257106_1000152_pt1 | contig 42921 bp, 29 predicted proteins | sample LP_taG_3_FD_190177 | JGI IMG/M metagenome (GOLD analysis project Ga0257106, IMG submission 190177) | Marine microbial communities from Northeast Subartic Pacific Ocean, Canada - LP_J_2011_P26_10m | ecosystem: Environmental > Aquatic > Marine > Oceanic | place: Canada: Northeast Subartic Pacific...
TTTTGGTAATGATGCGAAAGCGCTAAAGCGGTGCTGCTGTTCAATTTCGTTTGACCACCACCACCACCACCACCACCACCCAACTTTCTCGGCGAACGACGGAGACCGACCGTCTGTTGATGTTGCATCAGAGTTTTCTTATTTTTTGCCGCTGGTGGTGGTGAAAATGGAACGAGACTGCTCTTTTTCGCAGCGGCGCTTTTATCTTCGTTAACGTTGAGATTATTCTTTCCGACGACGAGTTGGTATCGAGAAGTCAATTTTGTCGAAACGTTGAGATCGTGCGCTATCATCCCGATGCATTCTGGACAGAACTTGCCGTAATACGGTTCCACGTCGGATTCAAGAAGTGTTTTTGTGCCTTCCTCGAGTCCAAGAAGGAAGAATATTTCCTTGACGAGCTTTGTGACCGCTTTCGCCGTCTCCTTGGCGGAAGCAGAATCTTCTTGGATTTCTTGCTGCTTCCGAGAGGTCTTTTTCGCTCCAGATGCGCTGTTGGTGACCGGTTTCATATTCGCAATGAACGGTATCTCGTCGCCTTTAATCGAACGCATCGCATGCAAAGTCAGTTTTAAATGAATTTGAATCAGATATTCTCGTCTCTTCAATCCTTTGTTTTCTTGCAGCTTCATAGATCCGGCGGAGAATTTCGATTTCAACTCCTTTCGATCCAAGCACAAAGTTTCCTTGGTTTCTCTTAAAATTTCACCCCATGCTTTGCTATTGCTCGCCTGGTCTACAACACATCGGCGTTTTGCAAGCGAAACCGCGAGTCTTTTGACGATATTTCTCGAAAACGCTCCTAAATCTGGATCTCGTTCGTCGTTCGGTTTCGCGCATTTGGTATCGATAAACTGGTCGTACGTCCCTTTTGCGGCGGTAAAACAATCCGGCTCCGGACCGACCGTCCAAAGTTCAATCTTCGTATCCTTCTTTTTCTCTACCGGCGTGGTGTTCGTGCTCTTTGCAACTTTTTGTCGTGGACTTTTGAACGTTTTCTTCGGCGAAAACACCACGTCGTCTTCGTCTTCAAAGTTCACCGCGGCAGTTTGTTGCCGTTTCTTTCTACCTTGCCTTGCAGGAGAGAGAAGGCCGCGACCGCCGTTTGGAGTACCAACAGTTCTTTTTTTCCGTTTCATTGCTGACAGTGGCGGGCTTTTCGGTAAATCGAACGCGTTGGATTGATCGCGCACCCGCGTAAACTTTTCCGGCGAACGAGGGTCCTCGTAGTCAACCATACCGTCAAATCCAGCATCCGAACTTCTCTTCGTTGTTGATATAAACTCGTTCTCGAAGCGCGCGTCAAGCGCGTGAAGGAGTGAAGATGTCGCATCATTTAACGGTTGAACTCTCCTTATCTTTTTCGCAAAACGGGAAATGGATGCGAGCAGTCGCATGCCCGCTGTCGCCGTCGCAGCCGTGCCCGTCCCTGAAGAAGTAAAAGAGCGTTTTTTACCATCCATTTCAACGCCGTACCATTTTTCGAGACGCTCGACGATTGGCACCGAAGCAGATGCGTCTCTTGGCGTGATTCGCGTCGTCAAAGCTGCAAACGCGCTAGAATAGTACTCCCCTGACGTATCTTCTTCTCTCCCATAATTGGCCGTCTCATCTTTTCCTTTCGAATCGTAGTCACCTTCCTCCATCACGACGTCGTCGAAATGTTCCTTCGCCTCTTCGAATGTGGTCGAAGTCGTGCGTTGTGACGATGGGATGTTCAGGGATGGTTCCTCTTCTTCGCAGTACTTGGTCAAACTGGTTGTCGTTGTCGTTGTCGTTGTCGTCGTCGTCGCCGTGTGCGTTGTTGGCGATATTCTTTTTGATCCGCCAATGGTCAGTTGAAAAAGTCTGGAAACGTCCTCGCACGCTCGAAGCCTTTTCGTCTTAAATATACCTCCGCTGAGCAGAGAAAATGCATCCCTCAAATGTTCTGAACTGTAACGATACTGTTGATGTTGTTGTTCTCGAACGCTTCGCTCGCCCTCTTCGCTTACCGTTATTTCTCGAAAGATTTCACTCTCGTCCGCGAGAGCAGGCGTTAAACTGAACGACGTTCGTGTCAATGGTTTCAAAACCGCTACTATTCTTTGCTCTCCGTCCTGCTCGACATCGCCATACTCTTCGTTGGAATCTGCGATAAGTTCACACGCGGCGTACGCGTTCTTTACGCCCAACGCGAGGAGTAATCCTTCACCGTTTCCATCGTTGACGTGTAATATCGTCGTTTTCGCGTAATCTAAACTCGATAAACATACCGCGTTACGATCGAGACACGCTTTGATGATTATTTGTTTCACACCGGTGTTAGAATTCTGGAAAGAAGATGAAGCCGTACTCAGAGAAACTTCGCGACCGTCGCCGCATTGAACGAAAATTTCAGCCGTTCTCATCGTCTTCGTCTCCTTTTTCGTCATCGACGGCGAAGGATCGCTCTTGTTCGCGAAGGTATCGCTCGGTAAGAAATCATTCAAAAGCCAACACGATGGAACGCTGGCAATTGCTGACGTTACCGCGTCTGCGCGAGCCGCACAACCACCGAATCGTTCGCGAAATAACGCGACGTATTCTCGCACATCGTCGTTATCGCAATCGTTCGAAACAGAATAGTTCGTCGCGAGTCGCAGACAGTGCGCTCGGATATTCTCGCGCTTCAATTGCGTCTCAACGCCGCGGAAGCCGGCAAAGACTCCTTGATCAATTCTATGTTCTTTATGTTTCTCTGATTGTACATTAATATCCGCATTATCGTCGTCATCACCATCCATGTTTGCCAAAACGACGAGCATTGAGTATTTCTTCTTCCTCGCTTCATCCTCGTCCAAGTCGTCGTCGTCGTCGTCGTCTTCATCCTCGTCACTCTCTGCGATACCGGCGACGGCGCCGTCTCTTTCTTCAGCATCATCCGAATCGCTCGTTTCTACATCACTTTCATCGTAATCATCCGAGAGTGCGCTCGTCATAAACGCATCAACTTCATCGTCCTCGCCGTCGTCCTGGACATCATCATCCTCTCCCTCCTCGTTTTCCTCTTCTTCTTCTTCATCCGGTTTCTCCATATCCGCCAACGCTTGCAACACGTGCTTCGCCAAGTTCCCGAATCGCTCTCGCTTCTTCTGCCTCCTCAATTCACCGCTCTTATTCCTAATATTTCCCACGTAATCACTCAACATCATATTCCCTTGGTGGTCGTTTTCATACTCCAGAATCTCCGTCAACTTCTCGTACAGGCGTAAAAACCGTTCCGCGCTCTCCGCCGTGATCGAACGGAAGCGGCCAATCGCCGCCGACGACGCGGATATCATAATCTTCTTCTTTGTCTTCTTTTTCTCGTGAAAACCGCTAAATCCGCCTCGTGTTTTGTGACCCTGCCCCACTGCGCCGCCGAGAGAACTGTTCGTGGTGGTGGTCGTCGTCGTTGTCGTCGTCGTAGTAGTATTCGTTTCTTCCTCTTCTTCTTTGTCTTCTTCTTCTTCTCTTTGCAGTTGCACAATCGCTCGTCTCACGAATCCATCCATCTGCGAGGGCGTTTTCGACGCGTCGTAAAATCTCGCGCAAAACTTGGTTTCGGTGCACGTCGTCGACATCTTCCTCTCCTTCTTCGTCTTTGTCTTCTTCATTCGTCGTCTTACTCGTCGTCCTCTCTCGTCGTTTACGTCGTTCCCATCGGAACCATAATCGACGCCGAAAACATCACATCTCGGCGCCAAGAAACGCTTGACGAACAACTTCGCGACAGAAATTGAGACCCTTGCTTTAGAGGAAACGTCCACAAGGAGAAATATGCGCTCGGGAGGACGAGAGGAGGAAGAATCGGTGCGCCGCATTGGTGGTGTTGAGCGTGTTTTTGTGCCGCACAATTTTGAATTTTACGAGAAATATGAGAGGAATTTAATTGAACGAATTTACACTTTTGCCTCAAGAACCAGAGAAGCGTAAGCGACGCGACGGAGTAGTCCTTCTCGCGTAAACGCGTCGATGTAGAAGAAAGAAGACCTACTCAAAAGCGAGAGAGCTGGTCGTTTTGTTTGTGCTTTGCGTTTCAAATCACGCGGAGGTGCGTAGTATTACAAATATCTCTTCTTTGTCCGTCTTCGCGGGTGCGAGTGCGATATCCGACCAAAGGCAGCCTCACGACTTGTTCCATTGGTTTTCACTGTTTTGCACAAGACACCCGTTCAGACGACAACAAAGCCTTTCATATATCGCGCTGTATTATCTCTCTCTCTCTCTCTTTACTTCTTGTTCGGCGCTTGTTGTCCTCCTCCTTTGTTGGTGTTCGGAAAACGCGAGGACTTCCCCGATTGCTTCATCTGCGCTTGGGATTTCGGTGTCTTTCCATTCACGTCTCTTGACATCTTAATACCGGACCATACGCCGGTACCTTGCATAGAATCAGTCGCGCCGACGGCGTACGCGATACCGTCCGCGGCTGTTTTGATGGATCAGAAAATAGGCATGTTATGTGTGTTGTTGGAGTTGTGATATGCGAAGATGTTTAAGCGTGATGTGGATAAAATTCTGACGTCATGCTTCATGTTGTTCGAGGAGAAAGCGCGAGAACGCGATAGATATACCATCTCGCACATTCGAAGAAAAACGCACGTAAACACACATAAACGACGCATTGATGATGACAGAAAAGGTGTCGTTGTTATTATTCGTGGTATCGATGAGTACTGTTGTTGGTTATTACACGTCTATGACTGCGTCTTCTCTCTCCCACGTAGAGGAAGAGGCAGAGGAGGAAGCGTCGGCGGGTAGTCACAGCACGGCGACTAACTCGACGTCAAACTTCAGCGTCGCGTTCCCTGGGATGACCCCTCCGGCGCCTCTCGCCCCGTACCCTAACTCCGGCGGTATGATTAAAACTCGTTTCCCTCCTACTTTCATGCCTTCGATGCCTTCCGCGCCGAGTATGCCGTCGTCCCAGCCTTGAATCACTTGCCGAACGCCGACTTTAAACTTTAACGGACTCCCTCTTTCGTACGAACTATCAAAGGTCCTCCCGTTCGTCAAACGACCCGTGTAATGCGCTTGAATCGTTTGCCCCTTTTGCGGCGAGGCCCCCGTGCCGACGACCACGTCCGCGTATTGCATCCCGCTCGCCGCCGTGCGGAGTTCCGCGTCTTCGTATTGAAACTCCGGCAACTTGGCAAAAGCGCTAGAACTTGTTTGAAAGAACGCCGCCGAGGCGGTAAAAATTGAGGCCGCACCAGTCACGAACGCACGCCTAAACGTATTCGTATTCGCATTACTCCTCTTAACATCATCATCATCGTTATCATCGCGCATCGTAGCCGCCGTCCCGCTCTTAAGAGTCCGACGCTGCAACGGTGATGTGGTTGTTGTTTTTCCCCGCATCATCATCACACGTTTCTTCATCGAAGAAGACGAAGTTAAAGACGAAGAAGTTAAAGCTTTAGAGGCAGAAAAAGCAGAAGACGTCGTTCTCGTCGGTAGGCAAAAGTAGTAGGTCATCGTGTATTCCTCCTCGCGCGTATGTTTGTGTGTGTTTCTCTCGCGTGTAAAGGTATAAGCAAAAGTGGGGGAAATGTCGACATTATAAACCACGCACATAAGAAGAACAGAAGCGATACAAGAGAGCAATGTCCTCCTCCCAATCGCTGAACGACGATGAAAATACTGCTTTTTCTTTGCTGAATACGAAAACACACTTTGTCCCCGAAAACGAGGACTATTCGTCGTCTTCTTTCGTCGACAAAATCATCCCAAGAGGAGGAGGACGCGGAGAAGCAGATGGATTCGAATTGGATGCGTTCACGGAAGCGTTCGACGCGTCCACGTCCAAACTCTCCAAAACGCTCGAACACATCGACTCAGCTTTAGATTGGACGAACAATCCTTTACGGTTCGTCTTTGCCACGTTTACGGTGTGCGCGACAATCACGTGGTTCGGCTACGCCGGGGATAACATGCACTTGCACAGACAGGCGGGGAGTTTAGCGCACTGCGGGGGGTTGACGCGAGAGATGACGTGGACGAGCGGGATGATTTGTGGTAAAAGAATTGGCGGTGCGGTGTTACTTGTATACAGATTGATGTGTTTCGTCTTGTGTTTGATGTATTGTTACTATGAAAACGTCTCGTGGTTTCTGGCGTGTCTCGGTCGAGCGCCGAACGCGTTGGAAGCGTACGCGGAGTATTACGAGTGGACGGTGTTAGTGCTGGCGGCGTTTTTCGGGGTCGCTTCGGTGGCGAGTTTTAAAGGCGTGTTTGGGTATTACGCGAGGGAAGATTCGGTGAAATTTGTGGGGCATTCTGGGAAGACGAATAGACTCGGACATTGGGTGGTGACGTTGTATTCCACGGCGTTTACGTTGGCGTTGGCGTTGGACGCGTACGAGTGGGCGAGGATGATTTTTTTACCCAGGTGTGCGGCAGACGACGAACAAGGAAAGCTGGAGACTTTGCTTGATCCGAAAGCGAGGGAGTGTTATTTAAACGAGCGGTATTATTTCGCGTACGGAATTAACTTGATTTTGTTACTCGGCGAGGCGTGTTTAGGCCGGTTGACGTTTCCAAAGTGTTATTTAGGCGCGCCAATTTTTGCGTGTTGTTTGTACGTGTTAGTCGTGGATGTCATGCACGGGTACTTTGGAATGCAATGGCCGACGGAGGCGATCAACGTCATGCGATGGCAGGCGTGTTTTAACGTCAACGCGATCATTTTTGGAGTCTTTTTCGTGCACTTTGTTTTAGTGTGGACGTTGGGAAAGACGAAACGATTCTTCGCCAAAGTCTTGTTCGATGATTTCGACGAGAGAACGCCGTTGTTCATGTAAATAGTAGTAGTAGTAATAGCAGTAATAATAATAGTAGTATAGTAGTGCGTACTGGTATAATATTCTTTATAAAAACATTTTAACGCGTCTTTCTCTTCCTCAGAGAAGCAGCGCCGCCTAACACCTTCCCTCTTTGCTTCAACATGTACGAAAACAACAACGGCCACACCGGCATGTAACAACTCATAAACACCCTCATCAACGTCGGTCCGTGCAAACTGACATTCATCGCGTTCGGCATTTGCAACAAGTCCAACTTCTTCGATTTCCCCAACGGCCCTATGCTCGCGTAGGCCAACGCCAACTCGCTCGCCACGCCGAGCGGGTACAAGACCAAAAACAGCGAATACCGCAACCACACCAAAACTTTCGGAGGTCCACTTTTCGGCGATAGAAGTTTAAAGAAATAAAACAAATATCGAACAACCTCGGTGATACCCCAGGCAATGCACAAAGTTTTCACGTTCACGCCCATCTTCAAAGGCACATGTGAGAGGAAAGACGACGACGGCAGAGCACCCTTCACCACTTTCCCAATCACATCTGCGAAATCCACGTTCGCTTTCCTCGTTTCCGGCGTCATCACGAGCACCGCCCAAAACGTCCAAATTCTCGAAAACACCTGGAAAAACGTCAAAATAACCGGTGATTTCACGAGGCCGAAAAACGCGTGCGCGATTTCCATCACCGCCGCCGTTTGTGCTATCATTAAAGTCGGGAACGTTTTCTCGTACACGTTCTCGAAATTTCCCGTTTTAATCGTTTCCACGAGGACTTGGAGCCAAAGAATGGCTAAAATGAGATTATAAAAGAGTAAATAATACTTTATTGTCGTCGTCGCGGTACTTTTAGCCATTGTTGTATCCTTCGTGTTATGTAGAGTATTAGATTCGTGTAGTAGTAGTATAGTAGTAGTAGTAGTAATAATACACGTGTCAGGTGAAAAAAATTCTTTCCCTGAAACGAATATGATGTTTTAGGGTTTTAGATAAACCCTAAACTGCTCCGTTAGAGAAAACCGACTTATCCACACGCGAAAGCGCCATAAACTCACGCTCGATATATACACGTGTATTACACACTATATATCCTCTAAACTCTCGAAAAACAACATACTTTTTGTCGCGTGGTGATATTTATGCGCACTGCGGCTGCTTTTCGCCAAACTTCGCAGCTCTTGTTGCGTCGAAGTTTTTCCTCTTTAACTTCTCAAAGCGCGTCGTCGTCGTCGTCATCGGTGAACCGCATCTCGTCGTCACCGGCTTCGAGGAGTACTGCTACTGTTGCTTCGTCCGGGGGGGTGGTTTCTTCGAAAAGAAGAGATAAAGGAAGAAGAGCGAGAAGTTCCGTCGCGATGAACGCCATCGTGGACGAAGTGACGAAGGAAAAACCGAAAACGATTTACTTGAAGGATTACCAAACGCCAGCGTACGAGTTCGAGCAAGTGAACTTGTCTTTTCAACTGAACGAAGACCAGACGACGGTTTCATCTTCGATCGATGTTCGCGTCCAACGTAAAAACGAGACTTTATTTTTACACGGCGATAAGAGTATGCAATTGGACGCGGTTCTCGTGAACGGGACGCAAGTTGCGGACGAGCGGTTGACGCGAACCGCCGCCGGTTTGTTCGTGAGCGGATTGCCGGAGGAAGATTTTACGCTCAAGATTGTGACGACGATTAAGCCGCAAGAGAACACCGCTTTGGAGGGTTTGTATAAATCGAGCGGGAATTATTGCACGCAGTGCGAAGCGGAAGGGTTTCGTCGAATTACGTTTTACCAAGACAGACCGGACGTGATGAGTAAGTTCACGACGAGAATGGAAGCGGCGAAGGATAAGTACCCGGTGCTGTTGAGTAACGGGAACTTGATCGACAGCGGAGACGCGGACGGTGGAAGACATTTTGCCGTCTGGGAAGATCCGTGGAGAAAACCGAGTTATTTGTTCGCGTTAGTTGCCGGGAACTTGGCCAAGATTGAAGATTCGTTCACAACCATGAGCGGCAAGAAGGTGGATTTGAGGATTTACACCGAGCCGCATAACATCGACAAAGCCGATCACGCGATGGTGTCGTTGATTAAGAGCATGAAGTGGGACGAAGATACGTTTGGGTTAGAATACGATTTGGAGTTGTTCAACATCGTCGCCGTGGATGATTTCAACATGGGTGCGATGGAGAACAAAAGTTTGAACGTGTTCAACTCGAGATTGGTTTTCGCGACGCCGAAAACAGCCACGGATGCAGATTACGCCGCGATTGAAGGCGTCGTCGGACACGAATATTTCCATAACTGGACTGGAAACAGAGTCACGTGCAGAGATTGGTTTCAATTGTCTTTGAAAGAAGGTTTGACGGTATACAGAGACCAAGAGTTTAGTTCGGACATGAACTCGAGAGGCGTGAAGAGAATCGGGGACGTTTCAAAGTTGCGCGCCGCGCAGTTCCCGCAAGATTCCGGGCCCATGGCGCACCCGATTCGACCGGAAGAGTACATCAAGATGGATAACTTTTACACCGTGACTGTGTACGAAAAAGGCGCGGAAGTTGTGAGAATGTACGAATCGTTGTTGGGCAAAGACGGGTTCAGAAAAGGTATGGACTTGTACTTTGAACGACACGACGGGTGCGCGGTGACGACGGAAGATTTCTTCAGCGCCATGGCCGATGCGAACAATACCGATTTGAGCGCGTTCAAACCGTGGTATCAACAAGCCGGGACTCCACTCGTGGACGTGAAAACGTCCTACAACGCGTCGACGAAGACGTTTACTTTGAAAGCGACGCAGACGGTGCCGGCGACGCCGGGACAAGACGCCTCTCAAAAGAAGGCGGTGTTGATGCCCATCAGAGTTGGTTTATTGGACAAATCTACCGGGAAAGACATCGAAATTGCCTCCGTGAACGGCGTCGCGCAAGAAAAAGGCACGACGACGGCGGTTCTACGATTCGACCAAAAAGAACAAACGTTTACGTTTGAAAACGTCGAACAAGACGTCGTGCCGTCCATCTTGAGAAACTTTTCCGCGCCGATTAAAATGACGACGGATTTAGAGGAAGGCGACTTATTGTTTTTGATGGCGAACGATTCCGATCCGTTCAACAGGTGGGAAGCTGGTCAAACGTTGTTTCGATCTTTATTGGTGAAGTTAATCGCGGACGAGACGAACGGGAAGGCGCTGGAAATGAACACGAAAATTACGGACGCGTTGAGAAAAACCATCGAAGGCGCAAAAGCGGCGGACGCGGATAAGGCGTTCATCGCGAGAGCGATGATGGTGCCGAGCGAATCCGAATTGGTCGAAATGCTCGAACCAGGGACTGTAGATCCGGACGTGGTCAAAGCAGCCAGGAAGTTTGTCATGAAATCGTTAGCGGCGGATTTGAGGCCGCTGTTGGAAGAAACGGCGAAGGCGAACTCGGCGGCGGCGTACAAGAACGAACCGGCGGACCGAGCCATGCGTTCTCTCAAGAACACGTGTTTGGGATACTTGTCCTACGTGGACGCGCCTGAAGTCGCTAAAGACGCGTTGGAGCGATACCAGAACGCGGACAACATGACGGACAAAATCGCCACCCTGTCGGCGCTTTCCGACAAAGTCTGCGCCGAGAGAGAAACAGCCTTTGATGCTTTTTACCAAGAGTGGCAACACGACCCCTTGGTCATGTGCAAATGGTTGAGTTTACAAGCCGCATCGGGCGTCCCGAACAACTTGGGGAACGTCAAAGTGTTGTTGACGCACCCGGCGTTTGATATTAAGAACCCGAACAAAGTGTACTCGTTGATCGGCGGCTTCATGTCCAACCCGACGACGTTTCACCAAAAAGACGGTCAAGGCTACGAATTCTTGGCGGATGTTATTTTGCAATTAAACGACATCAACCAACAAGTCGCGGCGAGAATGGCTGGTGGGTTCACGCGATGGAGAAAATACGACCCGAGCAGACAAGCGCTCATGAAGAAACAGTTGGAAAGAATCATCGCCACGGAAAATTTGAGCGAAAACGTTTACGAGATCGTGAAGAAGTCGCTCGATTAAACTTTTTTTTTTAGTCAAACAAACTACACACACGCACACACACAAACACGAACAAACAAACAAACTACATAGTATACTACTGCTACATGTACTTCAACTACAACTACTACGTACGACGCGAAATCTAAAACATCGACGCGTTTATTATTAATACAATGCGGACAAAAACTGTTGCGAATATCTTGCGTTCGTTCTTTTCACTCTGACGTTTAGAAGCAAGTGTACGCGCCTCCCTAAAAGCGCCTCCAAAACGTGTCTCGCTTTGACGCCGATTTGACCAATCGTTCGTCCATCTTTGCCGACGACTATTTTACGATTTCCTCCGGATTTTACAAATAAATCGTGTTCGATTCGAACGGAACCGTCTCGAAAGTCTTCCCAGGATTTATGGACGATTTCGATGCCGTAGCAAATTTCTTTGTGCACTTGGTCGTAGACGGATTCTCGAACGACTTCAATCGCGCGACTTCGATCGTTCATTGCGGTAGATTCGGAAGGGGAGTAGTCCCAAGGTCGAGGTTTGGCGAGAGAGATGAGGTGGTTGAATAAAGTCTCGGTACCTACGGAGTGTAGCGCGGAGACTGGGAAGGCTTTAGAGAAGGTCTTCTTCGGGTCGGTCGCGAGCGATTGGATGAGCTCGGGGAGTTGTTCCGAGCGCTTGCTTCGATCCATCAAATCGACTTTGTTCAGGACTAATATTCCCGGCGGCGGGGCTGTTTTGTTCGTCACGACATCGTCCTTTTCATTCTCCTCGTCCTTTTCTTCATCTTCGTCTTCCTCCGGGAAAAGAAACTCCTCGTACCGTAGCTTTCTCATCTGCTCCGTCATGGCGTCGATCGTCTCTCTCACTCGCCAATCCGCTTTCTTCGCCTGCCTGTTCGCGTCCACGACGAACAAAATCGCATCGCACGTGCTCGCCGCCGCCCACCCCGAAGTCACTTTACTCTCGTGCGCTCTGTTTCTGTAATGTTCCGGCCCAACAATCCCGGGTAAATCGAGAAACACCACCTGCGTGTCATCTCTCGTCGTCGTCCCGATCGTTTCCATCCTCGTCGTGTTCGTCTTTCGAGACACCGCGGAAACTTTCGCGCCAACTAACGCGTTCACCAACTCCGACTTCCCGGCGTTCGGGACGCCTAAAATGCCCACCCGTATCGATTTTTGCCGTTCGATTTCGATCGGCGTCGACTCCTCCTCCGCTCCTCCTATTTCTCCTCCTTTTTCCTCTTCTTTTGCTTCTCCTCCTCCTCCTAAAACTCGATTCCAATTCGCCGCTCTCACCGCCGCGTGCGCTCGTTTCGTCGTCCGTTGCACGTCGTCCCTGATGATCTCCTCTCTCGTTCGTCGATCTTTTTTCTTCCTCTCTTCTTCCAGGAGAAGTTCTCTCTCTCTTTCCTCCACTAAAGAAGACTTTGGCGGTCGAGGGGTAAATTGCATCCTGGGGAAATCTTTGTTGTTATTCGCATACCGTCGCTCTTTCTTCTGATACAGATGTCTATTGTTAGTAGTATTGGAAGAAGAAGAGGCGAACGACCGAGAGAGCAGACATAGCTCGCTTTTTATGGTCTTCTTTCCTCTCCTGAGCAGCAAAGCCGTCAGAATTGATGCCATCTCGGATGTGAGAATTTTGTGTGGAGTTCGTCGAATTGGAAAAAAAAACAGTTCTCATCATCATCATCACCGGAACCCTAGCAAAGCGGCGATGAGCGTGACCCCGATCGAACCGCCGATGCCGAAAAGAAATATCGTGCCCATGTGTACGAACATCACGTTTGGAGGAGATGATGATGAAAAAATGTCATCATTAATACCTCGATGATGATGATGATGATGTTGAAGAACATTTCGTTGTTGGCGTTGTAACGGTTCACCCAACGCGGTCGTTTCGTTCGTTCGCGTGTTCCAGAAGTACGTCTGACCACTCGCATCGTCGAGGACTTCTTTCCAATCGTCGTCTGAATCGTCGTTTCGCGTTGGGACGACTGCTTTTATCATCGCAGATGCTCGTTTGTTGGTTGGTTTTTTCTTCTTCTTTTTAAAAGCAGCAGTGTTGTTGCCGTAGGACGCGCGGAGGACGAACTCGATCTTCGAACGATGAAAGTCATACTCCGGTGGCGAATGTCGTTTTGAAAGTATCTCTGGGGCTATTTCGAACGATGAGGGAGAGATGAGTGCGATGCGTTTTGTGAGTTTTCTCGAGTACGCGCGCAACATGTCGTTTATTCTGAAGTATATTTCTATTTCGTATTTGAGATGATGTGTTACAATTTTTCGCAACGCTCCTTTATTCATCTCTCTTCTTATTATTCTCAATACCGGCGGTATTGAGAAGAAGAGGAATAATTGTGATCTCGATCTCGATCTCGATTGTGATCTCGGTCTCGATGATGGTGGTGGTGGTGGTGATGGTGATGATGATGGTACCCTCCTCCACCACCGCCACCACTACCGGTACCTTCGCCGAGGTGCGCGCCGCTCGCGACGGCGTGCGCCAACTGGTACGTTTTTGATAACATTCCTTTTGTCCGTTCGATGAGTTGGTCGTGCGGCGTGTGCGTTTCAGTCATCATCGTCACCACGCCTTGGTCCATGTCAATTTTTGCTCTAAGTTTGCTCGTTCGAATCAAGTTTACGATCCATTTTTCCGCAGCTTCGGTGTCCAAGTTCAACTTCTTGGCCAATTCTTCGATTTTGATTGTTTTTTGAACTCTGCAGTACGTTTCGAAGATGTGCATTCGCGCGTGTTCGTTGAACTCGTCGACGAATTTCGAAAGGAAAAAATCGTTTCGCATCATCGCTTCGCAGTTTTCTAAAGCTTTTTGCGCGGAGTCGAAATCGAATTTCACAAACAGTTGGTCGAAGAATTCCAACATCGGGTCTCTGTACGGTTCCACTTGCATGATTCGGGAGATATCTTTGATCATTCCGCGTCTTCGTTTGCTCATGATGACCGCACACGCGCAATACCTCAGCAAGTGCGGCGCTTCGTACTGAATCGCTTGCATGTATCGCTCTTGGAAAAACATGTCGCACAAACCCAAGATTCCGCCGCCGTGCGGTTGGTGTTCTTGGTGGTTGAAGAACACGAACAAACTCCAGTGACACAACCAACATCGGTTGCGCATTTGCTCCAAACTCGTTCTGAAGTGACCGTTATCAATGGCCTCTCTCAAGCGCGTTAAATCCTCCATCGCGTGTTCCCAGTTTTGTAACAAACAATCCGAGGCCAATTTCCCCCACAACGCGGCTCTTAATTTCCCTTGATCTTCGCTCAGCAAACGATACTGCCCCAACAACTCCGCGGAAATCTCGTACTTCCCGCAATCGAACTGATATTTCGCGTATTGAAACAACCCCTCGATCTCTTCCTCTCCCACGGAGTGCTTTTCTTTTAACAAACTTTTATTCGCTCTTTTGTCCGACTTCGACAACGTCTTGCCGTTTTCTTTCAGAAACGCGAGCAACTTCGAGCACGTATCGCTGACACTCTTCAAAGAAGAAATAACCTCGGTTCTCTTTTGTTTCATCTCCTCCGGAATATCCGACGCGGAGTTGATTTGCTTGTACAAATCCCCGGCGAGATCGATCATGCGCGTTTTGGATAAAAGTTCCATCTTCGCCCGCGAAACCTCCGCGGAATCGAAGAGATTTTTCGATTCGATGAATTCAATCATCGGGTAGGACAAATGGCGGTCCAAGTACTCACCAATCTGTTTGTAATTGTAATTGTGTAATAACACAACGAGAAGAGCGAGATAAAGAAAAAAGAAGAGAGAAGAAGGTCAGCGGATGATGATAATCTCTCGCGGAAAAAGAGAGAGACGACAAAGAAACGAGAGAGAAAGAGAGAAGTTTCAACGTTAAAGAACAACAACAACAACAACAAACGAGGGCTTTTACCTTGGTCGTCAGATCCCACCGTTTCGGGTCCTCCTCGCTCATCTTTCACGAATTCTACTAATAATAGTACTATTATATATATATAGTTTCTCTAACAACTCTGCTCTGTTGTGACCTCTTCTTAACTGCCGCAAAAGTTCCCGTTCCTTTCAAAACAACGAGCCCCGTTTCGCTTTTTAACAAAACTCTCCGTTAGAAAATCCTCTCAAGGATGATGCAAAAAAGCGAGAAGAAAGTGTGTCGTCTGTGTGTTGGTTGCTTTAAAAAAACAGGAAAAAGAAAGAAAAAAACAGAGGAAAATTTTTTTGAATGCTACCCTAAACAGATTTTCCTTGAATTTTGAGACCTTTTGAGAGCCATGAGTTTGATCAAGTTTGGGAAGATTTTTACATATCTTCTCTTTCGTTCTATCTTGTTTCTTCGTCATTGCGAGAATTCAACAGACGCGCGCGCAGTTATCACTCACACAACAGAGCGCATTTATTATTTATACCACTATTTAGAGAGAAAGAAAGGACGCATAGTATTGTCTCGTTTAAGGCTGCTGTTTGCACGTATTATTTATTGTGTTGTTGTTGTCGTACACGCAAGTAAAATTATATCTCTCATTTTACGAAGAGAAGAAAGAAAAATGAGATATCACGACGTGGACGACGAGGACGCGAGAACAAAAACGATTCAGACGACGACGAGCAGTAGCATCAACGAAAGCAGAGGAAGACGACCACCGTCCTTTTCCTCCTCTTCGTCGAGAAGAGGAGGAAATGACGACACCAAGGACAAAAAAGATGTTCCTAAAATCACCGAGTTTTGTCTCACCGAGGAAGAAATGGCCAGACGAAACCACCAGCCGGTGCGCGTGTCCATGGACGAATCCAAAAGAGATGTCGTCCGAACGACGAAAGCTTTAATCGGCTCGCTCGCGATAAAGTACTCGGTCGTGTGCCAAGAGGGGTGTTATCCGGATAAGAAGAAACACGCGAATCAAGACGCGTTTTGCGCGAGCGCGATGCACGGCGGGGAGAGTTTGTTGTTGGGGGTGTTCGACGGCCACGGGCAAGAGGGGGAGTCGTGCGCGCAGATCGCGTCGAATATTTTCCCGCAGATTTTGACGCAGTTGAGCAGAGAAAGCGAGAAAGCGGAGAAGGCGAAGATGGAAATGACGACGATGCGCGGCGACGAGGATGATGATGATGATGGAGAAAACGAATCGGAGTCGGCGCAAACGGAGGAGGAACGGTTGATGAGATTATCTTCTTCCGGATCGGAAGCGAATACGACGAAATCGACGAATAAACCGGCGGCGAAGAAACGCGATCGATACGAGTTTTTAACGGAGACAGATTTGGAGGTAAAAAATCACTGCGATTCGCCGCAATCGAATTTGAATTCGCTCGCGGACCGAACGAAACGTGGTGGTTTACTATTCTCGGGAGGTTTAGGAGGAGGAGGAGGGTCGTCTTCAAATTCGAACTCGTCCAGAGAAAGATCGGAAGAAGACTCGCATCGCGGCGAAGAAGGAAGCGGCGGCGCGGATATGGCGGATATGGACATCAACCCTACGAATATGGTCGTTAAGGAAAATGACATCAGTAGCCCCAGGTCGGGCAGAGCGAGTTACACCAGCGAAGACTACGACGATGATAATAATAATACCAAGACGACGAAAAAAGCTGGAACGAGAACGACAACACATTTTGACGAACACATCTACTCCAACGCGTTTCGAACGGCCAATTCAATCGTCGTTAAAACATTAGGGACCAAATGCTACGCCAGTGGAACTACTGCTGTGACGGCTTTGTTCGGAAAGGATAACATCGTCCGTTTTGGTAACGTCGGCGATTCGAGAATTATATGCGCGATGTCGGATTCCGACGTGATGACCCGGAACAAAAACTGGAAAGCTGTGCAATTGACTCGAGATCAGACATGTTTTCGCCGAGATGAGCGCGATCGCATGCGCAAAGAATCGAGCAAAGACCTCTCGTTTGCGTCTATTGGGATGGTTTTGGGAGAGTGCGAGTTTCACGAAGACTTTGAGGAGACGCAAGATTTGCAAACCGGCGTAGCCGGCGAACGATGCGATGATCCTCCGAGAGTATTTTTAGGCGGTCACAAATTTCCAGGTTGCGCGTTTACGAGATCGCTTGGCGATTCCATCGCCAAAGAATTGGGTGTCTCCGCGGAACCGGAGTTGACGCACCACGATCTCAACGATGGGAAAACGAAATGTATCATCATCGCCTCGGACGGCGTCTTTGAGTTTGTTTCGAACGAGGAAGTCGTTGGCATTTGCGAAGAATTCTATCCGGATTGCGACAGAGCATCTAAAGAGATTGTAAAATTGAGCTATAATAAATGGGCAATCGAAGATGAACGCGCGGACGATGTTACGGTAATCGTTGCATACGTCAGCTCTACCAACGATGTGGATATGCTCGCGCGCGACGAAGACGAGAGTAGCGACGATGACGACGACCGCGACGATGCGTATCTTTCCTCCTCTTCTTCTTTGGACGACGGTGATGATTACGACGACGGTGCAGACGAAATCGACGAGAACTCTTCTCCTTCTTCCGCCGTAACGATTCGAGAGCGTCTCCAAAGCGTCAACATTTTTGGAAGAAGATAATAATAATAACAAAAAGCATATACTACGGTAATATAAATACGACGAAAACGATCGATGACGTTACGCGTATCATGATGTAAATTAAAAATGTAAAACAGAAAGTTAAGTGTAAAAACGACGAATTTTGCGCGTATGTAGTGATGAGTGAGGTCAAGCGAGTGTTCGATCGATGAACGCGTTTAAAACAAATCCACTCACTGTGTAATGTTGTTGTAATAATTTTTATTTAAAAACTGCAATAATGAATTTTACCGCGCTCTAGTTTTCTCCGCCTCGACGATTTGTTCCGCCGCGGAAATAGATACCGCCGCGTCTTCTACCTTTCCGCTTTGCGTCCCGTTGCTCCCACCGGCGTGTGGATCCCCACTCGCGACGTCGATATCGTCCAACTCGTCCAAGGATTTGTACACCGGCAGCGACTCCTTCGTCGACGCCGTATATTCTCCATTCATCTCCTCTCCGCCGTGTTTATTTCTTCGCTTTAATTTTACGTGTAAACCCGTGGTCGTGTGAATGGTTGCCCCGGTGGTCATGCCACACTCGCCGTCCGGGTGAAACTTCGGGTCCAACTCGAAATCGAAGCGTCGCATGATCATGGCTAAAGTAACGATGGATTCAAAAATCGCAAACTGGTCTCCGATGCATTTTCTTTGCCCGCCGCCGAAAGGTAAATAGGCGAAATCCTCCGTGTACTCGTCCGGCGCTTTCCCGTCGACTGGGAATCGTTCCGGAATAAACTCCTCCGGCTTGTCCCACAACCTCGGGTTTCGGTGTAAATTCCAAACGGAGATGAAAAAATCCGTCCCTTCGGCGATGTCGTAGCCTCCCAATTTCACCGGTTCGATCGCTCGGCGAATCAACACCGGTGGCTGCGGATACAATCTCATGGACTCGTTGATCACTCTCGACGTGTACTTCAACTCCCTCATATCCGCCACCGTCGGTAATCGATCGCCGCACACTCGATCGACTTCCTCGAAGACTTTCTCCTTCACCTCTGGGTGTTTCGCCAATAAAAACGTCGTCCACGTCAACACCGCCGCGGTGGTTTCGTGTCCGGCGATTAACAAAGTCATCAAATCGTCTCTCAACTGTTTCGAGGTCACGTCGTCTCCAGACGCGATTAAAAAGTGCAAAATCGACGGGTCCTCCTTGTTCATGTATTCTTCGACGAACTCGTCGTCGGATTCCTCGACGATTTTCTTGCACCGTTCAATCAACACGTTCAAAGTATCGTTCACGACGACCAAGGCTTCTTGACACGCGCGTTGCCTCGGCACCAAATACGACAAAGGAGGCACCTTCCAATACGGAATAAACGTCACTGACCTGTATTCAGCTTCTCTCAACACCGTATACACGGCTTTAATCACGGGATCGTCCGTTTTCAACGAATCGAAATCGTAATTAAACACCGCCTTCCCGATGATATCCAACGCTAACCGCGAATAAAAGTTTTCCATCTCCACGGACGTCCCGTCAATCTCCGCCCTCGCCAACTGCGCGCTTCCTTTCAAGCCACAATCACCAAACATATCCACCATGCTCGCGACGTATTTTCGGTGCAACGCCGGGACGATAATCTTTCTGCGAATCTTCCACACCTCGCCGTTGGCCGGGATTAACCCTTGTCCCATGACGAAATCCAAAATCTCGGAAAGTAAACCTTTCGAGAACGATTTCGCCTGGTGCAACAGAATTTCCTTCGCGACTTTATTATCGGAAACCACGACGAACTTTTTCGGCCCGATGGCCAAAACGAACTGTTCCCCGTACGCCAAGAAGAGTTTATACAGCGGCACGAACACCGGCTGCCCGGCAATCTCTCGAATATCGCCCGAAGCGACTGGCATTTGACTGTCCGCCTCTCGCTTCCATTTCTTTTGCGTTTTCGTCAGAGATAAAATCAAAGCCTTGATGATTGGACTTTCCGTCTCTTTAAACCCAGGCAAGGCGGATTTTATGGAATCCGCGACTTTGCGCAAGGGACCCGTGGAGGAGTCTTTGGTGAACTCTCCCGAGGCGATGCGTTCTTCTAAAGTCATGTCATTTTTGTTCTTCTTTTTAATATTTATGTCATCATCCTCCGACATCGATTGAATCGTCGTTGCTTTTCTCATCGTTCTCGTAAACGTCGTCGTTCGTCTAAACGCGCGTCGTTGTTGTTGTCTCGATGATGATGATTTTGATGATGATTTCCCCAACAACGCAATCGATCGACTGCTCGCCGTCGTCGTCGTCGTCGGGCTGCTGCAACAACACGCAGAGGACGCGCGCATGATGATAATAACGAGATGATTTACTCAAAGTTTTTATATAGTATAAAGAAGCTGCTTTTGTTGCTCTCTCTCTCTCTCTCTCTCGTTTATGTGTGTGTATATGTGTGTTAACAGATAACAACCGATTGTATGGATAAAGTTCTCTCGTTTAGGGCAAAAAAGGAGATCCAACAACCCCCTCTTTTATTATTGTAAGAGGCCCTTGAAAATTGTACGCGCCGCGCGTGTTATGATGAAGTCTCACGTTCTTCTCGTTTTTCTATCTCGACAAATAGAGCGTATTCTTCGTCCGTTGGTTCTGGACACCCTTTTTCGAGCAAGTAGTTTAGGCAGTCGTGGCGCTCGTTGTAACGAGCGTGAGCGATGTATACCCGGTGGTAAGGCACTTTCGCCTCTTCGACTAAGTATTTGAGACAATCGAGTCGGCCAAACTTTGCAGCAGGTGCCACACAGCCGAGCTTTGCTGCATCAGATACCTTTCTCTCTTCAACAATATATTTCAAGATGTCTAAGTGACCATATGCTGCCGCTTGTACTGCCGAATATTTTTCCGTCTCTCGCGAAGGTTTCACTTTGTCGAAAAGAAACCGAAGACAGTCGAGGTGTCCTCCAATAGCAGCTTGAGCGCACGCCTCTTTTTCTTCATACGGGCAATCATTAGAGAAGCAGTACTTGAGCATCTCGAGAGTACCTTTAAATACTGCCACGTTAATCGTCTGTTCATCCCACTCGCACTGTTTCACTTCTCTCGCCCACTTGAGCAACTCGAGTTTGTTCGTTGCAGCAACTTGCCAACAAAACCAGGCTTGAGCTATCACCGTTCCACTTTCAAATTTCTCTCCCCAGGACATGCGATTCCACGCCCATTCCAACGTCGAAATGGATGAACATTCGAGAACACTTACAATTAATTTCGATACGTCTACCCCGGTATACTCAAGCACACCCCAACTCTCTCTACTTACCTTTGAAAAGAACCACCGATCCGTCGTATTCAATTTCGAAATCACATGCGTGACAAACACATCCTTGTGATGCAACACCAATCCCGTCCACAGCTTGCTCGGCCCAAGCTTTAAACGCTCCATTTCCGCGGCGAGATCTTCTTTCTCCCTCTTCTTCTTCCTCTTCTGCGCACCGGAGAGCTGTTTCTTCTTCTTCTCACCGCCGCCCATCATCGCATTTCTTTTTTTTTCCGCAGATCTCAAAAATTGGCGTTTACGAGAATTATTTGAGCTTTAGAGTGGACTGGATTTGAGTAATATGCGCACATAGAGGAGAGCGAGTCGAAAGGAACATCATACGCACGTGTTTTAATAAAATAAAATGAATTCTCTTCCTTTGTTGTCTTCCCCTGTTTGCTATATATATATCGTCATCAATCATTCTTGTTCGTCGAGAGAGTTTGTGAAGGAATCTAAAACCTGCATCGCGAACTCGTAAACGCCGAAGGTAATCGCGCTACTCGGCGCGGATTTACACAACGCCGGGACTAAACCTTTGTAGAAACCGCGCACGCCTTCGGTTTTGAGAATGGAGAGAACGAGCGGAAACGCTTTGTTTGCGGTTTCGGCGGCGCCGTACGAGGCGGCGCGTTTGAGACCGACGACTTGTAATCGCTTTTTCATGACGTCCAGAGGGTGGATGGCCACGCGCGCGCACGAACCGGCGAGGAAACCTTTCGCGAAATGGTTCAACTCGAAACTATTACTACTACTACTAGTGCTGCTTCTGCTGCTACCACTACTACTTTTATTATTATTATTAGTATTACTACTCTCTTTACCGATTGAGTTCAAGTACTCGTACACGCCGAATTGCACCGACGTCGCCGGAATAATCTCAATCAAAGTAATCCCCAACCCGGCGTACAATTTTCGTCGTCGCAACAAACCAAAGAACGCATCGAATACTCCGTTATACGTTTTCGGTATCCCTTGAGACGCTAACTGCGTTCGGATGATATCGAACGGGTACGTCGCAACCGTCGCCGTCGCTCCGGCGACTGCGCCAAACACAAAGTTATTGTTCAAAAAACTCGATGATGATGAAGACGACAAAGAAGAAGAAGAATTCAACGCGTTCAACATTCCAAACTGAATCCCGGTGTACGGTATCCACAAGCACAGCGCCGGTATGGTCCCGGCCCACAGACCTTTCCTGATCCCTTCCTCTCTCGCAATCGTCGACATCGCCGAGAACGCGCCTTTATATTTCGCATTCGTCAACGAATAGTTTTCTTTTTGTATTTGTAAACGGATTTTAATCACGTCTAAAGGTGCGACGAAAACTCTCGCCACCGCTCCGGCAAACGCGCCGGCGACGATTGGATTTATGTTGTTATTGTTGTTGTTGTTATTCTTTTTGTTCGTTGAAGCTTCGCACTTTGATGGATACATTAAAATCATTGCCGTCGTTGTTGCTGTTGTTGTTGTAACTACTGCTGCTGTGACCAAAGATGACGATGGTAACCGAACTGATGATGATGCGCTTCCTCTATTGTTAAAGCTTCCTCTCGTTGTGTGTCTTTTATGATGATGATGTTTGTTGTTGAAGTTGAAATTGGAAACGATGAAGTTGTGGGTGTTGTTCCAAATCATAGTATTTATGTATATAGATACGTTGAGAGGATGTCGACAACAACAACAACAACAACAACAACGAACGCAAACAAAAAAGAGAAGGAAGTGATGAGAGAAGGAGACTTTGTTGCGCGTTTGTGTTTTAAGTGTTTAAGTGTTTGTTGTGTAGAGTACTATTAGCAACACTGTGACGAATTTCATCACGGTGTTTTCCGAAAACTACATTCTGAAATTTAAATTTACAACGCATAAAAAATCATCCAGACAGCCAGAGACGGGCTTCGCGAATGTCACAGCAGTAGTAAGGTGCAAAAAAAAGGAAGCTCTTCTTACCGGAGTCGAACCGGTGACTTCGGGATTAACAGTCCCACACTCTAACCAACTGAGCTGCAAGAGAGAAGTTAGTTGCTTAATTGTGCTTTTTTACGTGAATTATACATACTTAAAGAAGAAGCACAGTGCGCTCCGAGCTCCAGGGACGTTTTTAAGATACATACTTAATATTATTTTAGGGTGTAAAAAGTTCGTCTCTCCAAAAAGGATAATCACTCGACACAAAAGCCAGAGAGAGGATGAATGAAAACGACGTAACAAACGAGGAGACAGAAGACGACTTTTTATTAAACGGAGGACAAAGATTATGATGCCTTTGCTGCGATGTGCATCATCTTTGTTTGATCTTCGTTTGATGACATCGAAGAAGACATTGGATAATAACAACACCAAATTGGAAAAAGAAAAGACATTAAAATTCACGACAAAAATCATCGTCCTCGGGACCAATCACACCTCGTCTTCCGACGCGGAAAAAGTCACCAGGATAATCGAAGACGAGAAACCAGACGTGGTCGTCGTCGAGTTGGATTTTGAGCGGTTGAATTCCAATTCCAGTTCATATAAAATAGGAAGAAGAGCAAACAATCAAAACGGGAAAGACTTTATGAACGCGGTCAAGTCCGGGCTTTCAACAAAACAAGAACTTGGAGAAAAACAACCCATCGTGCTGTTAGGGGACGTGAAAGCGAAGGAGATTCCGGAGATGTTGCTGAGCAAAGCGACGAGCGTTGAAAATGTTGTTCCCGAAAGAGTCTTCGGCGGTATAGCGTACTTCCTCGAATCTTTTAAAGACACGTTTGGCGTCGCGCCGACGGCGAGCGTTTTGACGATTACGCTCGCGTGTGCGCTCGTGGATAATAATTTCGTCGAGTTGTTCGTGTTGCTCTATGGAGTGTCCGTGGTATCGGAAGTGTTGTTGAAAGATCGAGACGTCGTATTAGCGGAGAACGTGTTAAAAGGCGTGGACATCGCGAAGCGGTTGCGAAAGAAAGAGTTGCTTTCGAAACAGTTTACGTTTTATTCTTCTCCTTCTTCGGATGATGTTTTTCTTGATGAAGAAAACGATACCGCGATAGAAGAGTCGCAATTACCTGTATTTACGCTCAAACGTCCGTTTAAAAGCAGAGACGAGATTCGGCGACTGAATTTGTTCGAGCCGCGTTGGTTGCGAATGCTCGACGAGATTGCCAAACGCAACGAAGGATCGCTCGTCGGCGCCAAGCTCGGCGTCGTTCTCGCGCAAAACCGCTTGTACACGCCCGAAAATTTCAACGACGAAGACGATGACAACAAAAATGTTGACATCCAAACGGAGAAGAAGAGAGTCGCGAGAATCGTATTCGATCCGTTCGTCCAACGAGCGAAAGTCGTGGACGCGAAAGAGTCCACACGACCGGTAACCGGCGCTCGGAAAGTTGAAGTCTTCATAGCTTTGGATTCCGAAGCAAACGACGATTTCGTGGGCGAGTTTCGAGAAGCCCCGGGTCAGCGAGGATACATGCTCGCGTCCCCAAAGAAGTTGGCGGATGAAAGAGTAGATGGCATGTCGTCATCGAAAACATCGAGCGAAGAAGAAAAAGAAGAAGAAGAAAGTAAAATCAAATGCGTGGTCGTTTGCGGGAAATTGCACGTGCGCGGCGTCGTCAGTCGATTGCAGCAGGGTGGTAATATTAATAACAGTAGAAGTGGTAGCAGCAGCAGCAGTAGTAGTAGTAGTAGTAGTAGAGATAGCGATAGCGGCGTTGTAATAGTAACTATGTAAAACAAAATATTGTATTACAATCGCGCGCGCTGAGAAAAAGAAGAAAAATATGAGCTGCGAGTGAAATGAGAGTGCGTTTACGTTCTTTATTGTTTGTGTTTCTCTCCGTTAAAATCTCCTTTATCACAAGCTTCCCTTTGTGATGATGATGATGTTGATGATGATGATGATGATTACTCTGGGGGTCGTACATTTAGAAGAACACTTTATTTTTGTTTATATCCACTCGTCCATTTCTTCTTCCCAGTATTCTCCTTCTTCCCAGTCGTCGAAATCTCCTTCTTCTTCCTCTTCCTCTTCTGGTTCTGATTCTGCCACGCGTAACTCTCCATCTTCATAAGACCAACCATCTGGTAGAGGACAGTCGTTGTCGAGGAGGTATTGTACACATTCGGTTTGGTCGTTCTCGTGCGCGACTCGTACCGCCTCAGAGTCCCACGGCGCTTTGGCGGTTTCGTGTAAGTACTTCAAACAGTCCAAGTAGTCGTACTTGGCCGCACCCTGACACGCAAATCCGCTATATTGAGCATACTTACGTTCAACAAGATATTCGAGTATGTGGAGATGACCATTTTCAGCCGCCAATGAGGCAGTGAGCGAATCCCAAGGCGCTTTGGCTTCTTCGTGTAAGTATTTGAGGCACTCGAGATGACCGTATTTGGCAGCACATGCACACGCTTCCTCATCGACAGGACACTCATTTGCAACGCAATACTTTACCATTTCCAGATTACCATGATATGCGGCCGCACCAATCGTACATTCATTCCACTCACACTTTTTCTCCTCTCGCGCCCACTTGAGCAACTCGAGTTTATTCTTTCGAGCAACTTTCCAGCAGAACCATCTTTCGTCCATCCTTAACCCGAATTTTCCCAACGTACCCCACGGATAATGCTCCCACGCTACTTCCAAAGTCGATATCGACGACATCTCTCTCACATCAAACTTCTCTTTCAAATCACCCGCGCGAGACGATCTCTTCACCAACTTTCTCGTCTCCGTATTCACCTCGTACAAGAATTTAAGATCGGTCGCATTCAACCTCGGAAGAATGTGTGTGAAACAAATATCGTCGCACTTCACGATCACATCCCACACATTTCTCTCCCCCATTCGTCTTTTCTGCGCTCGCGTTGTTCTCGCTCCAGAAGATATGACGACGCGGTTGCCTTCTTCTTCTCCTCCTTCTTTTTCCTTCTCTCTCGTCGTGTGTCTTCGTGCGCTTTTTGTTTTGTGTTTTTCGTCCAAAACGAAAAATTGGCGTTTTGGCGGGAAAGAGAGAAAAAAAGTAATTCCCCAAAACGCCATCATTCGTATCGCGTTGCCAGAGGAAGAAGCTCTCACAAAAGCTGGCTTTTCCCTTCTCAGACGACTGGAATCTTCGAGGTGTTCTTCGTGACGCAGAAGAGGTGGTGGTGCGCTTTTTGAGCTCAGGGCGCTCAGTATTAGGTGGGCAGAGTGATAAAAACACATCATGACAGATAACGACCCTCGACAGCCTCCTCGGGGAGGATCAGATGGAAAGAAAGAACAACAAGAAGAAGTGATCTACTCGGACCGGTTCGTCCCGTCCCGAGACGCGCGTGCAGGCGCGAACAACAACAACCACTCGTTCGACGAGGAAGAATTGAAAGCGTTCGAGGACGAGGACGATGGAGATTTGGAGATAAACGACGGCGAATTGGTGTACCCGAATTATCGCCACCGGTACGAGCAACAGTCGTTAAGACGAGAAAGGAGGGAGACGAACGAGGACGATTTGGACGACGATTTCGACCGGGTTCCCGAGACGACGACCATTACTACGAACAATAATAATAATAACAACACTAATAACAACAACGTCCGAATGATTGTGGCGAACACGGAACGAGAAGATACCTCCGCGGCGTACCACGAATTGTTGAGAAGCGAATTGCAGTTACCGAATTATACCGCGAGCGGAGGCGCGAGAGGACGAGGGGACGATAGCGGAGGTCGAGGAAACAGGACGAGCGGAGGAGGAGGAGGAGGAAACGCATCGACTGGGGGAGGAGGAAGTCAAGGAAGTCAAGGAGGAAGTCAAGGAAATCATCAGGTTTTGTACGACGGGTCGCCGCTGAAAGAGACGCATAGGAATAAGAAAACTCTGAGGTTTAAGACGGATTCGCCGCCTTCGAGCGGGCCGAAGAAACGATATCAGCAGTATAATCCAGAGCAGGATGGGTATTACGGTCAAGGAGGGAATGGGTTGGGAGCGCAAGGGTCTCGTGGCATGAGCGAGAACAACGAAGAAAACGCGGCCGGAGTGAGCTATTACGAACACCACTCGAACTCTACTTCGCCGTATTCGTTATCGCCGATTGGCCGAACCGGTCCTTTAGGAACGGCGTTAGCCGCGCCGCGCAGAATGCCGCGCAAAATCGCTCGGTCGCCGTTTAAAGTATTGGACGCGCCGGCGTTACAGGACGATTTCTACTTAAACTTGGTCGATTGGTCGGCGCATAACGTTTTAGCGGTTGGTTTGGGGTCGTGCGTGTACTTATGGTCCGCGTGCACGTCGCGCGTAACGAAACTGTGCGATTTAGCACCTTCGGATTCCGTATGTTCCGTCGCGTGGACGCAGCGGGGCACGTTTTTAGCTGTCGGTACGAACACCGGCGATGTCCAAATCTGGGACGCGCACAAGTGTAAGTTGATTAGAACGATGACAGGCCATCGCTCGCGAGTCGGAACCTTAGCGTGGTCCTCGAACATGCTCTCCTCGGGGTCGCGCGACCGGTCCATTATGCAAAGAGACGTTCGTTCACCGGAACAGTTCACTGGGAAACTCTTGGGCCATAAATCAGAGGTGTGCGGTTTGAAGTGGTCCTACGACGATCGCGAACTCGCGAGTGGTGGGAACGATAATCAACTCTTGATTTGGTCCGCCTCCGCCTCCAGCGGCGGCCCGGCGCTGCGCCTGCCTCAACACCAAGCCGCCGTCAAAGCCATCTCATGGTCTCCGCATCAACACGGCCTTCTCGCCTCTGGTGGCGGTACTGCCGATCGATGCATCCGCTTTTGGAACACCACCACCAACACTCCGTTGCAATGCGTCGATACCGGCTCTCAAGTTTGCAACCTCGCCTGGTCGAAAAACGTCAACGAAATCGTCTCCACGCACGGCTACTCCCAAAACCAAATCGTCGTCTGGCGATACCCAACCATGAGCAAACTCGCCACGTTAACCGGCCACACGTTGAGAGTACTCTATTTGGCGGTTTCTCCGGACGGACAAACCATCGTCACCGGAGCCGGCGACGAAACGCTTCGGTTCTGGAACGTCTTTCCCGGCCAAAGGAGTCAAGGCGGCGTGCAAGAAAACTCCGTGTGGAACTTGAATCGAACGCAAATTCGATGAATAATATAGCGCGTAAATGCATGTAAAGATAGTAGAATTGTAGAAATAGAGAGATATACATACCGCGTAAACGGAATTTTCCTCGCACCGAAAACATCCTTATAAGAACACCAACGAACGAACTCTTGTGAAGGGAATATGTCATCTTTCGCCTCTTTCTCGGGTGAGGCGAGCAAAGAGAATAAAAACCAGTCGATTTCTCAGCAGATTAAGATAATCACGCCGTCCACTTCCTCTCCCTGGGGTACCATCGGTCGTACCTTCGTCCTTTCCGCGGTCGCGTTGTTCAGCAAAGCGCTTCTCGGGATGTTCAATTCGACGACGGTGAGCAATCATGAGACGTTTTTACGCGCGGTCACGAGGGAAGATCGAGGCGTGGATGATAACGATGATGATAAGAAGAAGCTTAAAAAACCGGGTTTGATTACCGTGGCGAATCATCACTCGACGTTCGACGACCCGGGCGTGTTAGCGTACATGACACCGTTCAAGTTTTTCTTAACGGAAATGTTTCACCAAAACAACCGGTGGACGCTGTGCACGGCGGAAGTGGCGACGGCGAACAGACTGGTGGAATCGTTCATTTTGAGCGGGAAAGGCGTGCCGATATACCGAGGCGGAGGTATCGATCAACCGTGCATGAAAGTTATGGCCGAGCTCGTCGCCTCCGGTCGATGGTTACAAATCTTCCCGGAAGGTAAAGTGAACCGAGAACCGCGAGGTCAAACGCCTTTGGACCAAAGATTGAAGTGGGGGTTAGGAAAGATTCTGTGCGACGTCGAGGAGATGGGTGGAGAACAACCGATGATTTTACCGTTTTGGCACTCTGGAATGGACGAGGTAAAACCGTACGAAGGGTGTAAAACGATCTTTCGGTGGGGGAAACGCGTCCACGTGACGGTCGGCGAACCGATTGACATGAAACAGTTTCGAGGCCGGTGCGGGAAGTGTAAAAACGAGGAAGAGAAAGGAGCGCTGTACGCGGAGATGATGACCGTGGTGAGAGAAAAGATGAACGAGGTGAGGAAGAAGAATGTGGTGGAAAGAGAAGAGATGGGCATAAAGGTGAGCGAAGAGGAGAAGAAGAAGGATTAAGAAGGTGTGATACTACTTTAAAATTCTCGTAAAAAATTTCAAGCGCGTGTGTTCGTCGTCGAACGTAATGAGTGCGTTTCATTTTTATCGAGTTTATAGAGTGTAATTTCGTTGTTACCGCCCCGTGGTGTTGCCGTTGTTTTTGTAATATATATATGTGTGAGAGTATTATCCCGAATGATGATGAGAAAGAGGCAGGCGTTGGTGACGTTTTGTTGCAATCTCTCGTTTTGCGCCTTTTTGCCTTCTGAAGTCCACAGAAAAAAACGCACACAAACACAAACTTGTAGTAGAGCAAAAATGGGTCACACGATTTGGATTCGCGCCAATTCCCTCTTCACCTTCGCGTCCACCGCGCTCGCCTTGGTCGCCGTGCTCGCTTCCATCACGGATATTTGGCACACTGCGGAACCGGACGTGTTTTTGCGCGTCAAATCCGTTGAACGTTTTCGCCCGGTTTCCCCGAACGCACACAGAAAGAAAGCGTCTTCGAACAACAACGAAGTAAACGACGAAGCGTCGCTTAATTTCCAACTCAGGCTCGACTTGCGACCGCTCTTTTCGTGGAACACGAAGCAAATCTTCGTCTCCATCGACGCGGATTACGAAACGGAAAGGAATAAGCGCAACACGATTTCGCTCTGGGATTCGATCGTGACACGAAAAACCAACGCTCTGTTGAATTATCAAAACGTGAGGAACAAATATCGATTCATAGACCAAGGGACGCATTTAAGAGGCAGGGAAGTGAATTATACCGTGCGATGGGAAGTGATGCCAGTGGCGGGGAAGTTATACGGAGGAAAGAAGTTGGTCGAGAGGGTGAAGATGCCGGATGAATACGTGAACTAAAACGCTCGCGGCGCGATGTAGAGCAGTAGAATGCGGTAGAGTAAAGAGTAATTTGATAATAGATTTTGCTTAAAGGTACACACAAAAACACGTACAACTTGTAACTTACGCACGAATCTGCTGCTGCTTTGTTTTTATTGATACTATTACAAGTCGAGGAGAGAGATGGCTGGAGGCGCGGGGTTCGACTTTGTCGGCGCCGATGGGGGAGAGGACGCGCCGAGAACGATGTCGTCGAAGAAATCGATGAGATTGTTCGTCGTTTCGTCCATAATGGCGTCGTTGTTGTTTTGTTGTCTCTTTGCCGCACGCTCGGATGCACGCTTGATCTCATTCGCTCGGTTATTTGCTAAGGTAGTGGTCGCATCGTCGTCGTCGGATTCGTCTTCATCGTCTTCCGAAGAAGATGCCAGCGCTCCTGTCGTTGATGTTGTTGTTGATGATGGTATTGACGACATCGTCGTCGTTTTCTCTATGCGTTTCCACTCTAAATCTCCTCCTTCTGCTATATTTGCTACTTCTAACGATTCTGAACTCAAATTCTTCATGCGTTGTCTTCTCTCTTTGAACGCATCTAGGCTGGTGGAAAATTTTTCCTTGACTAACTTGGCTCCTTTTCTCATGCCTATGGCAGATATTTTTGCTATGCGCTGCGTTTCTATGGCAGATATTTTCGCTATGCGTTGCGTTTCTATGGCGGATATTTTCGCTATGCGTTGCGTCTCGCGGTACACGTGTTTTGCTTCCTTTTGAAACTCAGAACCAAACGCGGCTAATGCGCTTTCCTCGTCCAAATCTTCATCTTTCACGTCTGAACCGAATTGCGCTTTCCCGCTTCTCGCCGCGATGGCGCACGCGCGGAGACGATCTCGGACGAATACTTCGTACATTTGCGTGTGTCTGAGAGAGACACGAAACAAACGCGTTCGATGGTTTGGCGCGCCTTCTACAAACGCGTCTTGATCGAGCCACAAACCATCGTTCGATATCGCTTCCGGGGGTGGTCTTTCTAAAGCTACGGATTTCACAAATCGAGGGTAAGATCCCATCGCGCTGGACAGAAAGGTTCGAAATGCTTTCGATATAACCTCTTCCATTGTCGTCGTCGCTGTTGCTGATGATGTTGCTGCAGATAACGTCACCCTGGGTTGTGGTTCTTCCAGTGGCGGAAGTTTCCGAAGATGTCGCCGTCGATGACGACGGTGCTCCCGTCTTCCTAACTCTCTCTCGCTCTCTAAAGTCTTTTGCAACTTATTCGCTATGCGTTTCGGCACGAGCTCGAAATCCTCCTCAAAGTACGTGTACGACCCGTCGTCTAAATTCAACAGGAACACTTCCTCTTTCGGGACTTTTTCATACGCGCTCATGAGTTGCAGCGGTAAACCAACCACAAAAGGCATCGGCGCGGTGAGATAATCCATCAATCCCGCCGGGACCAACGGAAGAAACACGTGTTGCCATTTTAACGGAAATACCATTCTGTTTGCCGCGTGTGTCGCGCGAGACAGTTTTGATAACGATTTTGAAGTCAAAACGATGCGTCTTTCAAATAATAACGCCACGAATAGCGCCACGATAGCATCGGAAGGTACGACGTTCCGCTTGCCGTATTTCCTATCGTTTAAGCGCGCTTCTTCTTCTTCTTTTTCGGCGGCGTTGGATGTACTCACAGCGTTGATGTTGTTGTCTTTGTCGCTGTCGATTTTCATCCTATTTGTGCCATACTTTTCATCGTCCATATCTTCCTCGTCGTCATCGCTACTTCCGTACAGAAACGCATCGAAACAGGCCAAATCTTCCTTCTCCTCCTTCCTCGGCACGCGCAATCGCAAACTCGGCTCCGCGTTCGGCGACGGCACCACGAGCACGTCCTCTGCTTCCCCTCTTCCTCCTTCTGAGTGCTTCCCGTTCGAAACCGACGCACCCAGCGTCGCTCGAAGAAACGCACCTAACTCCGAAGACTCGAGCGCGAAACTCTCCGCGTCTAACTCCTCATCATCATCATCATCCCACAACGCCTTCGCGCTCGGCAACGCCGCTCGCAATATCTCTTCGAACAAACCGTAAAACCGTCTCGAGCTCAGCACGCACATCGCTACCTCCTCTTCTTCTGCGTCTTCTTCCTCTGACCCCGCTTTTTTGTTGTTTTCTTCTTCTGATGTCTTCTTCTCCTTCTTCTGCTTCCGTCGACGATATCGCAACACGAACCCAAAGTACCTCTTCCCGTCTTGGTCGGTCAAACCGAACGTGTAATACTCAGACGACGACGAAGAAGAAGAAGAATCAATGCCCTTCTCCTCTGGAAAACAAAAGTTTCCTTTACACGCGATTTCGACGAATCTCTTTTGCTCCTCTTGCTGCTGCTGATGCCGTTCTTTGTCTTCTTCTTCTCCATCTCCGTTCGTGAAAAGCATCATCCGTAACGGCACCGGCACGTTTTCCTTTTGCACGAAAAATGCGCTCGCAATCGTATCATCGTCAAAGTCCGAAGAAGGAGGAGGAGGAGAGGAGGAGAGAGGCGGAGGGGACATCTGCCCGAGAGATGATGGGCAGCGAGGCGCCTCTTGTTTCGGTAAAAAGTGCGCGCGTTAAAATGAAGATTTTCTCCACTTTATATTCCGACTACCTTTTTCCCCAGAATAAGGTGGTTGTTGTTTCCGAGAGCGAAAGGAAGAGAGAGAGAGAGAGATAAAAGAGAGCGGAGCGATGTCGACTGGAGCGAGGACGCGAGGGCAGAAAAGACTGAGAGGGGCGAGAGATTCTTTGTGGGGTTTGATTGTGAAGTGCGACGATATTTGTTTCACACACATTCTTCCGAGATTGAATGGGACCGATCTTAAATTCTTGTACGAGGTGAATACGGAGACGAGAAAGTTGATTAAGAGATCATCTCGTAAGAGGGATTTAAGAAAGAAGTTTAAAGTGAAAGAGATGTCATCGGTATCGACTTTGGAGTTTGTGTGGGAGCATAAATCGTTGTGGTCGAGTGACTTGACATACGAAACATATTTCTGCTACGCAGTTGCTCACACGAATAAACTCGAGTTGCTCAAGTGGGCGCGAGAGGAGAAAAAGTGTAAGTGGGGTGGAAGGACGATTACTGCGGCCGCATATCGAGGTAATCTGGAAATGGTAAAGTATTGCGTTGCAAATGAGTGTCCTATTGATGAGAACGCGTGTGCAAATGCTGCCGGAAACGGTCAACTCGAGTGCCTCAAATACTTACGCGAAGAAGTCAAAGCGCCTTGGGATTCTCATACTGCCACTTGGGCGGCTGAAAATGGTCATCTTCACATACTCGAATATCTTGTTGAGCGCAAGTATGATAAATATAGCGAAGGTGCGTGTAAGTATGCAGCCGAGGAAGGTCACTTGGACTGTTTGACGTACTTACACGAAACCGCCAAAGCGCCTTGGGACCATTGGGCGGTATACTGGGCGCACAAGAAAAACCAACCCGAGTGTGTACAAACCTCCTCGACAACGACTGTCCTCTCTTATCCGGTTGGCGATACGAACATGGAGAATTGCACACGTCCGAATCATCATCATAATAATACTAATACTTCACGCGCGCGAATACGTTTTAAAGCGCTTGTAATAACATACACGCAAAGAGAGAGAGAGAGACATCAACACTACGAGCGCGCTTCTTTCAGTTCATTTTTAGGGGATTCCCCCAACTCAGTGGGCCAACTGGGGAAATCCCAAGACAAACGCGAAACGAGAATTTTTCGCGGCACTCCATATTCGCGCGCGCTTACTCTCATTAAAACGTGCGCACAAAAGACAGAGAGTAATATCAGTGCTGATAAGAAACGCATTCATTGCGAACAACGAGTGCGATAATGTGGGAAGGAGAATAAACTCTCGAAAAGCTTTCCTCCAATCCCGTGGTCTCTTGTCTTTGTGTTGGGGGGGGTCGTTTTTCCCCGGCAAAGCGACATGGAACAAGACTTCGGTTGGGAGAGATATAGCGAAGAAGAAGAAGAATACGAAGACTGCGAGGGAGAATACGTAGAAGAAGAGAGTGGGATAGAGGAAATGCTCGAGACGACTTTTGGTGGGAGCGGAGGAGGTGGTGATAAGAGTAATGGTTGCAAAAAGCGTTCGAGAGAATCACCTAAAGAGAAAGACTACATAAAGCTGGATGACGCGGAGGAAGAAGAAGAAGAAGACGACGACGATATGGACTATTATCGTCAAGAGCTGAAGAAAAACGGAAAAGCGAGAAGGACGAAACAGCGGCAACGTAATGCGGCGCAACAGATGAGGAAACCTGCGAATAGGACATTCGCCGCCGGGAACGAGTATTTCGTACGGAGCGTGTTGCGATGGGAAGCGAAGACGCTAAGGAAAGGAGAAGACGTTGGTAGTAGTTCGGGGAAGGGATGTGGGAGTAGTAAAACAGCGATGCAGCAACATTTGTTACCGCTGGAAGAGGCCCCTGTGAGGTATGCGAATATGGATGAGTTCTTTCACGCGCAAATCGAGGTTGCGTTTGCCGAGGCGAAGGCGATAATCAGGCAAGGATTGCAAAAAGACTCGACGAAGAGGGAAACATGCAATGTAAAGGCACGAGAGAAGTACCCTGGAGATAGTAATAGCGTTTGCCTGAAGCTGGAGATAATTGGCCGTCGTCACAATGGGGGTACTACGAGTAGCAGTAGCAAAGAAGACGATTGGAGAAAGAGCGGAAGCGTGGTTTTACTCCAACCGAAAAAGAAAGATTCGAGAGAAAACGAGGGCGCTCTCGGGATTGTCGTGAATGTATCGAACATCAAAGGCGAAGATAGTTCTAGTGCTAGGAACAAGTACGTGCACGTGCAAACGAATATTAAAACGGAGAACGTAGAAGATCAAGTGATTGTGACTCCCCTCGGGAACGTCCTTACGCAAAAAAGAATAGTCGCGGTTGCGGTTTCGCGACCAAAGATTTCGTTCGAGGCGCAAGTTTTAGGCACGAAGAACGCGACGTATACTCGTTTCAGCGACAGCGACGATGATTTCGATGGTGACATTAAGAGCAGCACAACTTTGGTTGAAAGAAGTCAGAGAAAAAGTGCAGCAGCAAAGGAAGAAGTGAACGATGGATTGAACGAATCGCAAAGATTCGCGTTGGAGAGATTTATGAACGACAGAGGTCCCGGATCTCGACTGAAAATGGTCCAAGGACCTCCTGGAACGGGAAAGACGCACTTCTGCGCAAAGCTTCTTCACGAATTGACCTTTGAAACGCGAAATCAACGTCAGCGCCTCTTGGTGTGTGCTCCGACAAACAAAGCTGTAATCGTTTGCTTGGAAACATTTCTTCGGAACATTCCAAGAACGGAGGACCGAGATAAATTCGGAAAGAGCATCGCTTTGTACGGCGTCGAAGACGCGCTAGAGAGTGCGGCGAAAGACGCAAACATAATAGATGAGTATTACGTTTACCGTCGACTCGATTCGTTGTGTGCCAAGTTGAAGAACCTCTCATCTGACGGTACCGCTCGCAAGAATGGCGGCAAACGAAGCAAAGCGGATGTTATGGCGGACTTGAAAAATACGCGCGAGGAAATGAAGCGCATCGCCAAGTTTCTTTTGGAAATGGGATCATACGTTTCTGAATTATTGTTGAACCCGTGCGATCGACAGAATGTATCACAGAATCTGGAGGTCGAATCTACAGTAAAAGACTTTATCGAGCGCATCGAAGGGAAAACGAAGGCTGACAATTTGAGAAATCGAGACGTCCTCGCGAAAGCGGTGCTTTCAAACGCGCGCCTTTGTTTTTGTACGTTGGGTTCGTGCGGTGGTTTGTACCATTCTGGTGCCGCCGATTGCGACGTGTTGATTGTCGACGAAGCTGCAAATTGTTTGGAAGGAGAAATTTTGTTAGCGTTTGCGAGGAATCCGAAGCGATGTTTACTCATTGGAGATCCGCAACAATTGCCGGCGATGTGCTTCAGCCGAGATGTACAAAGATTGGGATACAATAAAAGTCTGATGGAACGCTTGTTCGCGTGCTACGGGGGCGATCAGAACGAAGCGATGTGCACTATGCTTAAGACGCAGTATCGGATGCACCCAGAAATCTGCGCGTGGCCTTCCGAGCGTTTCTACGGCGGTAAACTACAAAATGCCGAGTGCGTTGAAAATTCCAACAACACTATGCCGTATTCCATCGTGAATGTGCACTCCGGAAAACACCGCGTTTCGAGCAGTTCGAGCATAAGTAACGATCGCGAGGCTGAAATCGCCGTCGATTTGGTCTTAAAGCTCCGCAAGAAAGCGTTGAAAATTGGAATCATAACATTTTACACGGCTCAAGTAAGATTAATTGCGAATTTGATGCGCGCGAAAAATGTTGTTCCCGCCGGTTCCGACGACGACGTGTTCGCAAGCACGGTCGATTCATTTCAAGGAAGCGAAGCAGATGTTATTATTTTGAGTTGTGTTCGCACGAGTAAAACTTCCGCGGGTTTCTTGAGTGATAGTCGCAGACTCAACGTCAGTCTCACGCGAGCGAAGAAGAAGCTCATAGTTTTGTGCAACGCCGACGCACTCGCCGGAGGCGGCGAGACGCTCGAAATGCTCGATTTGAAGTCGCTCATTGAAAACGCGAAAACGCGAAACGTGTTGTTTTCCGAGTCCGAACCAAAGATATTAGACATGTTAGCAGCCTTATAATTCAATTAGAATAGTACATAAAATTCAAAGATACCCCTCCGCTTTCAACCTCTGCAACCATAAATGCACCGGCGACAGCATCGCGCTCGGGTGTTCCATCGTTACCGCCGCTCCAACTTTTTCCATATCCACCCACGAAGTTATCGTCTTATCCATCACACTATTCATGTGCAAACTATCGTTATACCACGGCGACTCCGACCCGGCTAAAATCAACGTCCTACACTTTAATGAATGCGCGATGTGCGTGTTATCCAACCGATTCACCGTGGCGTCGTAATACGCCAAAAGCGCATCTACCCGCATATCTTGCATCTCATTCCTCGTCGTCAACGCCAAATCACTGGAAAACTTCCCCGCGAACCCGTCCGACCCGTACTTACTAAATAGTCTCCCCATCAAATGATTCGCTCCGGACTCGGACACTCTTTTCCTCGCCCTCACGCACTTCACCCGAAACCACTTCGCGTACATCCACTCCGCGTAATTCGCCTGCCTCGACATCGGCGACACTAAAATCATTCCAACGATTGGATTTGCAAACCGATTCGCGTATATGGAAAGAACCGTCGCCCCGGATCCAACGCCAATCGCAAACACCTCCGTGTTGTTAGTGTTCGTCCCTCGTTTCACTCCTCTCGTCCATCCGAAAAAATCGCTCACGTCTTCCAACTGCTGCGCTAATTTGTCCAAGGTCACCTCTCCTTCAAACTCCTCGGGAACGCCTTCTACGGACCCGTCTTGCATCCCCGGCGCGTCCACGTGGTACGCGCAAAACTTTTTGTTCATCTCGTGCTCTTTCCCCAAGCAAGAAAAGAACGAGGAGAAACACGTCCGGTGATTTGTTCCGCAATCGTGGTAGGTAATCAACGGTTTCCTCTTGGCTCGCTTTCCAATATTCGTCTCATCGAACGCGCATTCCGCGTGGTGCGATTGGTCGTAGGAAACGGAGAGGTTGCCGTACCTGGTGGAGATTTGCACGGTTTTAATACCATTCGGGTACCATTCGCGAGACATTTTGATGTTGTTGTGTGTGTGTGTGTGAAACGTAGTGGATTTGGTGTGCGGTTTTTGGCTTTAAAATACGAGCAAAGCGAAGAAAATCGAACGGCGCGGATCCCATTTCACACCTCTCCTATTACAAACTTATCACCTTCGAGATCTTCGATCGAGATTTCTTTACTCGCGAGCATCCGCATTCGCTCTCGCATCTCTTCTACCAAGATTTTACTTTCCATCGATAAGTCTTCGTACGGCTTCTTTTTACCGCCCTCGTCGGCGTCGACCATGTCTTTTAAGATTTCGTGCGGGAGTTTTCGATGCGCGTGATCACCTTCGAAGATAGATTCCCAGACGATGTCTTTGTCTTTTCGGAGACAAAAGTAGAGCTCGTCGGTGTCCTGTTTTGTTTGGTTCGTGCACGAGAGAGAAGGAAGAACATTAGCGTAAAGAACACATTTGAGATCATCAATGGAAAAAAACGCTCGAAAAACACCATCGAGACTCACCCTCGTCCAGCTGCTCTCGTCCATTTTTATCGTCCTAAAGAGCACACCACCACAAACATCCGCTCTGCTCCCCCACGCGTGTCCTTTCAATCTCACCCCAAGGGACGAATGCGTCAACAGAACCTCGATGTCGCCGTTCTTTTCCGAGCTGTTCGTTGGAATGCGAATAAAAATTTCCACGTCTGTCGTGCTTTGCTGCCACCGAACGAGATCTTTCCTCGGATCGAGAGCGAGGTATTTTTGCTTATCTGAGTTGGTTATCCGGGAGCGTTTGTCGAGCGAGGATGAATCGAACGCGATTTTGATCTCGTCGTTTCCTTTCGTCGCATCGGAGGCGTGTGATGATGATGTTGATGATGTTGACATTTTTTTATCTGAAGTCTTCCCCTAACTCGCGTATTTTTTCCTCATTCTTTCTCCCGCGCGGAGTGAAGTAAACGCTCTCAAAGTCACGCCGAAAGAAGACGAAACAAGAACTCGAGAGATGGAATGCGACGATGGTGGTTACGACGACGATATAAAAACGACGGAAACGTTTTTCCCATCCGTCCCTGGTCTGAGGTACATTCCGAACCTTCTCGATGCAGAAACCCACGATACTCTCGTGCAATTTATCCACTCGCAACTCTCGCTCGGTCGCTCCGGAAAACTCGAAAAGAAAGCGACGTACACTCCAATCCCACCGAAATGGGATAAGCGTTTACAAGGGAGAGAGATGCTGCAATACGGGACGTACACGCACTCGAATCGAGTGTACACCGACCACGAGGTTGAAGTCGAACCAATGCCGGAGATTTTGCGAGAGCTGGTGGTGGAAAGACTCGTGGAGCGAGGCGTGTTCGGAGATGAGAAGAACGACGACGAGGCGAAGAAGAATCTCTCATCCAGTGGTGGTGGTGGTGATGCGAATGACACTTCTGGAAAACTGTTCTTGCCGGACAGTTGCACGGTGAACGTTTACCGCAAAGGCCAATGGTTGCCGCCGCACGTGGACAATCCAAATTTTAAGAGGCCTTTTTGTACGGTGAGTTTGTTAGCGGACGAGATGTGCATTTTCGGGAGAGGTATCGTCTGGCACCCTGGTTTAGACGAGAGTAATAATAGTGGTAGTGGTAGTAGTAATAGTAGTAGTAATAGCGCGGTGTTGCCGGAGGAAAGTTGGTACGACATGACGAACGCGCTCGACGGCGAGGAGTGTCGAGTGGTGTGCGAGAAAAATTCAGCGATAATTTTAGACGGAGAGAGCGGGGACGTGTACGAACACGCGATATTGCCAGTACGAGCGGAAGACGGGAGGATTTCGTTGACGTTTCGAAAGAGAGATTGGGATGAAGACGCGGTAAATAAAAGAACGGAAGAGACGGAGAAGTGGAGAGCGGAGTACAGGGAGAAGAGGAAAACGGCGTACGAGGCGACGAAGGAAGAGGTGGTGCGCGTGGAAACGGAGAGGGCGAGGATCGCGCGCGAACGTTTAGAGAGAAAGAAAGCAAAGGAGGCGAGAAAACTAGAGACTTTGGCCAGAAAACAACGCGAATTAGAAATAGTCGAGGAACGACGAAAGGAAAAGGAAGAAAAGAAGAAGACGAAGGAACCGAAATCGAAAACGCACAAGGAATGTTTGCCAGTTCCGGAAGGTTTGTTGAAGAATGAGGGATACGACAACAACGACAAAAAGAAAAGCGACGACAACGACGACGATAAAATCATCAATGATGTGAACAGAATGCCAGAAGTTGAACGCGAATATGTGCAAAAAGTCTACGACGTCGTCGCGAAGCAATGGCACGGCACGCGATACCGGTCGTGGCCGGCGATTGAAAAGTTCGTCGCAAACCAACCTAAAAATGGCTTCGTGGCCGATATCGGATGCGGGAATGGTAAAAACATGCACGACGTGGTCAAAGGAGGCGGTACTGTAATAGGTATGGACTTCTCGCACGGTTTGATTGAAATTTGCGCCGAGCAAGGGTTCGAAGTCCAAGTCGCTGACGCTTTAATGGTTCCGTACCGCTCGCGCGTGTTTGACTACGCGCTCAACATTGCCGTTTTGCACCACATTTCCAGCGAAGAACGTAGAATTCGCATGTGCGAAGAAACTCTTCGCGTGGTTAAAGTCGGCGGCGTCGCGTTATTCTGTGCCTGGGCGTACGAGCAAGACAAAGGCGGCGTTTCCGGCCACGACTTTCTCGCGCAAGACGTCCTCGTCCCGTTCCACAAAAGACCAATCGCCAAAGGCATGCGACCGGCCGAGCAAAAAGAATTGGACGACGCGATGGTCAGAGAAGGCAAAGCGCCGTCTCACGGAGAAATCAACCAAGAAAAACACACGGTCGTGTACCAAAGATATTGTCACGTGTACAAAGAAGGCGAACTCGAAAAGTTATTCGAGAGGATACCGGGGTGCAAAGTCGAAGCTGCGTACTTTGATTTCGGCAACTGGTGCGTCGAAGTCCGCGTGACGAGAGAACTGGAAGAACAAGAGGGAGAGTAGAACAACACAGTTAGACTTTTGACGCGTTCGCATAGACAGAAACCATACTAGCGTAGGTTGGGTAGCGATGTATTGATGACGATGATTCATCATCATCGATGGATTAGATCCCTTTTAGAGAACTGAACTTTGAACTTTTTCTTTCTTTTTGGATGCTTCGCCCACACAAAAATTCTCCCCCAACGCTTTAAAAAAGGATCATCACACGGAGGATCCTCATCATCGCCGGACGAATGTCAGCGCCACGCGGACGCGAAAAGACCGTGAGACCGATGCGAATAATTGCATTCATCTCGAAGTTGTTTTTCGTGATTCTCTTCGTCTATTTCTCCGCGTCCGGAGGAGTCGTGTCCGGACAAGAAGAGGGCGATGATGGAGAGGATAACAACGACGACGGGAAGAATACGTTCTGGAACACCGGCCCGTCCGGCATCGACGAAACACTCCTACCACCGCTCGACCCGACGAATTACCCGTGTCCGACGGACAGATATTTACTCCTCGGTCCGCGAACGTATACCGGAGGATTTAACAACATGTTCATGACGTTTCAAAGCGCGATTTTGTTGGCTCGATACACGAACAGAACGTTCGTGATACCGGCGGCGAGGAACGATCGGTACACGGATTTTAGGTTCTCGCAAGCGATCGATTACGAGGTACGACGGCGAGATTTCATTTTCTTTCTTTATTTCGTCTCGTTTCTTCTCGCTCTGTGTGTGTGTGTCTGTGCTTTTTCCATGTTGCGTCGCGCGATGGCGTAATATCTGACTTTCAACGTTCTCTCGCTTTTGCTCTTTCTCCGGGTACGTTTATGATAAAATACACAGGCTATGCGACCGGTGTGGCCGTGCTTTCACGACACTAACGTGCCGTGGGGCGAAGGCGAAGTGCCGCAAGCGTACGTATCCGTGGAGAAAAGAAGGAAGCTCGCGATGGTGGACGCGAGATCTGAGGAGGATAGAATGAATACTAAAGATGATTTTAGCACTAGCGCGTTGTTGATTAGAGAGTTTGATGAGTTGGACGCGAAACGGATGGTGCACGCAGACGGTGACAACGAGGACGAAGAAGAAAAACAAAACGAAGAGGAAAAGAACAACAAGAACAACCAGGTGATTGCTGGGCGAACAAACGAAAGAAAGTTGCTCGGCAAAGGAAAGAAGTTGAAAACGTCCGACATGTTCGACGATTTCAAGCCGAAACCGAATTCAGTCGCCGCCATGCGTCCCGCGCGCGTTCGCGGTCCGGATAATACCGGTCGTCAAATTTCTGAGATTGCTTCTGATTTCACGTCAGATGCCGAAGTGCACGGGCATCCCGTCATTATGATTTCCGGAAGTGCCTGGGGTGGACTCATGACTGCGTGCATGAAACCCCACGAAGACGGTTTGTTTTTTAAACACGTTCAACCGGCTGAACACATTCGCCAAGAGGTGGAAATGTACAAACAAATGAGAGGTTTAGTCGACGGTGAATACGTCGGGGTACATCTGAGGTATTTAGAAGGTAAGTGCCCGCACCGCGCGAGGGCGTATTACATGCCGAAAGTCGAAAAACAAATCGCCGCGATGTGTCACAACACGTTTCCGCACACGCAGAGAGTTTTGCAAGACCACGGTATCGATTTGAAGTCGGGCACAAAAATCTACTTAGCATCAGATCGACAGCGCCCGGATGCGGATAAATCGTTTGAGAAAGCAGGATCGATTAGCTATGATAAAGGGAACAAGAAAGACAAATACTTCGGCGACGGCACGCAGTTCGTGAAAGGGTACATCGGCAAGAAGGTCTTTGAACCGGCGGTTGACATGTTCATCTTAGCTGGTGCAAAAATCTTTGTCGGAAACATGCTCTCGACCTTTAGCACGAACACGGCGAACATTCGATACGGTTGGGGTGCGAGAAGATCCGTTTTAGCGTGGCCAGAACCGCCAATCATGAAGGAGCGCTCGTTTTGGGAATGCGAGCGCGCGGCGTTTTGGTGTGGAACGATCACGAAAGAGTGGAGTTCTGAAGGTCACACAAAAGCGAAAGGGAACTGTTAGTAGTAGTATTTTTATAAATCATTGCATCAAAACTGTCTTTGAACCTAAGGGTATTATTATTATTCGTCGTTATATTTACTCGGTCGCGGGGACTCTCGTTTTCTCTCAATTTTTATACTGTTGTTACTCTTTCTAATGCTTTCCTTGAGTGACTTTCTCCTCGGCTAAATTCAACAACAACGAATCCGCGTTCAACATCACGCGGTTATTCGATCTCGCCATCGTTTCCGCAATCTCTCTCGCGGCTTCGATTCTCCTCAGCGTCAAAAACGCCGGATTCGTACTAATAGCCTCCCCGATCAACTTCGCCGATCTCGCCTCACCATCCGCTCTAATCACCGCAGACTTCTTATCCTGCCTTGCCCTCTCCACGATAAACTTCGCCCTCTCCGCGTCTTGCTGCGCCACCTGCTTGGCTTCGATCGCCGCCGTGTACTCTCTCCCAAACGTCAACGCCGTGATCGAAACGTCGTCCAATATCATGTGAAAAGTCTTCGCGCGTTGAATCAACATGTTCCTAATCTGTAACGACAC
>Ga0257106_1000153_pt1 | contig 42918 bp, 24 predicted proteins | sample LP_taG_3_FD_190177 | JGI IMG/M metagenome (GOLD analysis project Ga0257106, IMG submission 190177) | Marine microbial communities from Northeast Subartic Pacific Ocean, Canada - LP_J_2011_P26_10m | ecosystem: Environmental > Aquatic > Marine > Oceanic | place: Canada: Northeast Subartic Pacific...
AACCAGACGTTCGTGGTTCAGTTCGACCTGAAAACCTTTCGGGAGTTGGGCGGATTGGATAAAAGTATGGATAAAAATGAAGACGAGGACGACGCGCTCGTGTGGATGGCCCGCGATCGGGACCACTACGCGGCTCTCCTCGACGACGACGGCGACAAGGCCCAGGCGGCGCTCGCGGCGCTCTGCCTCAACAGCGACGACGCCGCGGTCGTCACCGCCGTCGCCTTCATATACCGCGAGGCGATGAGCGACGAGACCTTCTTCGAGAAGTGGGCCTCGGGGGTTCTCGGGAAATTTGCCGGCTGGTACGCCTCGGCGCAGGAAGGGCCCGTCAAGGAGATATCTGAACGCGCCGCGAGGCGCGTGGCGAAGGAGTGGCTCGATCACTACGGTACAGTGGACCCGCAGTGGCGCAGCGAGGACGTCAACTTTGTCTCCGAGGGACTTCACGCGATCAAGCAACTCGGCATCGAGTGCGGTGAAATTAAATCCGAGCTGCGCAAAGTCGCGGCGAATTTCCCCAGCGATTGGTACCTGCGCGGCGTGGACAGCAAGCGGCCGGCGACGTACCGGTCCGATACGTTCGATGGGAAACGCGAAAACTACGAGAAGATGACCACCGCGCTGATCTGGTCCTTTTTCCTACACGACGCCGGTTTAATGGACGGCGCGTGCATTCGGGGCGACGAGCTCGACGACATCAGGCGCTTGTGCGAGACGGACGTCGACGTAAGAGAGCACTTATCCCTCGATGACGTCCGACACTCGCCCGATTTCGACCAGCTCGCGTACTTCATAACGCACAAGGTGTTCAACTACAGCGATTGGGGTCGGAAGCGGCTGGACCCGGTGGAGTGGTCCGTCGAGCTGGACTTTTTAAGGGACCACGTCGATCACGTCCGCACGAAAAACGGAGCGGGCGACGTGCACCTCTGCGGTGAATTCGTGTGCTGCCTCCGGACCTTCGGGTTATACCCTTCCAACGATGACAAGGTCCGGGCGGCTGTGGAGTGGATCGCGGGAACGCAGAACGTGCGCACGGGCGGGTGGGAGGTGCGCGATCACGACTTGCAAAACTCGTTCCACGCCACCATCTGCGCGGTGGACGCTTTGATCACCCCCACGATGGACAAGTCGGCGCCCGTTGGCAAGGTCAGCATGAAGCGGGCGGGTGCGAGGACGAGCAAGCGGCAGCGGGAGAAGGAGGAGGAGGATGACCGACGCAGGCAAAAGGCGAGGGAGGAGGCGTCGCGGATGATGCTGGACCCTTGGGACCGGCCGCATCCTTTGGAGAAGGAGGCATGATCATACTCGAGTAGCAGACTTTGTACGCAGAGGTACGAAAATCGAAACTAAATAGACTACTTCACGGCTCCACCTCGCTAATAGCTAATAAGACTACCGACACGAGCGACGCCACGAGCGCCGCGAACGCCGGGGACGATCCGAACCGTCGTCCCGAACCCCCCGTGCAACGCAGCGCGTCCGTCTCGAACACCGGGTTACCGCTCTGGCCGTCGGGTTTCACCCCGCGGATGTAGCCACCCGCCGGGTCGAGCCATTCGGGCGGGAAGCCACCCTCGAGCTCCTCCACCTCCTCGTCGCAATCGATCCAGTCCGGGTCCCCGCACGCGAACCTCGCGGCTTGGCACGTGGTGTGGCACACCGGGTAGAACTGCGTGCCGTCCGCGTTGCACCTGTTGAAGAACTCGTAGCACATCCACGCTCGAAGCGATTGTTTGCACACCGAGTCGGCGGTTGGGGTCTTTCTCGAGAGGGACATGTACGCGGCGATGGCGCCGGATTCCATGTTCAACACGCTGACTTCTTTGGGGCCCGTTATGGTTCGGTTGCAGAAGTTGTAGTTGACGACGCCCGCGCACCACACCAGGTTCACGTCCATGAGCGGGTCCACGCACCCTCGCCGGCAGATGAGCCTTTTGTTCAGATCCGCCGCGCTCTCGTCGACGCCGTAGAGGAAGCTCAGCGGTGAGGGCTGATCTTTATCCGCGTCCGGGTCCTCTCCGTCCTCGCCGAGTGTGGTGTCGTTCGCAGCGCCGCCGCCCTCGCCGAAGGCTCCGTACTTTTGTATGAGCGCGTCGCGAGTCTCCACGCGCGGGTCCGCCTCTGCTGCGTCGATGACATCTTGGAGATCCTGGTACCGGTACCCGGTCTGCTCGCTCACGGGCCCTACCTTGTCCTCGCCCTCGACGAGCGGGATGTTGCCGTACATCGTGACCTGCGGCGGCGGGGGTGGAGGCGGCGGCGGTGGCGTGAGCGCGGCGTCGGCGTCGTCACCCGCGGGGGTGCCCGCCCCGCCCCCCGCATCGCCCCCGCCGGTGTCCATGCCTCCTCCACCGGTGTCGCCGCCGCCCGCGTTTGGGTCGTACGAGCTGATCTGCGCGTTCGCTACGCTTAGGAGCGTGAGCAGCAGCGCGAGCAGCGTGAGCGCATGCCTGCGCGACGCCATCGGGCCGCCAAGTGAGACGCTGAAGTGAGGCGCCGTTGTTGCATTTGAAAAAGTATGCAGTTTTTCTCTTGACAGTTTCAACTTGAATCAATAGTAACGCTACGCGATAAGCTTAATCTTCCATGAGCGCGCCCCACTTGCCCTTCTTCTTGGGCTTGGGCGCCGCCTCCTCCTTCTTGGGTTCCTCCTTCTTCACCTCCGGGGGCTTGGGCTGCGCGGCGGGCGGCGAGAAGCTCGACTTCTTCGCACCCGTGCCGACGGCGTCCTCGGCCGGAAACGGCACAGCCTCGGCCGCCTTGGCCGATACGGATCCGTTCTTCGCCGGTGCCTCCTTCGTCGCATCGGGTGCCTCCTTCTTCTTCTCCATCGCCTCGACGATACTCTTGGGCGCCTCCTTCGCGGGAAGAAGTGCCTCTTGGGACCCTTCGGGAGCCTCGGTCTCGTCCGACTGGTCCTCGTTGAGCTGCGCGCTGGTGGGCTGATAGTACAGCTCGGGCGGCTCGGGCGCCTTGCCGAACTTACCCTTCGCCGGCGGAGCCATGTGGGTCCGCACGTCGTCCGCGTCGAACGATTCGTTCACCGGCGACGGCGGGCCGGTCTCTGGTGGACCAGGGTGCAGGGGCACGACGCCGAGCGCCGCCTGGTTCGGGTTTTCCTTCTCCCACGCTCGTTCCCGCTGAAGCCGAGCGATTTCTTCGTCGTTTTCGTCGAAGTCAAACGGCGGCGGTTTGATGTGCTCCATCCCCCGGTACGCGGCGATCACCGCGAGCTTGCCGTCGCTGGGTTTCAGCCCGCCGCTCTTCCAGTTCCATCCCGCGGCGACCCCGAACCGCGGGTCCACGCCCTCGCCGAGGTACCCTGCGCCGTAGCGCTCCGAGAGTTCGGCGAGGACATTTTTATCCCACGCGGTGCCGAGCTCGTGCTCGTCGGGTTTGACGAACCATGGGTCGCGTTCCGTGCCGTCCAGGGCGTTTAGCGTCTCCCACCCGACGTGCTCGGCGTCTTCCCGCCACACGTCCTTGGCGCGCTCGCCCTCTTCTTGCAGTTGTTGGTCAACCTGCGACTGCATGTAGTCGGCGTCGTCTGGGGAGTCGAGGGGCCTCTGGCGGTAGTCCGCCTCCTCGAGCGCCCGCGCCACGCGCTCGTCAAAGTCCAGATCGTCGTCGTCGTCCTCGTCGAAGGAGGCGTCGGCGCTGATCTCCTTGGCCTTGGCGAGCTGCTGCGCGACGCGTGAGTCGAAGAAGTGGTCGCCCGCGTCCTCCGGATGAATCTCGGAGGCATCCATGGCGTGACCCATCCCGGCGCCGGGCGTCATCAACTCGTGCTCGTCCGGTCTGACCAGCGCGGACGCCGGCCAGCCACCCTCCGGTTCGGGTTCCACCGTAGGTTCGGGTTCGCGCGGGGCGTTGGGATCGGCGCCGAAGAGGGAGTAGGTCCTCTCCTCGGTGCCGATGGGCGGAAGCGGGGGAAGCTCCGGCGCCTTGACCTCCTCCTTCTTAACCTCCGCCTTCTTAACCTCCGCCTTCGCCTCCTCCTTCTTCTCCTTCTCGGGATCGGCATCCTCCTTCTTCTCTGTATCGGCTGACGTGTCGAAGACGTTCGCGCACTCCTCACTTTCCGTGTAGTCGTCGTCGTCGCAGTCGCTGAGCGCCTCGACGTTCAGCTTGTCAACCACGTTGTTGATCGCGTCTCCGACCAGCGAGGACACCGCTTGTTCGCGGTCCTCAGTCTCGTCGGATGTCTCCTCTGGGACGATGGGTTCGCCCCTGAGTTCCGCGAGCTTGGCCTTCTTCTGCGCGACGTTGGCCTGCGCGACGTCGAGGTCCGATTTGGGTGTCTCTTTCTTCGTCTCCTTCGGTTCGGTCGTTTCGTCCGGAGAAGTCTTCTCGGGTTCCTTCTTTATACCCTGCGTCGGAGAGGGCTTGTTGCGGTTCTTCCAATCCGTCTCCACCGCGTCGTCGTCGAGCATCGCCGAGAACCTACCACCCTGCTTCTTCTTAGGAGGCGCGTCGTCAGCCTTCTTCGGCTCTTCGACCTTCTTGGGCTCGGCCTTTTCCTCCTTCTCGGACTCGGCCTCGGGCTCCTCCTCCTTACCCTTCTTGGCCTCGGGCTCGGCTTTCCTCTTCTCCTCGTTGGCAAAGTAGGCGCGCACCGCCTCCTCGTCAACCTCGGCGTCCGTGTCGTTGAGACCCGGGGGCATGGCGGGGGGCGGCGCGATGATATCCCGGGCCGCGAACGCCGCCGTCCCCGGAGTGGGCCCCTCGGGCTTCTTGGAACCCTCGGCGACCGACGCGTTCGTCTCGTCCTGCCCGGCGGCCATCATCTGCTCCCACTCCTTCTCCGCCTCCGCGGCCTTCTCCATCTGCGCTGCGATCTCCGTCTGCTTAGCCTTGGCGGCGGCGGCCCATACCTCGTCCTCCTCCCTTTTACGCTCCTTACGCTGCCGCGCCTCCTCCTCTTTCCACTCGCGTTCAGCCTCGAGCGCGGCGAGCGCCTTCTCGTCCCCATCCGCGTCCTCCTCGTCCTTCGCGGACGTCGGTGTCGTCGGGACCGCCTCGCCGCGTTCGATGCGCTCGGCTAGGTCCATCTCCTCAGCCTCGCGAGCGGCGGCTTCGACGCGGGAGAAGAAGTCATCGTCGGCGAACTCCTCGTCGGGCATGCCGAGGCACTCCAGGGTGAGCTCGCCGTCCTCGCACGAGTCGGCGTCGAAAGTGTCCTCCGTCTCGTCGTCCGCGACAGCCATGGTCTCCTCGGGTTCCTCCATGGGTTCCTCGGGTTCCTCCGTGGGTTCCTCGGGTTCCTCCTTTTGCTTCTCGACCTTCTTCTCGACCTTCTTCTCGACCTTCTCCTCGACGGCGGATGCCTTCACCTCGTTCTCGGGCTCCGGCTCGGGCTCCTTCACTGCGTTGGACTCAGCCTCGGCCTTCTCGTCAGTCTCTTCGCCTTCCTCGCCTTCCGTGTTTTCGTCGTCGTCGTCGTCGTCGGTTCCGAATTTGAAATCGGGCGTCGCCTGAGCCTGCTCCATCGCCGCCTTGACCCGCGCGGCGAAATCCATCTCCTTCTTTTCCTCAGCCGTCATCTCCGCCTTTTTGTTCATCGCCTCGGTGTCCACGCTCGCGGCGCGAACCCGCTGCGCAAAGTCGGCATCCTCGTCGGCGAACTTGGCGTGATCGACGCGGCCCGTCCGTTCCTTGAGCTCGCGTTCCTCTTTCATCTTGCGCTGCGCCTCTTCCCGCTTTTCGCGTTCGACTCGTCGCGCGTGTGTCTGTTCGAGTTCCCGCTTCTCGTTGTACCGGTTCACCTGCTCGCGCCTGCGCGCCGCTTCGCGTTCCTCGAGCTCGCGTTGAAACGTTTCCAGGTGTTCGATGTCGGACTGTGTCTTGACAACCTCGCGTGCCTCGTTCATGATGGCCATCGCGGCGTCGGCGGCTTCCGCGGCGAGAAACGCCTTTTCTTCCTCGTCGAGGTTTTCATCCTCGACGACGGATTGGAGGTCGGCGGCGGCTTGCGCGGCAGCCTCGAGCGCGGCCATGGCCTCGAACTCGGCGTCGGACTTGGTCGTCATGGGAGCCTCCTCTTGTGCAGTATCCTCCTTCGTCTCTTGTGTCTCCTCGGCGACGTTCTCCTCGACGACTTCCTCCGCCGCGATTTCTTCCTGGATTTGTTGCTGGGCGGCGGCGGCGGCGGCTTGCCTCTCCTCTCGCGCGATCCTCTCGCGCTCCAGCGCGGCCCTCTGGAGTTCCATCGTGCGGGCCGCCATCTCGCGCTTCTTCTGCGTCTCGGGATCTTCGGGCGGTTTCTCTTGTGTGTCAACCTCTTCAACCTCTTCAACCTCTTCAACCTCTTCGACGATTTCCTCGGCTGGCGGCGAAGCCACCGACGCCTTGACGACGTTGTTCTCGACCCGCTTCTGCTTCGTCACCCCCTTACCGCTCGAGTTCCCCGCGTACGAGCGAACGAGCTTGTCGATCCTGGACTTCTCGATGAGACCCGCGGACATCCCCGCGAGTTTCTCGCCCCAATCGCTCGCGAACCCGACGAGCCCCGACGAATCCAAAGCGCTCTTAGCTCGCGACGGCTCCGGACCACCCCGGACATCCTCGGACACCGACCCGGGTCCACCGCTTTCTACCCGCGCCCGCCTATCCGCGGTGTGCCCGAACGTGGAGTAGTCGCCGCGTATCGGCGTGTGCTGCGAGGAAGACCTGGCGACGACGGCGTCGGGGCGGCGCTTCGGGGTTTGGTCCGTGAACCGCTTGTTGAAGTCGTAACCGATTTGATTTTGGTTTTGAACAGTTCTGTCGTCGGCGCCGTCATGGCCATCACGCGGCATGGGTACCCTGGGCGCCACCGCGCCCCCGGACGCCGCCGTGCGACGCTGTGCGTAGTACCCCAAGTCGGTCTTCCCCGCGCGTGCCTTCTTGGCACCTTCGCGAAGCTTCATCGCACCCGCGGCGATGGCGGTGACGCCCAAGGACCATCCGAGCAAAGACGCGACGCCTTGACTTCCCGGTTGAGATGCGGCCGCAACAGATGAGCTCACGCCGATCGTCGCGCGGACGTTCGTGGACGGCGCCATGCTTCCACGGGGTGCCAGCGCACGCGCGTCCGGGCCACCGGCGCCGTACGTCTCGGACGTGACCACCACGCGTCGCATCTGCATCTGCGCGGACCGCGCGAAGACCTCGCGGCTCGCGGCTCCAAAGTATCCCGACCTCGGGAGCGAGTTCGCCGCCTGCCACTGGGCGATCTTGCGGCTGGTGTTCTTGTCGTACACGCCGGTGGCGGGGAGCCCGAATGCTTCCTGGAGCATCCCCACGTCGGTCCCGGCGTCCCCGAGGCCCATGTCTCGCATTGGGAGCCACATCGTGGTGACGACGTCGCCGGCGGCTGACGCGAGGTTGGAGTCGTCGGCGTACTTGGCGGGGGAGTCGGGGTCGAGGTGGGAACTGACGTCCAGTCGCGGGAGATCGGGTCGCCGGCCGTCACTCGGGCGATCGTACGGCTCGCCGCTCAGGGGCTGGAGTGCGGAGTGGATCGGCGGGGACGATGGTCAGCGGGAAGGTCCACGGCGGCGACGCGGGGCGACGGTTGGGACGATCGCGATCGCGGCGGGAAAACGAGGTGGGATGAAAAATGGCTTGTTAGGGAGCGGGCGGGGGCGGGTCGGGCGATGCTGCGCGGGTGACGCACCGATACGCCCCTCCTGGCCTTGACGACGACGTATGGGCGGCGGTTGGATGTCCCGCGGTGGCGATCCGAGCCTCGGAGCGCCGCCGGCGTCGCGACGCGCGAGGCGAGCGAGCTCATCTGTATCGCTTCCGTACAAGCCGGCTGTGCCCACTGCGCCGTAGCGTGGTCAGCCGAGACGCGCCCTCCGGCTGAACCCGCGGGCGATTGAACGGCCTTCGCGGCTGCGCGCTCCGGCCTCCGCGAAGTGTGCGCTAGGATGTGTCACCCGGTGAAGGGCGCCTCCGACGACGGAGCGGCCGCCGCTCCCGATCGAGTGCCGGGCCTCCGCGCGCCGAAACGATCGAAGAAAACCGATATGATATTTTCGCGACGAGCATTTGAAATCGGCCGAAATCCATCACTGACAGCACGCGCGGGTGTTCTGCTGAAAAGCCCATACGAGCCAAGAAAAAAAACCAAGTCTCACTCGTCTTCAAACCAACCCTCACTTCCGGATCACCACCCCACCCAGCCCGGGGTCTCACCGGCATCTAGCCGCTGCCGCTACCCCACGCTACGTAAGATGGGGACGGACGTGGACGAGACGTACCTCTCCGACCTCCTCTCGTACTCCCTCGAGCGCCTCAACAAGGAGCCCGAGTCCCTGGACAAGGAGGAGACTCGCCTGAAGGATGGGATGAGGGAGACGGCCGTGCGCAACTACAGGGCGTTCGTGGACGCGGGGGGATGCTACCAGAGCGTCCGCGACGAGGTGCGGGAGATCCAGCGCGGGTTGGAGGCGTTGCGCGGGTCGTTACCGGAGCTCCGCGCGGGATGCCAGCGTTTCGCGGGCAGAGCCGAGGAGATCTCGCGCGCCCGCGCGCTCAACCGGCGGACGCTCGCGGCGCAGGGCACCCTCTTAGATCTTTTGGAGACGCCCGCGCTGCAGGAGACCTGCCTCCGGCACGGCAACTACGACGAAGCCCTGGACCTGGAGGCGCACGTCGAGAAACTGGCGGCACTACACGCGGCGGACGTGCCCGTCGTCGCCGAGCTCGCGGAGGGGTCCAAGCGATCCTCATCGGTCATGCTGAAGCAGCTCCTGACACGGCTGCGGGGCGCCATCCAGCTCCCGGAGTGCCTCCGCGTGGTGGGATACCTCCGCCGCATGAGCGCCCTGGACGAGGTCGGCCTCAGGCGGACGTTCCTGCAGTGCCGCGAGGGCCACGTCGCGGACGCCGTCGCGGACCTCGACGACACCAACGCGTACGAGTACCTCAAGCGACTCACCGACCTGCACCGGGTTCACCTCTTCGACGTCGTCATGCAATACCGCGCCATCTTCGGGGATGGGCTCGAGGACGAGGACGCCGATTCCTCCCAGGGTGGGGGTGCCGACCAGGGTGCCGACCAAAACGATGACCTCAACATCAACACCGACGGCGGCTTACTGTACGGCTGGAGCGCGCACAGGGTCGGCACTTACCTCGCGTTGGTGGAGAAGACGCTGCCGCGAATCGACGAAGGCGGCGCTTTGGCGTCGGTGATGGAACACTGCGGGTACTGCGGCGGGTCCCTCGCGCGGGTGGGTTTGGACTTTAGGCCCATGTTACCGCCGTTGTTCGCGGATGCCGCGAACGGGATCTTCACGCGGGCGATGGACGTCGTCGCTGGGGAGTTTGAGCGGACGGTGGAGACGCACAGGTGGGTTTATTTTTTGTTTTTATTTTCCGTGCGGGTAGTCAGACTGACGACGTGTTTTGTTCACAGGTGGGCCACGGCGCCGTCGTCCGCGGCGCGGCGACAAAAAGAACGGGGCGTGGATGGAGACGAGGCGGGCGACGGCGGTGACGGTTCATCTTCCGCACCGGACCCGCCGTACGCGCTGCTCGAGCACGTCCCTGTCGCGGCGCTGACGAACGGAGTTCTCGCCGCGCTCAACGACCTCCGGCACTGCGCGCTGCCGCAGCTGAGGCAGCCGCTGGCGGATGAACTGAGGGCGTGCGTGGAGCGGTGCGCGCACGCGTTGATGCGGGTGGAGGCGCAGAGGTTCGGCGGCGGCCGGGGTGGCGCCGAGGATCCGAGCGTCGGTTCGCGATCCGCGTTTGTGGGCGCGTGCAAGGCGCTCGCTGACGTGGCGGCGCCGTACTTGGAAGGGTGCTACGGCAGGGTGTTCAAGGGTGGGGAGAAGCTGGTGGACGCGAGAGGCGCGGTGAGCGGTTTGAGAAACTCGTTCGTATCATCGGGGCTCCGAGGATGAGTCATATTGATAGTAGTCAGTCTCGCGGTTTTGTAGTGCTAATTAACGGTGTCCTACGTACTGCGCGCGACGGGGGGTACGACGCGTGCCAAGATAGCTATAGGTAGGGCTCGCGTAGCCGGGCCATCTCAAACGAAACGCCGCGACTGACGCGATACGACATATTCCTAGCTACGATCATAGACTACCGACGTCGCCGCGGGGGGGTCTTTCTTCCGTATTACATTCGGGTCTCCGCGGCGCGCGGCTCCCAGCGCGTTTGATGGGTTTCGCCGGCCTCGCCTCGAAGCGTCCGCCGCCTGCGCGCGAGATATCGGCGGCGTACACCGGGATTAATTCCCGTTTGAAGTACGCCGCGTCACGGCAGCACGGCGGGCGGCGGGCGCTTCGGGCTCGGACGCGGCGAAAAAAAAATGCCAAAAACTCTCAGAGGAGTCTCTTGATGTCTCCCTCGATGGCGAGCGGGTTCACGGTGGGCGCGTACCTGTTCACCACCTTGCCCTGCTTGTCCACGAGGAACTTCCCGAAGTTCCACTTGACGTCGTTCCCGAGGAGCGCCTCCGGCCCGGAGACCTTCTTCGCCTCCTTCATGTACTCGAACAGATCTGACGCGCCGTCGCCGTTGATCTCCACTTTGTCCATGAGCGGGAACGTCGCGCCGTAGTTTTTGGCGAACGCCTTGATCTGCTCGTTCGAGCCGCTCTCCTGCGCGCCGAACTGGTTGCAAGGAAACGCCAGAATCTCGAAGTCCTTCGACTTGTACTTACCGTACAACTCGACGAGCTCCTTGTAATTCTGGTCCGTCAAGCCTCACGCGGACGCGACGTTGACGATGAGGACCGCCTTTCCGGCGAACGTGCTCAGATCGACCGGCTTTTTGTCGATGTCCATCACCGTGAAGTCGTGGACGGTGCCCGCGGCGACGGCGGGCTTGGCGCCGCCGAAGAAGGCGCGGGGGGTGGTGTTGATCGCGCGACCGCGAGGCGCGCGGCGGACGACGCTCGCGCGGAACGCCGCCGTGGAGGCGGACATGGCCGCAGCGACCATGGTTGTGACACATAGCCGGAGTTCGTTGGATAGGACACGTCACGCGCTTTTGATCGATCCGATAGACGTCCGAAGTTTTCGATCGGTTTTTTTATGAAAAGTGTCCTACATGCTCACCAATACGACTGGTAAAACTTCCGTCCCTTGGCCTTCTCCGCCGCTTCCTCGCCCCGTTCGCGGTTCAACACCGCGAGGTCCCTCATGTCGTTTCGCAGCACCTCGGCGAGGTGCCTCGTCGCCTCTTGCTGCTCGGCGATGATCTTATCAAACGCCTGCGCCGCCGCCTCGTCAATCGGGGGCGCGTCGGCGTCGTCGTCCAGGGATCCCGGGCCCTTACCACCCGCGCCGTCCTTGCCCTTCGCGCCTCCGCTGACGACGTCGTTCGGCGACCTGTTCGCGACGACGGCGCCGCCGTTTTCGTCCGAAAAGGCAGATCCGACTGCGGGTCGGCGCCTGGCTCCGTCCGCCGCGTCGACGGCCTTCTCCGCCCGTTGAGCGGCGGCTATGGCGTCCACCCGTCGTGGCAACGAGTTGGCGCTCTTGCCCAGCGCGCCCTGGAGCTTACGCAGCCTCGCCGCGAGTTCGCGCTCCTGTTCGTTGAGCCCCTCCTGCGACGCGGGCCGGCGCGGGTACGGGTAGTTGCCGCCCTTTCCTCCGTTCGACGCGTCCACACCGCCCTGCCGCGTGTGGTAGTCAGCCTCCGCACCCTCCAGCTTACGCATCACGCGCAACAGCCTGTGCGACAACTCGGAGTGCGTCTTGGCGACCGTCTTGACCTTTTCCGCGAGTTGCGCGCCGCGGAAACGTTCGATGTCACGCGCGCGGTCCTGCACCGCCTTGAGGTACTCTCGCTGGTTCGCGAGCTCCGCGTCTTGCACCTGCGCGCGTTCGAATAGCGTCTTGAACCCGTCGCCGGGAACAGGCCACAACCCGTTGCCGTTGTGCTCGCCGCCAACCTCCTCCAGTAACTTTCTCCACTTGAGCTCGTCCACGCCAGGGGGGCGGACCCGCCGGTGCGGCTCGACGACGTTGTGAAAAAAATGCCGAAAGCGGTAATCGGGGTTGTGGGGATCCGCGTTGTACGCCGTCGCGATCGCCATCAGCTCGCGCTCGGGGACCAGCGTGCTCGGCATGCGCGCGAGTGCTTGGAGGTGCGCGCTGAGCCCAACCTTGGTGGTGAGCTGGGAGGGTTTATCGGCGGCGAGGTCCGCGTTGGGGTCCTTCGCCGCGACCGCGCCCGCGGTTCCGGAGAGGAGTCCGGAAGCCCCCGAGAGGAGTCCGGAAGCCGTCGTACCCGGTGTCGTACCCGCGGCTGCCGTCGTACCCGCGGCCGGTGTCGACGCGCCGAAGAGCGAGCCGCCGAGCGCGGGGGTACTCGCGGCGGCGGTACCCGCGGGCTTGGTCGCATCCGTCGCTCCCGCGGCAGCGCCGCCGAAGCTGAACCCACCAGAGGAAGCCCCCGCAGCCGCGGAACTCGCGCCGGCCGCGGGCGCCAAAGTCGCGCCGAAGAGCCCCCCACCCGCGGCTCCGGACGCCGGCGCGGATGCGGTCGCGGCGCCGAAGAGCTCACCACCCGCCGAGGACGCCGGCGCGGACGCCGCGGCGGCGGTTATGGCCGCGCCGCCAAAGCTGAAACTGCCGCTGGAAGTGGGCGCGGGCGCCGCGACTGTCGCACCCGCCGCTCCGAAGAGCCCGCCCGCCGCCGAGGACACCGGCGCGCCCAGCGCCAACGCACCGCCAGCCGCGGGAGCGGACGCGCCGAATAACCCGCCAGCCGCGGGGGTCGCGGCGGCAGGTGCGGCGGCTCCGAAGAGGCCGCCCGCCGCGGGCGCCGCCGCCGCCGGAGCGCCCGCACCGCCAAAGCTGAACCCGCCAGCCCCGGGTGACCCCGCCGTCGGCGTCGCGGGTGCGCCGCCGCCGAAGAGCCCGCCCGCCGCGGGCGCCGGCGCGGACGCCGCGGGCGCGCCGCCAAAGCCGAACCCGCCCGCCGTCGGCGTGGCGGGCGCGACGGCGGCTGGCGCGCCGCCAAACGAAAACCCACCCGCGGCGCCCCCCGTCGCCGCCGCGGGCGCCGCGGCGGGGGCACCGAAGAGACCGCCGCCGGGACTGGACTGTGACGCCGCGGGGGCACCGAAGAGCCCACCCGGGGAAGCCGCGGGCGCCGCGGGCGCGCCGAACGCGCCGCCGGCTGAGACGCCGAACCCGCCCGGAGTCGGCGCCGCGGCTAGTCCCCCTCCGAACCCCCCCGGAGTTGGCGCCGCGCCCGCGCCGAAGAGCCCGCCGCCGGGGCTGGACTGCGCGGGCGGTGCCCCGAAGGCCCCGGGCGTCGCGACAGGGGCGCCGAACCCGCCGGGCGTCGCCGCGGCGGCCTGACCGAACAAACCGCCGCCGCTCGCCGGCGCGGACTGTCCGAAGGCGACGCCACCCGCGGGTGCGCCGAACCCACCCGGTGTCGTCTGCGCGGGCGCGCCGAAGGCACCGCCTCCCGCGGCGGGTGCACCGAACGCGCCGCCGCCCGCGGCCGGTGCGCCGAACGCGCCTGGACCAGCCGCGGGGGCGCCGAAGCCGCCGGGGCTGGACTGCGCCGGAGCTCCGAAGCCGCCGCCGGGGCTGGATTGCTGCGCGGGGGCTCCAAACGCGCCGCCCCCCGCGGCCGCGCCGAAGGCACCCCCGCCCGCGGGTGCACCGAACGCGCCCGGTGTCGTCTGCGCGGGCGCGCCGAAGGCACCGCCTCCCGCGGGTGCGCCGAATCCTCCTCCGCCGCCGCCGAAGGGACTACTCGACGGAGACGCCGCCGCGCCGAACCCGCCCCCCGCGGGCGCGCCAAAGCCGCCCGGGCTGGACTGCGCGGGCGCACCGAAGCCGCCGCCGCCGCCGCCGCCCGCGGGTGCGCCGAAGGCACCGCCGCCCGTTGGCGTGGACGGCGCACCGAACGCGCCGCCGGGTGCACCCGCGGGCCGACCGAACGCGCCGCCTCCCGCGGGTGCGCCGAAAGCGCCGCCCCCCGCCGGGCTCGGCGCTCCGAACGCGCCGCCCGCTGACGGCGAGGGCGCACCGAACCCTCCTCCTCCCGCCGCGGGCGCGCCGAACCCGCCAGACGTGGGCTGCGCGGGCGCGCCGAATCCACCACTCGGGGGCGTCGCCGCGGGCGCGCCAAAGCCGCCGGATGCGGGCGCGCCGAATCCTCCGCTCGCGGGCGCTCCGAACCCTCCGCTCGGGGGCGTCGCCGCGGGCGCGCCGAAGCCGCCGGGCGCGGGCGCGCCGAAGCCGCCCGGCGCCGCGGGCTGCGCGCCGAATCCGCCACCCGCGGGCTGCGCGCCGAAGGGCTGCGATGGGGTGATCGGTGGGACGGGGCGACGGTCAGCTCGCAGATCTACACGACGAGGGATGAAAAGATGACAGTGCGGGGCGGGGAGAGATCAGGGATGACTCGCGGGAGTGTGTACTCACCGAGCTCTGCGGCTGCTGGGCACCGAACGCGGGCGTGCCGCCGCCGCCAAAGGGCTGCGATATCGGAAGGGGACGGGGGCGATGGTCAGGTGGGACGGGATGGGTCGGGCCGGGCACGCGCGCGCGGGGCTCGAGGTTTTCATCATTCAGAGCGAGAGAGGCGGTCGGTTTGAAATGGCGGGGCGGGCCAAAGACGGCGGGGCGGGGACTCACCGACGCGGCTCCTCCGCCACCGAACATCGCGCTCGCTCCTACGTCACTCCGACAACAAGGCGAGGTTCGATGATGCTACGCCGCTCCCACCGGAGAGACGCGCGTTGTGTCTGGCGACCACCGGCGGCGAATCCTGCAGTCTCTGAGTCTCCCGCCTACCAGCAGTCACTGCATCGATCGCTGCACCCTCTGCTCGATTTTGATGGCCCTTTTCCGGCTCGTATGTGTTTTTAGTATGAACTCGTGACTTGTTAACCATAATTGATATTTTTTTGAGTGTCCAAACAGTGAATCGCATGGACTCACAATTGAGCGAAACAAAAAAAATCCTGGATGTTACAATTTCTCTGTTTCCTATTTGGCCCGCTCCATGACTCAAGAATGCCGGTCTAAAACTCCCCGGTTCCCAGTTTGGTCACTGCGAAAATCAGCCCTCTCCGAGAAAAAAGCGTTTCCTTTCTCAAGACGAGCCGCGGCCTCGAAGGCATTCCTCGCAGCACACCGCGGCGCTTCCCACCGGCCAACACCGACGGAAACGCGAAGGATGGTCCCCGAGGGATACGGCACCTCCAACCAGGAGAACCCGTTCTTCTCGCGCGAGATGCCCAAGCCCCCCGAGCCGCGGCACCACACCGCCACCCACTACGGCGCGGTCCCAGGTTTCATCAGCAGCGGACACGCGTCCGACGCGGGCTCGACCCGCGCCAGCGACGCGGGCAGCGGTAACGAGGGCAAGGCGCCCTTCGGCAGGGGCGGCGCGACCGTCCACGGCAACGCCGTCCTCGCCAACCGCAAGAAGCCGTACAAGTCACTCGGCTGGTCCCTCATCGCGGTGCGTGCCGCGCCCCCCGATCGACGACGTTTACGTTTTTTAGCCGCGGGCCGCGGCCCGAGGCCGCGGCGCGTCGTGAACCCACATCCCACCGAGTATCCACCCACGAAACCGCACGTGATCTGACGCTCACCATCCCACACCCTCTTCATCGCAGGCTGCCGCCTCCGGCATCCTCATCGCGTGCATGGTGGCCGCGGCGGTCATCCCGTACGCCACCGTCGGACCCGATCACGACGTGTCCACGGATACCGAGAACCTGATGCACGAGCACATGGCCTTCTCGTTCGATTCCAAGGGCATGCGCGCCAAGAACGGACACCGCGCCGCCGCCGTCCCCGGCATCGACGAGGTCGCCGCGCTCGCCGAGTCCGACGCCGAGGTTCCCTCCGTCGTCACCGTGGACCTCAGCGACGCGCTCAAGACGGATGTCGAGGTTGATTCCTACAAACCCGGAGTCCCGCTCGACGCCAAGGCTGCCGCCACCCTCGACGACCAATACCGCCGCGAGTCCGCCAGGGACCCCAACGCGGCGGTCGCGGCCGTCGCTCCCCGGCCACTCAAGGTGCCCACGCTCGGGAGCCACGACCGCCGCCGCTCCGAAAAGCGCTCCGCTCGTCACCATTCTCACCACGAGAAGAAGACTGAGGAGAAGACTGAGGAGACTAAGGTTCAGCCCCCGCGCAGCTCCTACAAGATGCCCATGCTCGACTGGCCCCGCGACGTGAACTTCAACGGCGAGGCTATGCTCGCCGCCGAGGCTGAGCGCACCGGCACCATCCCCGACGGCTGGCCCTCCAAGCTCGTCGTCGTCCCGGCTGTCTACAACGAGTGGGACATGCCCGAGGGCGCCACCGTCCCGGACGTCGTCCCAGCGTGGGCGCGACCGACGTACGGCAAGAACAAGTACACCATCGGCCCGCTGTACCAGCGACGGTTCGAGTCCAAGCCCAACTTTGTGCCCAACCACTCGTACGAGACTGGCGTCTTTCTCAAGTTTATCATCGACAACTACGACCAGCTCCCCGACGTCACCGCGTTCGTCCAGGCTGATTTCGATCGCGTCGTCGACGATGCCATGGAACGCCTCGATGCGATCGAGGCGCAGGCTGAGAAGGTGACCTACCAGCCCCTCGGCGTGGACCTCGCGAAGGACTCCAAGCTCGGCGAGGAGGGCGAAGAAGGACCCGTGGCTAACCCCAAGCCGCAGATGAACTACGTCGAGCGATCCCCGGTTGAGCTGGTGGAACGCTGGAAGGATCTTCAGTGGGGCTGGGACGAACTCATCCACGACGAGAAGATGGGCGGCAGCGTCGGCCACCTCTCACGGTGCTGGCGCCACATCGCGCAGCAGTTTGTGCCCACCAAGACTGCCGACAGCGGCGACTCCGCCACCGAGGAGGAGGAGCTCGAGAAGACCCCGGTGACAGTCGCCGGCTACCCCGGCCTCAACTTTGCCATGTCCAGGGAGCAGATCAAGAGCGTGCCCCGCGAGAAGTGGCGCATGGTCTACGACAACCTCGTCATCAAGGGCGAGTGCGTCCCACGGCCCGCGGGCGAACCCCGCGACGACATCCGCGACAAGTTTGATCTCGCCGTCACCCTCGAGCACTTCCCCCACGTGGTTTTCGGCGGGAAGCAGCTCGACGACAAGGACGAGGGCAGGTGCTGCGGCGACGAGTGCGTGCTCCGCGACGCCGCGTGCGACGCCATCGCCGCCGCCAAGAAGGCTGCCAAGAAACACTCCAAGCACTCCAAGAAGACTGACGACGAGGACGCGAGCGAGCTCGGCAAGCACCACCACTCGCGCAAATCCGAGATGAAGAAAGCGGCCGAGGAGTCCGAGGAGCAAGACACCGAACGTTTCGAGGCGCACATGGCCGAGGTTGCCTCCAAGCTGGCGCGCTACAACGGCTGGGACGTGCAGCTCCTCACCGCCGTCAAGCAGCCCCCCGCCGAGACGAAGCCCGAGAAGGCGTCCGCGTCCCTCGGAGCCGTCCCGGTTTTCACCGCCAAGAAGGACCCGACTCCCGAGCTCAACGCGCACAAGGTGACCGCCAAAGCCGCGGCCAAGCCCGTCGAGCCCAAGAAGCCGGCGTCCAAGACCACCAAGGCGACCAACTGGGAGGCTGTGACCAAGCAGGCGCACAGCTTTGACGAGAATGAACGCGCCAACCGCGTTCGCGAAGCGGCGGCTAACCAGGAAGCCATCGACAAGTCCATGTTCGACGCCGCGTTCGCCGCCGCCGATCAGGAGGTGGAGACTGCCGAGAAGGAGCTCAAGAAGGATGTCGAGCGCATCGAGGAGCTCGAGAAGCGCCTCGCCGAGGCTGAGGAGAAGGCGAAGGGTGCCGAGAAGGCTGAGAAGAAGTACGAGAAGAAGTACAAGAAGGTCAAGGCGGAGGCCAAGGCGGCGTCTGAGTTTACGGAGAAGTTCACGGAGGAGGCGGATGACGCTTTCCCCGCCGCGGATCTGTCCATGTCGGCTGAGGACCTGGACAAGGCGGCGGCGAAGGCCAGGGAGGCGCGCATCGAGACTAGGCGGGAGCAGCGCATGGCCGAGAGGCAGGGTGCTCGCGCCTCCAACCGGGTGTAAACTTGTACCTAAGACTCTTAAAACGCGTTTCTTTTAATGATCAGATTGCATAAATCTAAAACCGTCCCGTCTCGACTCGTCACTCTCACGCGTCCGACAACGTCAGCCTCGGGCAGATGTTCATGCTCTGCAGCTCCTGGAACAACAGCTTACACGCGTACGGCAGCTTCAGCGCGCTCACCGTCCCGCCGTCCGCGCACTGCTGGCACAAGTTGCGACCGGTGCCGTGGTGATGATACCCGAGCAGCCCGCAGTTAGTGCACACCTGCGCCTCGAACTGATCGCTGCTGATCATCAACCGCTCCAGAATCAGCATCGCCGCGCCGTACCCGATCAAACAATCGCGCTCCATCTCCCCCAAACGCAAACCACCGTCCCTCGCTCGGCCCTCGGTGGGCTGCCTGGTCAGAACCACCCTCGGGCCCCGGGCCCGCGCGTGCATCTTATCGAGAACCATGTGTTTCAACTTTTGGTAATACACCGGACCCATGAAGATGTACGCAACAAGCGGTTCACCAGTGATGCCGCACTGCATCAAGTCCTTGCCGTTGTAACTGAATCCGTTGTCCACCAGCACCTCGGATATCGAAGTCACGGAGTCGCCGCCGAACGCCGTTCCGTACTTGAACTCTCCATCCTGTAAACCAGCCTTGCCCCCCAACAGCTCGATCATCTTCCCCACCGTCATGCGACTGGGAAACCCGTGGGGGTTCATGATCAGATCCGGGCATATCCCCCGTTCGCTGAAGGGTAAGTCAGCCTGCTCCACGATGGTGCCGCACACGCCCTTCTGCCCGTGCCTGGATGAAAACTTATCGCCAACCTCGGGGCGGCGCGTGTGTCGCACCAGGCACTTCACGTTGAACTGCCCTTCGTCGGACATCGTCAACATCACCTTATCCACCACGCACGATTCACCCGCCGGGCCTTTGTACGACTGCGCGGTGGGCCTGTAGAAAGAGTCGGGCATCGCCTGCGGGTTGGGCAGCGGATCTCGGGTGTTACCGGGGCTCTGCTTATTCACGTACACATCCCCCGGCACGATCTTCTCGCCCACCGCGGCGATGCCGTCCTTGTCCAGGAGCCGGTGCCGCCCGTTGGGTCCAGCCTGCGCGGCAGTCGGGGGTACGATGCGGTCCTGGGTCCTGTTTGAATACTTCTTGATGGTGCACCCGTACTTGCGTAAAACGACGCAGCGACCGAACCCGCGATCTAAGGAAGCTCTGTTCATGACGATGGCGTCCTCGATGTCGTACCCAGAGTAGGACATGACCGCCACGCACGCGTTCTGACCGGCTCCGAGCCTGTCGTAACCGATCAGCTCGATGGTTTTGGTCTTCACGATTGGTTTCTGCGGGTACACCAGCAGGTACATCAGCGTGTCCATGCGGTTGAGCTGGTTAAACGCGATGTTTCCCATCGCCTGCTTACCCATCGCGCACTGGTAGGTGTTACGCGGGGACTGGTTGTGGTGCGGGTAAGGGATGATCCCGGCGCACACGCCGAGGAGCGTGAACGGTTCAATCTCCAAATGCGTCGTCTCCTCCGTGATCTCGCTCTCGTACAGCGCTGTACACAAAACACGTCGTCAGTCAAATCGCCCATATAGACAGAAATATAAAAGATAAACTCACCGATGTACGAATTGTTCTCCTCGTTCACGTCCAGGTACTCCACTAAACCGTTCGTCAGGAAGTGGTTGAACGTCCACTTGTTCGCCTTGAGCGCATCGAGGTGCGTCTGCGTGACGAGCAAGTTGCCGTGTTCGACGATGAGTAGAGGCCTGCACACGCGCCCGCCGTCGGACGCGATGTACACGTGCCCGGCTGTCGTGTGCACGGATACAAACTCTCCCACCCTCCCTCGGCGCCGCAACAGACGAAAGTCGGAGGCGAAGCGCGCGGGATGCTGGTGGACACCCAGGATGTGACCGTTGAGGAACACGATCGCGCTGCCCGGCGAGTGCAACTCCTGCCCCGTCAGCAGCAGCAACGGCTCCACGCCGAGAAAGTGCGCCAGTTCCCGCAAGGGTTCCTCCTCGTCGTCGGTGGTGACGTGGGTCATGAGCGCCAGGTTCTTGACCAGGCCGCACGATTCACCCTCCGGGGTATCGGACGGGCAGAGCATGCCCCACTGCGAGGGCTGCAGCGCGCGCGGGCCGGATACCTTACGGGTCTTTTCAAACTGAGACGTGATCCTCGTCATCATGCCGAGCGCGGATATGAACGACAGCCTGGACAGCACCTGCGTCACCCCTTTGCGCTCCATCCTGAACCGCTTCACCGTCCAGTTCCCACTCGAGATGGCGTGCTCTAAACCGTTCGAGAGGGTATCCTGCCGAATGCACTTGATGATGTCGAACTGAGTGGCGCGGTTACTCTTGCTCAGCACCGCATCCGCCTGTCGCTTCAGATCCGCGTTTAACCGTTTGAAGCAGTCCTCAAACAGCAGCGCCAGCAACTGCCCCGCGAGCTCCAACCGTTTGTTCCCGTAGTAGTCCTTATCGTCAACCTGCGTCGGGTCCACCATGGCGTGCAGTATGCGCCGGATCATAACCTGAAAAACACAAAGTTTGTATGGGCAAACGGTGAGAGAACAAAAAAACACTCACCGCGACGTAGGCGCATTTTTGCCTAAAGTCGTACGCTGGAACGGGCACGTGCGCCAACACCACGCCCGCCAATATGTCCCTCGCCTCGTCAACCTTGTTCCGCTTGTTCCGCGCGTACTTCCACGCCGTGGACATGCGAACCTTCGCGCCGCAGTACTCGAGCGCTTGCTGCTGCGTGAAAATGGCGAGCGCTGAGCACTCAAGCAGCGACGGCGCCAGGAGCGACGCGTACGCGGTGTCCGGCCCGACCATCTGCACAGCCTCCTGGTCGCTCTCGCATCCCATCGCCTTGAGCGCGACCATGATCGGGATCTCGTCCGTGAACGTGTTGTGGCGGAGGTAGAGTTTGCCGTGTTTGACCACGATGTTAGTCCGCGACTTGCGCTCGTGCGTGCTCGACGTGACGCTCGCGCCAACCTCCCCTTTGTTGTCTATTTCTATGATGATCCTGTTCTTGCTGAGCTGTTCCTGGATCAAGATCACCTTCTCCGTTCCTTTGACCACGAAGTATCCGCCCGGGTCGAGCGGGCACTCCCCTAGCCTCGCGAGTTGCTCCTCGGATTTCCCCGTCAAGATGCAACGGCTGGACCGGAGCATGAGTGGTATCCGTCCGATGGTCACGCCCCCTACGCCGTTCTTGGCGGTGTTGGTGACGATCTCCTTACCCCGCGTGTACTCCACGTCCACGGTGACCGGCGCCGCGTAGGTCATGTCCCGCAACCGGCACTGCTGCGGCGTGATGTCCTCGACGATGAAATCTTCCTCCACGGATGGCTTGCCGACGTGGATGTTGGTGTACTTGAGGTAGAAGTTGGGGTCGGTGTCGCACGTGACTTTTTCGTTCGCCTTTGCTGCGATGATCTTCTTGATCTCCTCGTTGATGAGGTAGTTGAACGAGTCGATGTGCTGCCGGACGAGGCCGCGAACCTTGAGGAACGCGGGGAGGAGCTCGAACTTGTCCTTCAGGGTCTTGATTGGAGCGTTCAGCGTCGCCGGGTCGCCCTGGAGGCAGTCGGGGACCCAGTCGGGGTGGTGGACCCCGGGTCTGATCTCGCCCTTGTCGAAGGCGCGCATGCGCACCTCGACGGGGGGATCGGCGATCGCGTCGTCCGCCATCGCGCCTCACGCGACTATCGCCCCCTGTGTTGGTTCAACCCTCCCGGAAAAGTACAAGTGCGCCGTGCCCTAAGATTCCGTCGGCGGGCACCTCCCCCACAGCCGCCGACAGACCTTCGAGGACCCGAGACGGTCACAAAGGCGCGAACGATCTCGCGGGCGATGTGTTCGACCGCTAGGAACGTTCGCGGCTCCCCTGCGCCGCGCGTAGTGCCCTCTGCGCCACCGCCGCCAGTACTGGTAACTACCGCCGACAAATTGAACGGAGGTCGACCGGCCTGACACGGCCTGACACCCGCGTGTCCCGGTGACGGGGTCGTTGTTACTGCAAAGTTTACTGCTCATCAGACAGCGTTCGCCCGCGACGCAGAAGGGGCGCGCGATGGGCGACGCGGGCGACGAGGAGGCGAGCGAGACCGTCGCCGACCTCCCCCGCTTCGAGGCTGATGCCGAGGCGGTCAGGGAGGCGGACCTGAGAGCCGCGGCGGCGGCGACGGCCGCTCGAGATGGGGTCCCGCGAGATGGGGTCCCGAGGCTGGGCAACGGCAAGCCGAGGATCACGACCACCGCGCCGTGGGCGATGGGCGCCGGGCGACCCGCGCCGCCCGCGAGGCAGCGACGCACCGCCGCGCCGTGGGCCCCGCCCGCGCCCGGGAAACCCGGAACCAGCCCCACGAAGCAGTCAGCCGTCGGTCTCGGCTCCATGCCTACGATGGGCAAATCGCTCCCTCCGCATCAGTGCGCGACCACCACCACCGCGCCGCCTCCACCCCCGCCGCAGGCGTTCCTGGACAGCTGCCCGGGTCTCTCCGACAGACACAGCAGCCTGCGCGTGGAGGCCATGTCCTACGGGTCCCTTTTCGGCGGTGTGGACACAGCTGTGCGGCGCGACGGATGCCCACCATGCCCGGTGGTGGTGCCCGTGTTCCAGAGGACGTACTGCTGGACGGAGCAGCAGGTGGCGGGGTGGTGGAGGGACGCGTTCATGGGCGGCGAGAAGGAAGGCGACGCTAAACCCAAGCCCGCGGCGGATAGGCTCGCGCACGGCACCGGCCGATGCCTCTTCAGGAGGGTGATGACGGAGGGTGATGGCGGTGACGGGTCGGGCAGTTCCGGGAGTCAGTCCGTCAATCAGTCGTTGCTGTGCCTGGACGGGCAGCAGCGGTCGACGACGACGCAACTGGCGCTCGCCGCGGTGAGAGACGCGGCGCTCGGACTGGACGACGACGCGCTGGTACGTCGGATCGAGGACGCGCTGTGGGAGACCGGCGACGACGTCCTCGAGTGGATCCAAGCGGCGGCGAAGACTCAGACGAATACGGGCGGTGACTCTGGACTCACTCTGGACTCGAGTCCGTACGTCGAGGGGGCGCGCCCGCCGTTTAGAAGCAGGTTCGTCCCGTCGTGGGTGGACCGCGCGCCGTTCCTGGAGTGCATCGCCGCCGGTGCGGTGCACCACGCCGCGGGTACGCCCTTGACGTATTCGCCGGCCACTTTGTCTACGTTTATGGGCCGGGCCAAGTTGTTGCTCGACGCTAAAGCCGCGGAACTCGTGGACCTACACGATCGAACTCGATCGATCGAACGGCTCGCCGCCGCGGTCGACGCCGCGCTCGTGGGTACTAAGCTGATATACATCGAGGTCAAGGGTGATGACGTGGATTTGGCGCAGGCGTTCCAGTGGCTCCAGGAGAAGAGCCTGTTCGCGGGAAGTATCCTATGGAACCCAACCCCCGGGGTTGACTTCGCGGCTTGCGACTTGGTACGCAACGCGTTGGTATCCACCACGCTCAGCCTGCCCCTTCGTGAACAGGAGGCGAGGTACGTGGCGATGTGGCTGGATCCGCTGCAACGGCGGGTGAAGGACGGAGGGTCACCCGCGGCGTTTGACGCGTTGTTGAACGCGTTTCTCGACGCCGAGGACGCGAGACGAGAAAAGTGGGCCAAAGAGGAGCGCGGGGCTTCTGAAACAAGCGCCAAGGGCGCCGCCATCGCCGCGTTGAGGGCCGCGTCGACGCGGGCGAGTGCGTTGGCGGCGGACGGTGTGCCGGTGGGTCCGCGGTACGTATCGGCGACGGAGCGGGACCTCGGCGCGATGATGGCGTCGGACGCGGTTCCGGAGAAGTTTAAGAAGGGCGCCGGGCCGGGGTCGCCGATGTGGGTGTACTGCAGGTTCAGGAGCTACGTCGAGGAGGTGGCGCTGGGGGTGTCCGGGGTGGACCCGGGCACGAGGAAGGCGAAGAAGCGGGGGAAGCCGAGGAACTTTGACATGACCACGTCCGCGCCGCCGCCAGAGGAGGAGGAGGAGGAGGAGGAGGAGGAGCAGGAGAAGGTTTCGGGGATCAGCGACGGCGACGGGCTGTGGGGAGGTGTGGATGGCGCGCGCGACGAGGGCGAGGACGGCGGTGACGCGGTGCCAATCACGGATGAGGTGACGCGTGTGGTTTTGGCCAGGGTGGTTGAGTTCGCGGAGGGGAACGGACACTTTGAGTAGGAGTGAACGATGACGTGCAATCAAAAATCGTAGACTAGTTTGAACGCGTACGCAAGTAAGAGCTGAAGCGTCGTCTCCACCTTCTAATCTGTAGCAAGCGCGGGCAGCAACGTGAGATGACACTATGTGTTTATGCACACATTGGCTGACAAGCAGGTCCAATGTGAGGTGTTCACGCAGCTGCCCGCGCTTAAAACACGATCGTGACCACATCGTGAAGCAAGAAGGTGGAGGAAACAAATGCTGGTAACTTCAGCTCGTACTTACGCGGCGTTTGAACTCGTGCACAAGGATGGGCTGAAGCGTCGTCTCCACCTTCTGATCCGTCGCAAGCGCGGGCAGCTGTGTGACGCAGGGTTAATTAGACGATCACATTGAGGACAAAGCCTACAATGTGATCCATCCACGCAGCTGCCCGCGCTTACCATGCTCAAAAAATGTTCGAAGCAGCTGATCAGAAGGTGGAATCGTGGCAGGCTTCAGCTCATACTTACGCGCGAGTCGGGCGGCGGATCAGTCCATCTCGTCCATGTCCTGCACCACGATCTTCTTCGGCTTCTCCCCAATCGCGGGCGTCGCCGGGACGGACGTTTTACCGAGGATGGCGCTCACCCTCTGCGACGTCTCCGGATCGATCGTCCGTTGCGGGAGCTTGTTCGCGTCGTCGCCGCCCACGAGAAACTTGGAGTCGCCGGCGGCTCTCGCCTCCCTCCTGTGCACCGCGTCCCTCTGCGCGTCGGGCGGTAGGTTGGGATACTTCCCGAGCCTCTTGGCGCGTCGCTGGTGTGCCGCGCTGGTGTTCATGACGAGCCCCGCGGCTTCCTCTTCCGTGAGCCCTTCGTCGCCCGCGGCGCCGAGCATGGCCTTGTCCGTGGTGTGCTCGTCGTCTGACACGTCGTCGGCGTCTTCCATGAGCATCGGCTTCTTCGGCCCGATCCTGTTACCGCACGAGCTGTACCCGCCGGTGCCGACGCCGAGCCCCGACAGCTCGTTCTCGTTCGTGGGACCGAGGCCGATGGTATCCTGTCCCTTGAGCGCCTTGACCTCTTCCCACGACATCTGCGGCGTCCTGTACGTCTCGAGGTATTTGCCGCCTTCGCGCCGGAACACGTCGAGGTATTCCTCAACCTGAAAAAACACAAAGTTCGTACAGGCAAACAGTTAGAGAAGAAAAAAAACACTCACCTGGCCCCGGATAGCCTTCGGGTACCGCAGTAACAGGTCCAGCTCACCCGCGTCCATGGCGAGCAGCTTGTCCATGATGGGCTCCGGTAAGTGCGGGAAGTGGTCGGAGATTCGCTCGCGCATCCACTCGTAGAAGTAGTAGTACTTGGACCGCGGGCGCACGTACTCGGGGGCGTTGGCCCACTTTTCCGTTTCTGTGAATAAAACACGACGTCATTCCAATTGCCCATACGACAATTAAAAGAAACTTACCCAGCCACTCCACCGTGGCGCCCGCGCCTTCGTCGATGAGGACACCGCGAGGCTTGGTGGGGAGGTAGCGCTGCGCGGCGGCGCGGCACCGCGCGGAGTAGTCGCGCCTGTTCGGGTCGAGCGCGCACGCGCGGCGCCACTCCACCGCCGCGGCGACGCCTGTTAACAAAACACAACGTCATTCAAATTGCCCATACGAGAAGTAAAATAAACTTACCGGAATCCACGACTAGGTCCTCCGTCCGGCCTCCTTCGCCCGCGCGCGATAGCACCACCCGGCCGACCCCGCGCGTCGTGAGGTGCGTGCGATTGGCGCCCGTGCGATCGGCGTTGGACCGCCGCGCGTTGACGTCCACGCTGCCTTCGCCCATCGTCGTGGTGCTGTTCTTCCACGAAGATTTGGTGACGTCGTCGTAGGATTTATCTGTACGGGCATTTACCGTCGGGTCGTCGGCGTCGACGTCGCCGTCGAGGGCGCACGGGTTGAACTCGGGGTGGTAGACGTCGAGTTCACCGGCGTTGGCGACGGCGCCCGCGGCTTCGAGCGCGGCGGCGTGCATCGCGCGCGCCGCCGCCGCGCGTCGAGCCGTCTCCGTGATGGCGATCGGCACGTGGTTGTCGAGCTCGTGAAGCGATCGAAGCGGAACCGCGGCGTCGGCGTCGAAAAGTTCCCACTCGCTCGAGCTCGGGACGTACGACAGCGCGGACCTGGCGTCGCGTAACGCCTGTTCGTAACGCCCGCGTCGCATGTACGCTCTGGCGCGGACGGACGCGAGGAAGAACTTGGCGCGTCGGCCGCCCAGCCCCCCAGCGGCGAGTTTAGCCTGTGAGAGTTAAAAAAAACACGACGTCAGATCGCTCTAATTGCCCATACGGAAATAGAAATAAACGCACCGCCGAGTCGTTGGATCGGTCTGCGCCGTCCACCCCCGCGGTTGCTGCGCTTGCGATCCATGCCGCGATCATCTCGTCCCTCCACTCGCGTTCGTGCCCGACGCCGCACTCCTCCAGCACGGCTGTGAGCTCGAGTTTGGACATGCGTTGGTCGTCTGGCCTGACGGGTTTGAGTAGCCGGCCCTCTCGGGCGGATGTCGCGAATGGCGACGGCGACTCGGCTTCGCACACGGCGTCGGCCCAGTGCTCGCATACGAAGCGGAGTGGGAGTTTGGATGCGACGTCGCGGAGCTCGATGTGCGCGGCGCGCGCGTCGGACTTGCCGTCCTCGCCGCGCGTGTTGCACGTCGCGAGAGCTTTGCGCAGGGCGTCGCACGCCTCGTCGAGCCGCGGGGGGTCCAGTCGCGTCAGCGCTCGTGCTTCCCAGAATCGAGCCTTTGTGAGGAGCTTGAGCTGCTCGGCGCGGGACGACCCGGGGCCGCCGGGCTGCGCGTCGCTGTGGAGATGCACCTTGAGCGCGTCGGCGGCGCGTAAGGCGTCGAGGCACGCGTGGTCGTACTGCACGCCGCACTTGAAGAGCGCGATGCTCCTGTTGCACAGCAGCCTGGGCAGGAGATCCCACGCCCACCCTTCCTTCGGGACGGATCCCTCCAGCACGAGGCATATCGCGCGCGCGTACTCGTCCCTCGCGTCGCACCACTTGCCCTCCTTGGCGAATTTGTCGCCGACGCGCTTGACCGCGTTGGCGTCGTTCTCAGCCGCGGTCTTGGGCTGCCGCGGCGGGCGCGGGCGGCCGGTCCCGTGCTCCATGGTAATGAGGCGCTATCGAGGTGGGCGTTATCGAGGCATCGGAAAACGCCTCTCGGATCGATCGATGCGACGGCGGGGTGAATCATTTCGCAGCCTGAAGTACATTCGTATGACTGTCAGTTATGGCATTTGAGCTTAATTCAGTGGAACCTTCTAACCGGTTGGCGTACGATTTGTAATTCGTCTATTAGCCATCTCCGTTTTGGTTTTTTGGGCACCCAGCAGTTCGAAAAAAGGGGTACAGCGATCGGCGACGCCTCAGATCTACCGGTTGGCCCTAGCCCGGCACCCGCGTGGCGATCGCCGTTTAGCTCGTTCGAGTCATCCAAGCCGGAGCGATGGGCGACGATGCGCAGCTCGCGCAGCTGAGCGCCTGCCTCCAGCAGTCGCTCTCGCCCGACCCCGCGGTCAGGACGCAGGCTGAGCAGTTCCTGAAGGACGGCAGCGTCCAGCCCGGGTTCCCGATGCTGCTCATGCGCCTGCTCGCGTCCGAGGGCAGCGACGCCGCCGTGCGACAGGGCGCCGCGGTCACGTTCAAGAACCTCGTCAAGAACAACTGGGTGGAGAAAGAGGCGGACGTCGTCGGAGCCCCCGCGCCCTACTCCGTCGCCGCCGGCGAGAAGGAACAGGTTCGCGCGATGCTCGTCGGGCTCATGCTCGGCGCCCCGCGGCTGGTCCAGGCGCAGCTCTCCGAAGCCTTGTCCATCGTCTCCGCCGCCGACTTCCCCGATCGATGGCCGGGGCTACTCCCCGAGCTCATCCAGCGCATGGGCACCCCAGGCGCGCGCGACTTCAACGCCGTCGTCGGAGTGCTCACCACCGCCAACACGATCTTCAAGCGGTACAGGCAGGCGTACAAGAGCGACGAGCTGTACAAGGAGCTCAAGTACGTCCTCGACACGTTCGCGGGACCGCTTCTGGTGCTTCTGAAAGAGGTGAGCGCGGCGATCGATTCGAACGCGGGTAACCTGGAGTTGCTGGTCAACCTGTTCAAGTGCCTGCGGCTCATCTGCCGCGTCTTCTACTCGCTGAATAGCCAGGAGTTACCCGAGGTGTTCGAGGACAACATGGACGCGTGGATGGGGGAGTTTCACAAGTTTTTGTGCTACGATAACCCGCAGTTGGCGGCGGTGGACAACAAGGACAGGGAGAAGGCTGGCGCCGTGGACCAGGTCAAGGCGGCCATCTGCGACAACGTTAACCTGTACATCGAGAAGAACGAGGAGGAATTCCAACGGTTCCTCCAGACGTTCGTGCAGGACGTCTGGACCTTGCTGACGAAAACCGGGCTGGAGCCCAACAAGGACCACCTCGTCACCTCAGGCGTCAGGTTCCTCACCACGGTGGCCAACAGCGTCCACCACCAGCTCTTCGCGGGGGGCGATACCCTGCGACAAGTCTGCGAGTCCATCGTCATCCCGAACCTGCAGTTCAGAGAGGACGACGAGGAGCTCTTCGAGTCCAACCACGTGGAGTACATCCGCCGCGACATCGAGGGCAGTGACAGCGACACCCGAAGGAGGGGCGCGTGCGAGCTCGTCAAGGGCCTCACCGCCAAATTCCCCGAGGTGATGACACAATCCGTCAGCGGCTACGTCACCGCGCTGCTCGGCCAGTACGCGGCGGACCCACACAACGCCTGGAAAGCAAAAGATGCCGCCGTGTACCTCGTCATCTCCCTCGTGGTCAAGTCCAAGAGCGTGGTCAAGGGTGCCACCGAGACGAACGATCTAGTCAGCATTACCGACTTTTTCACGCAGCAAATCGCGCCCGAGCTCGCGAGGGCGGCGTCGGGCGACGCCGCGGGCGGAACAGGCCGCCACGTCCTGTACGCCGACGCCCTCAAGTTCCTCACCATCTTCCGGTCGCAGATCCCAAAGCAAATGACGGTCCAGGCGCTGCCGGCGGTGGTCACTTTGTTGGCTTCTCGGGAAAACGTGGTTCACACCTACGCGGCTAACGCGCTGGAGAGAACTCTGACCGTCCGTGACCACCCCCCTGTCGGTTCACCCCCTGGCACCAGGTCCACGCTCCGGTACACCCCGGGTGATATCCAGCCGTACGCGCAGCAGATGCTCCAGAACCTGTTCAACGTCTTCGCGATGCCGGACAGTTCCGAGAATGAATACGCGATGAAGGCGACGATGCGACTGATTTCTTTCATGGGCGACTCGATCAAGCCCATCGCGGGTGTGTGCCTCGAGCGACTCAGTGGGATGGTCATGGAGACGTGCAAGAACCCGAGGAACCCGACGTTCTCGCACTACCTCTTCGAGTCCGTCGCGGCGCTCGTCAAGGCTGGCGCGGGCGACCCGGGGCTCATCGCCACCTTTGAGCGGCTACTCTTTCCACCGTTTCAACACGTGCTGCAGCAGGACGTGGTCGAGTTTGCGCCGTACGTGTTCCAGCTCCTGTCGCAGATGATCGAGTCGCACCCGAGTGTGCTGCCCGGCAGTTACATGGGCATCTTCCCCGCGCTGCTGGTGCCGATGCTGTGGGACAGGAGCGCGAACGTCACGCCGCTGGTGCGTCTGCTCGAGGCGTACCTTCGCAAGGCTCCGAACGAGGTGCACGGCGCGGGCCACATCCAGGGTATCTTAGGCGTGTTCCAGAAGCTCGTCAGCAGCAGAGCTCAGGACCACCACGGGTTCTTCATCCTCAACGCGTTCGTCGAGGCGTTGCCCCTCCCCGCGTGGGCGGACAAGCTCCCGGCGATCTGGGGCATCCTCTTCCAGCGGCTGCAGTCGAGCAAGACGACCAAGTTTTCCAAGTGCTTCGTCGTGTTCATCTCCTTACTCGCCGCCAAGCACGGCGTCGTCGCCGTCACCGAGTCCATGGCCAAGGTACAGCCCGGCATCTTCGAGATGGTGCTCACCGGCGTCGTCACCGAGGCCATCGCCAACATCTCGGGCACGGTGGAGGAGAAGGTTGTCGCCGTCGCGGGGGCCAAATTTCTGACGGAGTGCCCCGCGGTGCTGGCGCAAGACACCGCCTGGGCCAAGCTTCTGACCGCCGTCGTGACCATGATGGAGCGGCCCGCGGAGCACAAGGGCGAGGAGGACCTCGACGCGGAGGCTGAGGAGGCGGAGGCGCGGGCGGGATACTCCGCGGCGTACAACGCGCTGCGGCAGGCGGCGAGGACGGAGACGGATCCCGTGCCGGCGGTGGCCGACCCGAAGGTGAACCTGGCGATCGCGCTGGCGGCCGTCTCGGCGACGCAGCCGGGACGGATCGGGAGCATCGTGGCGGGGCAGTGCGCGCCGGAGGTGCAGCAGGCGATCGCGGGATACTGCGCCCAAGGCGGGGTTGCCATCCAGTGACGTGATCTCTAACATTTGAAGATGCGATCGCCTGTGGAGGACGGGCTGGTATTATTTTTTTTCAACGATGGAAGCAAAAGCATTAACCTTACGACGTGTGGCTACCCGGAGTCCCTTCGTGCCCGCGTCGCGTCTCTCGGTTTCGTGTCGCGGGACCCGCGCGCGGCTCCAGCGCGGTTTCCCCGCGCCGATACGTCCCTGGTCTACCCTAGAGAGCGCGCCCGGAGCCAAACCGTCACGCACAATTTATCATTTGGATATTTTTGTGCCGAATCAGCAAGAAAGATCTCTTCCACGTCAACTTTTGCTTTTCCGAGAGATCGCGTAAGTGCATCGTCGCACGAGCGCGTCCTCACTTCCTCCGACGCAGAGTAAGAGTATCGAAAGCATTCACCGCTACTCTCAACCACCGACCGGTCCCATCCGATAACGTAAGCACGTCTCGACCGCTCCGCGACGCCCAGTTCCCGGCATTCCAAAAGGCCAAAAAGGCGATCTAACAACTTTTCCGCTTTCACTCCCGCTTTACGCAGTAACGAACCCGAACAAAGCAACCATGTTCACCGCGCTCACCTCCATCGTCCCGACCCGCGTCTCTCTCAAGACCCGCGCCGCTAAGTCATCTCACAAGGTGAACAAGTCAACCGTCGCGTACACCAACTGGATGCTCGACGGCGTCGGATGCTCCGGCGCGCGATCCGACGATTCGACCTTGGTGAAATCGAAGCACCTCGCAAACAACGTCGTGCACTGCCCAGTCAAGCCCATCGACCTCACCTCCCTGTGCCAGTCCCACGAGGGCCGCTTCGAGATGCTCGACGTCCTCTTCGAGCAACACGGCGACGACATCTTCGTCTCCAACCTCGCCCCGATGGACACCACGCACGGAGCCGTCACCATGACCGTCGACGGCGACGTTCTGCCCCCGTTTGCCAAGACGGTACTGAAACCCGGTTCGCGGGTGCAGATTGGAGACGAACTCTACGAAGTTAACCGTAACGTCCACGCCCACGCCTGAACCATTGCGGCGCCTTCTGTGAAAGAGACGCGGCGCGGGTACGGGCCCGGCAGCGACTGGGACTCGGCGTGGGCCGCGTCGACCGCCATCGAGGATCCGCCGGAACGCGGAACCTTCGAGTGCGGTCGACCTTGAGTGCAAGACTTGAACAACGAAGAAAAAGAAATACGGACGGCGCCGTGTAAACACCACTGTAGGACGCCGCGATACTTGAATAGACGTGAAGTCACCGCGCGGGTGACTCGGGAAAGGAGAGTGAAAGCGTGTACGGATGTATCATGTTGTATTACCGATTACAAGAGTAAGAGAAGAGTCTCACGCCGCCGCCGAGCCCGCCGACGAAGTTTTTATATCGCCCGGTGAGACGAAAACCGCGGGTGACATGTTCCCTTTTCTTCGCTCCTTCCGCCTCTTCGCCAGCCACTTGAACAGCCCCGTCATCGCCGCCGCCGCCCCCAGCGCCACGAGCGCGGCGCCCTCGTCCGCCCGCGTCCCCTCACCGAGCGCGACAGCCTTCACCGCGCCGAACACGAACCCGACGAACGCGTTCCAACCGAAAACCGAAACGCCAAAAATCGCCGCCAACGAAACCCCGCCGAACGCCGCGAGCGCCTGCGTCTCCTGACCCACCGCGTCCTCCACGTCGTCGTACGCCCACGCCGGGTCGTTGATGTTCGCGAGCGCCGGTTTGTCAAAGAAGAACGGCATCGTTTTGTGCATCAACGCCAGAGCTCCGATCTTGGCGAAGAATAAAAAGTTACCGGCGCGCTTAGCCGTCCCGCCGAACCCGGCTTCAGACAAACGCCCACACGCGTGCACCTGCGGGGTACGCACCGCGTCGAAGTACTCAAGCGCGGAGGGTACGTCCCGTGGCTTGGATTCGATCGCGGCGGCAAGGTACTGCGCCGTCTCCAGAGCGCAGTTGGCGCCCTGACCTAGACTGGGCCACACCGAATGCGCCGCATCGCCGATCAAAGCGACGGAGCCGTCCTTTGCGGTGAGCCGCGAGCAGATCGTGGTGATTCCACCGGGCCTCGGCGACTGCGCCGTGATCTGTGCACACGCCTCGGTGGGAACGGGATCGCCGTTGAAGGCGTCCGGGAACTTATCCGCGAACAACGAACGGATGGATGCTTCGTCGTTGACGGCGTCCCAGGTCCACCGCTTACTCTTACCGCCGTCCTCACCGCCTTTGTTCACGCTCGCGCCCGCGTGTGCACCGCCGGGGAGGATGACCACCGCGGACAGCGTCCCGGCGGGATCGGGCGGCGCGAGCATGCTGACCAAACCCCTGGGCCACGTGTGGAAACACTTGGTGGACTCCTTGTATTTAGTTCGCTCCGCCATCGTCATCTTCCCGTTTGAAGATTCGCCGGTTGATGACCCGCTGCTCTTCTGCGGCGGCAGCTTGACGGACTTGAACATCATCTCGTCCGCGTTCTGCGTCACCGTCAGGTCCCCGCGCGTCGCCAGCATGGATCGTACCGCGCTGTTGACGCCGTCGGCGGCCACCAGCAGATCGTACGGCTCGGACACCGTCGACTCTTCACCTTGAAACTCCGATGAAGATGGCCCGAAGACGGCGACGCGCGAGGCGAAGTCCACGTCCGTGACCCCGACCCCGCGCGTGAACTCGATGCGACCGGGGTGTTTGTCGCTGGCGGTGCGCACGATGGCGTCCGCGAGGACGTCCCTGTTGACCGCGACGGTCCCTCTGAACTGCCTCGACATGGATGGCGCGGCGCCCGGGAGGTGCCGCACGTTTCCCATCAGACGAACGATGCGTTCCTCCGGTAAGACGACCCCAGCGCCGTCCAGGGCGTTCATCCCCCGGGGCGAGAGCACCACGTTGTAGCTGATGTCGGGCCGGGGTGCGGCTTTACTTTTGTCGCGGATGCCGTCAACAGACCCGGCCTCGGTCCTTCGCTCGTAAACCTTGACGTGCCATCCGAGGTTTGCCAGGTAGAGCGCGGCGAGGGATCCGGCCGGGCCGGCGCCCACGACCACCGCCTTCTTGGCATCTGGAGACGAGGACGCGCGTGCGATCGTCACCACGCGCGGGGGCCTACGAGCGCGCGTGGAGATCCTCCCGCCCACACGCGGGGTCGCGACGGGACGGGGGGAAAAGATCGCCAGCATCGACACCCTCCCGCGCGCGCGTGCGGTGACGAGTCTGACTCGGATCCTCGTCTTTTCGCCCGGGAACCCGCACCACTTTTCGCCATTCAATCCGTGCGGCACCCCCACGGCACCCCAACCTCCCATCATGCCTTGCGGCGAGAAGGACTGCGACGGCTCGCACGGCCACGGGCACTCCCACGACTCCCACGGCCACTCCCACGGCGACGGCGGCCACGGACACGGCCACTCCCACGGCGACGCGGTCGAAGCGACGCCGCTGATTCAGGATGGCGAGGGCAAAGATGGGATCGTGTACTTTCGAGCCCCCGACGGCCGAACGCTGCACTCGCACGACGGCCTGAAACCCCACTCGCACGATCCAATCCCGTCCCCAGGGCACTTCGCCCGCAGAAGGCCGCGGAAGGAGCGATCCGACTACGACGAACGGTCATTCACGGTCGGCATCGGCGGGCCGGTTGGCACCGGCAAGACGGCGCTCATGCTCCAACTCTGCAGGCACTTCACCAAGGAGGGACGGGATATATGCGCGGTGACCAACGACATCTTCACGCGCGAGGACGGCGAGTTCCTGACCAAACACGAAGCCCTGAGCGCGGGGCGGATCAGGGCGGTGGAAACCGGCGGGTGCCCGCACGCGGCGATCCGCGAGGACATCTCGTGCAACCTCACCGAGGTTGAAAACTTGACGACGGAGTACCACCCCGAGTTTGTCTTACTCGAATCCGGCGGCGATAACCTCGCCGCTAACTTCTCCAGAGAGCTCGCCGACTTCATCATCTACGTCATCGACGTCTGCGGCGGGGATAAGATCCCGCGGAAAGGCGGACCGGGCGTCACGCAGGCTGACTTGTTGGTCATCAACAAGACGGAACTGGCCGAGGCGGTTGGCGCGTCGCTGGAGGTGATGGCGCGGGACAGTAAGAAGCAGCGCGATACCGGGCCGTTCGTCATGGCGCAGGTGAAGCGCGGCGTGGGCGTGAGCGAGATCGCCGAGCACATCGTCGCGGCGTGGACGGAGGCGACGGGCGGCGAGCGCAAGAAGAAGGCCAAGACCTGAGGATGGATGGCGCGACGGTTTTGGCAATGAATGAATGCATTCTCAAATTATTACAATAGACCGCGTCTCAAATACATCTACAGATCGTCCTCCAGGTCGTCGATGCCCCTTCGGCCCATCCCCGAGCAGTACTCGTTCGTGTACAGCAGCAGCGACCCTTTGCCAACCTGCGTGTCCGACCCCGGGACCTTCACGCCGTGCCGCCCCGTGGGTATAAAGTCACCTCCGACTGCGCCGTCGGGTCGCGTTCCGTGGCTCATGATCCCCCACATCCCTTTGCGCTGCGACCTTCCCACCGGTTCCGGCACCTTCCTCGGCCCGCGGTTCACCGCGGGTTTGATCTCATCCGGGCGAACCGCTCTGGACATCGGCGACGTGGCCCGCGCCGGATGGTGCAGCTCGGGCTGGAAGCATTCTTTAAACTCGTCCGACTGGTCTTTGATGGGCTTGAGGTATCCAGGCGCTCCGGCGTCGGGGGTGTCGTTCTTCTTGATGAGCCCCGGGCCGAGCTCGTCCTCGGCGCGATCGGGGCGGTACAGGCCCTTGGACGGGTCGATCTTGCGGTTGCCGAGCCACCCGTCCATGCCGCTGCTGCGGTGGTCTGGATCACCGTACATCCGCGCGAAGAAGTCTTTGCGCGATTCCGCGTTGGATTTGTGCTGCGTGTACTTGTACCCGCCCGCGGAGGAGTCGATGGGTTCCATCGGCTGGGTCCTGTGTGCGGGGTTCCCGACCCACTCGCCGTCGTAGTACTTCGGCCGGTTGGGATCGCCGTGCTTCTTGATGTACGAGATGTCCTTGAGGCAGTCGTTGACCCTGTCCGCGCTGAGCTTTGGAGAATTGGCGCACATCGCCTTGCCCCCCTGGGGATTGTTGCCCACCCGCCCGATCCAAGAATCGGGGTTGGGCACCTCTCCATCCTTGGGACGCTGCTGCTTCATGATTCCGAACAGGTCTTTACGTCCCTCCTGGTTATTCGGGCCCTTCGGCGGCATGCGCATGCCGCCCGAGTAGCCGTTCGCGCCCTCAACCTTGCTCCGACGGCCTTGGAAGTCGGCCTCGAATTCCTTCTGCCTGCTTCGCACCATGTGGGGCTGAATTGACTTCTCGGGCTCCTCCTCGGGCGGGTACTCGTAGCGGCCGTACCCTTCGCCGTGGATGCGCTGCTGGTGACTTTTGTCCCATTCGATCGGATTGTTGCACGTCCGCGTCGAGCTCACGAAACTCATGGCGCCGGTGCGTGCGCGTGCCGCGGCGATTGACCGGAATTGTTGACCGGAATTGGCCCAAGTGCCGTCTCAGATCAATCCGCTTCCGGAACGCCCGAGACCAAAATCAGGTGAGGGAAGCAAAATGACTAATTATTTACAACAGGGGACGTCCTCCTCGGACGAGGACTCTCGATCGAGGCCGTCCCCGTTCTGAGTAGCTAGCTAAACATCGAACACGAGTTCAAGAAAGACACACACGTCGGGAGATGAGATCACGCGAGGCCGCGCTCCGCGAACGGAGCGGCGCCGAGCTCGACGCCCAACGGCTCAAGCGCGGCTCTCAGCACCGCGTACACCGAATCAGTGTCGGGCCCCGCTATCCTCGCGACGACGCCCGGACTTTCTTTGTCGCCTTGAGGTACCTTGAGGTCCGAGAAGGACGCGAGGAGCCACCCGGCGTGGCCCGCGGGATCCGGGCTACCGCTCACGCCCACCGCGGCGCCGGCGACGGTAGATTTAGCGACCGGCTCGACGACATCCTTCAGCTTGGCAACTGCGGTGGCGCACCGCGGACCGATGAGGACGACGACGGCGAGCGCGTGCGTCGCACCCATACGTCCCGCGAGCCCGCCCGGTCCCGGCCACGTCTGGTCCAGACGAAGCGACTCCATGAGCACCTCGCGGCCGTTCACGGAAATCTCCGTCGCCGTCGAGTAGGATTGGAAAACCCATCGCTCGCCGCTCGGGTCCTTGGGGAACGTTTCCGCGGGGGCGACGCCGCCGCCGTAGCCGCTGGTGAACCCGCCCGCGCCGCCACCCTCGAACCCCGCGCGTCCCGCGACGACCCAGTCCACCAGCGCGAGCGATGCGGTCGGTGCCAGTTCGATCCGCTGACGGTTTCGAAACCGGGAATCGCGAAAGGACTGGACCGGGTCGGGCAACACGGCAAGTAACGACCCGGCGCCGACCCTCGCCGCGAGAGCCTGGACGGTATCACGCGACGTCTTGGCGTCGCCCGCGGAGTACCTCAACGCCTCGTCGGTGATGGTGTCGCTCGAGTGTTCAGTGCGTGGTGCGACGGACACGCCGCGGGCGTGCTTGTAAACCTTGGTGGTTCCCTGCGTGGCGAGGACGGCGGCGCACCCGTCGGCGACGGATACGCTCATACCCGATCGATCCCCCGCGACGAGCCCGCCGCCGAAGGTGACGGAGTAGCACCAGATGCAGTCGGCGTCCGGGAACGCGCTCTTGACCCGCCGTGGCACGATCAGTCGCAGTGGGTACTGGTGGAACAGCCGGGTCGCCGCGCTTTTCCCGCCAGACCGAGAGACTTCGAGGACGCCGACTCGACACGCGGACTCAGCCTCGGGATCGGGAACGCCGCCCCAGTGGCTCTGAAGCCACGCGGGAGGCGCCATCACCGCGGATACGCGACGGGTCGGCTCCGGTGTCGGGTCAGGGTCAGCCTGCGCCGTGCGTTTCTGTCGAGCGCCAGCCATCGTATACGCCCGAACCGAATTCAAAAGTTAGTCAAAAGTAAGTTCGATCAGCTGGAGAATAGCCTGGAGTAGAGAGCGTCGTGTCCACCCTGGATGAGGTCCGTCAGCGGCGACGTGTTCGCCGCGCTGGATACCGCCGCCGCGACGGCGTGTTCCTTCGGTGCGCCGGACCGCAAAGCCGCCGCGGAAATCGCCGCCTCGGCGGCCATCTCGTCGCACCGCCTGGAGCACCGCCGCAACGACGCCGCGGCTTCCAGTGGACCCACCAGGTTCAACCGCGTCGCCGCGCTCAGCACGTCGCGTAACGTGAGGTACGCGAACAGCCTCGCGGCACGGCGCGTGGACAGCCCGAGGCACCCGACGACGGCGCCGAACGTCGTCGCGAGGTGACCGCCGCTCTTCTCCACGCGTGAAATCCGCTTGACGTCCTTGAGCTTAGCGCCGATCGTCGCGTCGTCTCCGTACGCCGCGATCGCCGCGCGGATGAACGCGGCGCCCATCGCGACGGACGCGCGGTGTGCGACGTGGTTACCCGCGAGCTGGGCGTCCAAACGTCGATCGAGCCACTCCCAATCGGCGGATATTTCGCCGGACGTGAAGGCCGTAGCCGGGTGATGCGCGAATCGCGCCGCCTCCACGAAGGGCACCGCGAGGCTCGACGCGTTCCTCACCGCCTCGAAGCAAAACGTGTCCACGTCCCACCCCGTCTGGTCTAACACCCTCTCGTCCAGCCCGGCGACGAGCCTGGCGTGCGCGGCGGCTTCGAGGCCCTGCGAGTGAGCGAACCCGCCGGTGGGTAACAGAGGATCGACCAGCTGCCAAACCGCCCAGTCGTCCATGCCTCCTCCGTTCACGTCGTCGTCAGTCATCGTGCGTACGTATCTTCCGTGTCTCGACGTGCGTGTCTTTCGTTTCTATCTCGTTGGTGTCAGCTTTGCTATGTTCTGTGCTTCCGATGTGTGTCCCCGCCCTAAAGTAATACAAAAACAGTGTGTGTGTGTGTGTGTGTCCCAAGTCTGTCCCGTTCCCTTGTTTAGAAGAGTTGGTAATTCTGCGTCAGGGGCAGGGACGTCGCGGGATCGCACTCCAGTTTCTCGCCGTCGGCGGTCACCTGGTACGTCTCCGGGTCCACCGTGATCACCGGTAACGCGTCGTTGTGACGCATGTCCAGCTTGGTCAAACCTCGGCACTTCTCAACCGCGACGATCCGCTTAGCGAGTCCGTAAGACTGAGCGATACCCTTCTCGACGCACGACTTGGACACGAACGCCACGCAGGTGGTGCCGGGCCTGTGCGCCGCCCACATGGGACGCATGATGACGGGTTCCGGGGTTGGAATGGACGCGTTGGGGTCGCCCATCTGCGCCCACGCGATCTGTCCACCCTTGATGACAATCTCGGGCTTGGACCCGAAAAACGCGGGTTTCCAGAGGCAGAGGTCCGCGAGCTTGCCGCACTCGATGCTTCCGACGACGTGCGAGATGCCGTGCGCCACCGCGGGGTTGATGGTGTACTTGGCGATGTACCGCTTGACGCGGAAGTTATCGCAGGTGCCGTCGGGTTTGATCATACCGCGCTGTGATTTCATCTTGGCGGCTGTTTGCCAGGTGCGGGTGATCACCTCGCCGACGCGGCCCATCGCCTGCGAGTCCGAGGACATGATGGAGATGGCGCCCATGTCGTGCAGGATGTCCTCGGCGGCGATGGTCTCGGCGCGGATTCGCGACTCGGCGAACGCGACGTCCTCCGCGATTGACTTGTCGAGGTGATGGCACACCATGAGCATGTCGAGGTGTTCGTCCACGGTGTTCTTGGTGTACGGGCGGGTCGGATTGGTAGAGGACGGGAGAACCTCTTTCTCGCCGCAGATCTTGATGATGTCCGGGGCGTGTCCGCCGCCGGCGCCCTCGCTGTGGTAGGTGTGAATGGTCCGGCCCTTGAAAGCCTCGACGGATTTCTCCACGCAGCACGACTCGTTGAGGGTATCGGTGTGGATGGTGACGGCCACGTCGTTGGCCTCGGCGACGGAGAGGCAGTTATCGATGGCGGCCGGGGTGGTACCCCAGTCCTCGTGGAGCTTCATGCCGACAGCGCCGGCGTCGATGATGTCCTGCAAACCCTCGGGTTTGGCGGTGTTCCCTTTGCCGGTGAACGCGAAATTGAGCGGCAGGGTATCCGAAGTTTGCAGCATCATCTTCACGTGGTTGGGCGACGGAGTGCACGTCGTGGCGCAGGTTCCGGACGCCGGTCCGGTCCCGCCGCCGAGCAGCGTGGTGAGACCGCTGGCGACAGCCTCGGTGGCGATCTGCGGGCAGATGAAGTGTATGTGGGTGTCGAGGCCGCCGGCGGTGAGGATGCTGCCCTCGCCCGCGATTGCCTCCGTGTTCACGCCCACCACCATGCCTGGCGTCACGCCCTCCATGACGTCGGGGTTACCAGCCTTGCCTATGCCCGCGATCATACCGTCCTTGATCCCCACGTCCGCCTTGTATATGCCAGTGTAGTCGACGATGAGCGCGTTGGTGATGACGGTGTCGAGCGAGACGGATGCGTCGACGCCGCACTGCTGACCCATACCCTCCCTCAAAGTCTTACCGCCTCCGAACTTGCACTCGTCGCCGTACACGCACAGGTCCTTCTCCACCGCGATCCACAGGTTGGTATCGCCCAGACGAACTTGGTCCCCAACGGTCGGGCCGTACATGGCGGCGTACTTGGCGCGGGGGATGGTGAGGGGCGGAGCCTTAGGCAGCGGTGTAGCCGCCGCGACGTGGAGGAATCCCCCCGCGGCGACCCTCGCCATGGCCTTGTCAAGCGCGTCCGGCGCGTCCACCGGCCCGTCCACGATGTTGTTACCCCCGCGTACGATGCGGTTACCCGCGATTGGCACCAGCGGCACCTCTTTGCTCTCGCCCGGTTCGAATCGAACCGCGGTACCGGCGGGTACGTTGAGTCGTAAACCCAAACTTTGGGCTCGATCGAAGGACAACAGCCCGTTCGTCTCGATGAAGTGGTAGTGCGATCCGACCTGGATGGGACGGTCGCCGGTGTTGGTCACCTTGAGTAAGACGGCTGGGCGGTCGACGTTTAGTGGGACGTCCAGCGCGGCGTCGTCGTGAGCGACAACGTCACCGGGAGCGCCGTCGCATCCAGCGGCTGCGGCCACGTCGTTCCACTGCTCCCGCACGATCTCCCCGTTGGTCTTGGGTCTATCTCCATCGCCGTCGCCGTCGGCCTTCTTGCGCTTCTTCGTGCCCTTCGCCCCATCGGCGTCGTCCTCGCCGGGAAGGGACGGGAAGGCGTCCTTCTTCGGGACGGGTAGGAAAGAGCCGTAGAGCGCGAGCGCGAGGTCGCCGTCGTCCGTCGCGATCGGGTCGTGCACGGTGACGAGCTTGGTGCCGTCGATGAACGTGCCCTCCACCTGCACCTCGTGGAGGATGCCGACGACGGACGGTAACACGTGTCGCTTGCCGAGCATGCGCCGCCCCGCGTCCATGAGCGCGGCGACTCCCAGGTTTTCACCGTCGCGGCCGTCTCGGATGAGTTCGAGTAGAACGGACGCGATGAGCGCGACGGCTTCGGGGTGGTTGAGCCGGAGCCCGCGCGCGAGGCGCTTCTGCGCGAGTGAACCCGCGGCGTGAAGCGCGAGCTTGTCGATCTCCCTCGGCGATAGACGCATGGTACCAGACGAGAGTCTCCGCGGGTGGAGAAGAGATTGATCCCTCGGTTAACAACGATGGAGAACGAACCGCGCGCGCGTCCGAGGAAGACGAGCTGGCGAACCCTGGGCGCGAGTAGCTTGACGCGCGGTGCGGCGATCCTTAACGCGTTCGCGTAGGTGACGCCGTCGAGGAGGCGGCGCTTGGGAAGCTGGCGGACTCGCTCGGGAAGAAGCCGGCTGACCGATTCTTGATTGAGAACCTTCCCTGATGGGGGATCGGGTAGCACGGGGAACGCTGCGGCGTCCACAGCTGTGTTCTTCGAGCGCGCGTGTGCTCGACGGGAACGCGGCGCGTGACGGCGACGGCGACGCTGACGCACGCGGAGGTCCTGTCGTGGATCGCGGATGAACGAGTCGCGGGTCAGAGAGGCACGAGCAGGGTTCCTTCCCGGGAGAAGTGGGGTGCGCTGTCGGGGAAAGAATGCGATTGGGGCGTGCGTTGAGTGGGCCTCGGAGCGCACCTCGACGCTGGGTGCGGAGGAGCCTGCGACGCGGCGCGCGCGGGTGCTGACGGTTTGGTCGGTGCGTGTACACTCGGAGACGTTCGCGATCCTTCGCTCGGGTGACGAGGTCGGACCGGGTTGCATCACCGGGGCTTGCGTAGTGACGGATGAGTCTGCGCGACCCTTCGGGAAAAGGCGGTGCGGGTGACTCGCTGACTCAAGAATGACCGTGTATTCGCCAGCTCGGGTACTTTCACATAGCAAACAGTCGGTAACTTTGCACAAAATGCCAACCCGATCCAGAGGCCCACGTCGATAAAGTAACCCTCGTCCGTTCGCGCGACCACTCCTCGCGGAGCGGGGTGCGCGGACGGCTTTCCGCGACAGTAGTTCAAAAGGGAGGATACGGTAGAGAGAGTGACGATGACGATGACGGCGATGGGTTCGACGACGGCCGCCGTCGGCGCGCGCGTCCAGCTCGGGCGCGGCGTCGGCGTGGCTCGATCGCCGAGACGAAATGTTGCGTCTATCGCGCCGAGGGCTTCCTCCTTTCGCGTCGCTCCGACCGCCGCGTGGTTCGTCAACGGACGCCGCGCGATGACCGGCCGACGCACCGCGCGCGTCGTCCACACCCGCGCGGCGTTCAGCGATAAGGAGGGCGACGCGAGCCAGCTGGAGAGACAGGCGGGTGGTAACGGCGGTGACGTGAACGGGTCGTCGCATCTACCCAATGGCGGCCTGAACGCGCAAGGCGACGTCGAGGCCAGGAACGGCAAGAACGGCTCAGCCCCGACCAACGCGCCCGGACCCGAGACCCCGAAACGTCCGCGCGAGCCCCTGAGCCCGCTCGGAAGGTTCTTCCTCAAGCTCAAGCTCTACGCCCTCATGCCTTTGGTGTGGCTCTCAAAAACCTTGTCGGTGATGATGCGCAACAAACTCTTCGCCGCGCTCTTCGGCATCTTCATCGCCACATCCGCGGCGCTCGGCGTACGCGCGGTACAGATGCGTAAAGCCGCGGTTAAACCACGCGCCGCACCCACGGTGCTGTACTCACACTTCGTGAAGGATCTCACCGCGAAGAAGGTGACTGCAGTTCGATTCGAAG